>Ga0256845_1000592_pt1 | contig 33506 bp, 29 predicted proteins | sample RiftiametaG_FD_189101 | JGI IMG/M metagenome (GOLD analysis project Ga0256845, IMG submission 189101) | Tube worm associated microbial communities from hydrothermal vent at the East Pacific Rise, Pacific Ocean - Riftia | ecosystem: Host-associated > Annelida > Integument > Unclassified ...
AATGTTCCCAATTCAGGTGTATATAGTTGGACGATAGATAGTATTATAGGGTATGGGAAGATAAAACCGGGTGTTAAATATCAGATCCAGGTAAAGAAGAGTGGAGTCGCAGGTGATCTGTCAAACAGCTTTTTTAAGATTTCAGATACGAGTTCGAAACCATCTATTACGATTTTAGAACCAAACCAAGGAACAGTATGGGAAGCAGGCAAGGAATATGTTATACGCTGGAAAACAACAGGTATGACCGGTGCACAAGATATAAGAATATATTTGTTTAAGGATAATGTCGGGAATTGTGTATTTCAAGTTATGCGTAAAAATACCGGATATAATGTTGCTAAAATACCAAACGATTATAAAGAAAGCAGCAACTACTGGTTTAGATTACAGGCTTTCATAAATGGAAAGAGTATATTGGGTGATAGTTCCCGTTTTACTATTCATGCTAAACCTGCTTTTGCCCATTTTGTTGCTCTTGATGCAGTTCAAAAAGCAGCAGATAATCAGAAAATCATGGAAAATTTTTTAAAATATTCTTTAGCATCAAAGATGGAAATAATAGCACCGGTGGAGAATGATATAATTTCACCGAATAAGGATGTTTGGATAATTTGGAAGATTAAGGGTGCAAGAAAGTTTAAGCGGGTTACTATTATTTTGATCAGAGAGACAGAGGGTTATGGTTCTAATATAGTAAATGCAACCAAAATACCTAATACGGGAAAGTTTCTTTGGAGATTAAGTAGAGAACATTTTAAATCATCAAGAAATAAATATCGTATTAAAATTATTACCGATGATAGTTGGGATGTTTGGAAGGAAAAGAATCCTAACATAAGTGCAAAAACCGGAGTTTTCTATATTTCGAATAATCCCGTATCGTATGGTGCAAGAAGAATATAGAGTGTTTTTTATTCTAATAAATATAATAATAATTTGAGATATATTCATTAAAATACTATATATTTATTAGAAATATTAAGTGCAGGAGGGAGAAATGAAAAAATTATCTTTATCAATTTTAATGATAGCTGTTTTGTTCGGAATGATATCTTCACAGAGTATTACCGTAACAAATCCACATGGAGGAGAGAATTGGATAATCGGGCAGCAATATACCGTTACTTGGAGTTCAACCGGAGTAACGGGAACAGTAGGCGTCAAACTGTTTCAGAATGGTGCTAGCATAGGGTATATCAAACAAGATGTTAATAATACGGGAAGCTATAGCTGGACGATTAACAATATAATAGGAGTGGGACCGATAACTGCAGGCAGCAATTATCAGATCCAGATAAAGAAAAGCGGTATAACATCAGGTTTGTCCGGAATGTTTACCATTTCAAATCCACCTTCTCAAGCAACAATCACAGTGACAAATCCACACGGAGGAGAAGATTGGACAATCGGGCACCAGTATCCGGTCACATGGAGTTCAACCGGAGTAACAGGAACCGTGGGTGTTAAACTGTTTCAGAACGGTTCGAGTTTAGGATATGTAAAACAGGATGTTAATAATAGTGGTAATTTTGCTTGGACGATTGACAAAATAATAGGAGTGGGACCGATAAGTGCAGGCAGCAATTATCAGATCCAGATAAAAAAGAATGGTGTGACATCCGGTTTATCCGGAATGTTTACCATATCAAATCCAATCCATCCTGCATTTCCTAAAATGACCAAGGTAATCACCAATTCAAACATTAACAGAGCAAATATTCAAATACAGTCTCTTCCCGATTTTATGCTTTATGCGGAGAGCCTTGGTTATATTGACTGGGAACAAAAAATTGTTAAATATCATGTAGCTGTAAAAAACAAGGGTTCAAAGAATGCAAGTCATATCCCAGTTAAGCTGGAAATATATAAGAGAGGTCATCCGGGGCATATTATAGAAACAATTACGGATACTATCCCTTCGCTTCCGAGAAACATGACGGTAAGCTGGAATAGAACTTATCAAATCAAAGATATAGGAACTTATGATTTTACATTTAAGGTTAATCCGGATGCTGTTGTAAAAGAATATCTTTATAACAACAATACAAGTGTAAGAAAATCGATATCAAGAGAAGCTTTACCGGACCTTAGAGTATGGTTGATGACAATCAAAGTATCAATACTTGGAAAAGAAAAGATCTGGGTCGGAGTTCAAAATATAGGTAAAAAGACTTCGGGACCAACTAAACTAAAATTTTATATAGAAACCAAAGGCACAAAATATCTTAATATTCCACCCATTGCTCCCGGCAAATTTTATACGGCGGAAAGAAAAGAGTGGTTCCATTCATTAAAAGATGTCTGGGTGAAGATGACCATAGATCCGGATAACAATGTTAGAGAAGATAAAGAGAGTAATAATTTTGCACAAAAGAAACTGGTAGTGTGGAGTAACACTATTTTTGATAAATAATTTTTTATCTGTTTTTATAAAAGCTCAGGTTTGTCTGACTGAAAAAATTGCGATCCTGATAATAAACGGATTGAATAATTTCAGGTAAATAGATCATCTGATCGGTATTGTTAGTATTTTGAGATTCAGGAAGGCTTTTCACTTTATTATATATTTAGTATAATCAATTTGCTATAAAAAAGGGAAAATCGGTATATGCAGTTAAATTTAATATTTTTATTGGAAATTTTCTAATAGCGGAAGCCTGTGATTTTTCAAATAGTGTTAAAGGAAAAATTTATGAAAGAAAAAGAGAATATTGATATCGAAAAAAAATCGGAATTGAGTCTTTTTTTTGAGATATTAACAAAGAGAAAAATGGCTGTAATATTTTCAGTTTCTGCTTTAATGCCATTGATATTTTTTATTCCGGTTTTTATTTTCTATCCTGGTAAATCTATTTGTTGAATGGCGGAAGAATGAAAGAGGCAAATATTTAGAATTATTATGTGTGGTATTGCAGGCATAAAGTTTTTTAACAATAAGAGTGTAAATAGTAATGTTTTAAAAAGAATGCTCTCTACTCTTAAACACAGGGGACCGGATGGCGAAGGAATATTTATAAAAAAAGATATAGGTCTGGGGCATCGGAGATTAAAAATAATAGATCTTTCGGAAAACGGGAATCAACCGATGAGCAATGAAGATGAATCCATATGGCTTACTTCAAACGGAGAAATATATAATTATAAAGAGATAAAAAAAGAGTTATTGCAGAAAGGACATATTTTTAGTTCGGAAACCGATATTGAAGTAATCATACACGCATATGAAGAGTGGGGAATTGATTGCTTGAAAAAGTTTAACGGAATGTTTGCATTTGCTTTATATGATTTTAGAATAAAAAAGTTATATTTGGTGCGTGACAGATTTGGAATCAAGCCCCTTTTCTATTTTATGGATAAAGAGAAAATTGTTTTTGCTTCCGAAATTAAAGCAATACTCGAATTAAAAGATATTAAAAGAGAAATTGATCCGGAAGCTCTTCATAACTATTTATCATTAAATTATATGACTGCTCCTCTAACTATGTTTAGAAATATTTTTCAGATTCTTCCGGGATATTATCTCGAAATAAAAGATAATAATCTGATTGAAAAAAAATATTGGGATATTCAATTCAAAGAAGAAAAGGATCATAGGAGAAGCGATAATTTATGGATGGAAGAGTTTGATTCGTTATTGGAAGAATCCGTTAAGAGAAGATTGGTAAGTGATGTACCTTTCGGTGCTTTTTTAAGCGGAGGAATCGATTCAAGCTCTATTGTATCTTATATGAAAAAGATCTTGGGGGAAAATGTTAATACGTTTTCCATAGGTTTTAAAGAAGAATCTTTTAATGAAGTGGAAGACTCTATTGCGGTTTCAAAAAAATTAATGACAAAACATTTTACAAAAACAGTTAACCCTGAGATCGATGAAGCATTTTTAAATAAAATTGTATGGCATTCGGAGGAGCCTACGGCGGATTCTTCGATAATACCGATGTTTCATTTGTCTGAAATGACAAAAAGACATGTTACGATGGCACTATCGGGTGACGGTGCCGATGAGCTTCTTGCCGGTTACGAAACTTATCAGGCATATTATATTAGAAAAATATACAGATGTTTTCCTGTATTTGTTCGGAAAGGATTTCTAAAAGGAATTATCGGTAAACTTCCCGTTTCCTTAACAAAAGTCAGCTTTGATTATAAATTGAAAGTGTTTTCACGGGGAGCGGAACTCTCTGCAGATGAATCTCATTTTTATTGGAGGAAGATATTTGATGAAGAATTAAAAAATAATTTATATTTAAAGGATGTTAGAAATAATTTTAGGGGTTATGACAGTTTCAAGTATATAAAGCCCTATTTTGACCATGCAGTCGGAACCCCTTTAAACAGAATGTTGGAATTCGACACAAGATTTTATTTACCTAATGATATGCTTGTAAAAGTTGATAGAGCGAGTATGGCGAATTCTCTTGAAGTAAGAGTACCGTTTCTTGACCATAAATTGGTTGAGTTTATATCGGGAATGCCGGAAAATTTAAAATTAAAATACTATTATAAAAGGAAATATGTCTTGAGGAAAGTAATGAAGAACAGGTTGCCGAAGCAAATTTTACAAAAAAAGAAGCTCGGTTTTAATACTCCGGTCAATGTATGGATAAAGGGACCTTTATATGATTTGGTAAGAGATACGTTGTCGGAGTCAACAATAAAAGAGATAGGGATATTTGATTTTACATTTATTTCACGTCTGTTAGATCAGCATCGCAATGGCAGTGTGGACCACGGATATCGTTTGTGGAATCTGTTGATCTTTGTAATGTGGTGGAAAAGGTTTATAAAAAATAGTTAATGATATATACTGTTTTTCAAATGATTTAGGAATGAAATAATGAAGATTGAAGATAGTACGCAGAATGTTTTTTGGGAAAAAGAGCATAAGTTCAGACAATTTGATCATCCGATAGTCTCTTTTTTTGCCAAACAGAGGATTGATTATATTAAGAAATTTATTGATATATCGGAAATGGAAAATATTTTTGATCTTGGATGTGGCAGCGGATTTTCAACATTTCTTTTGGATAAAGAGGTTCCGGGCAAAGTTATAGGTGGAGATCGTTCCATGCAAATGTTATCATTTCATCCGATGAAAGATAAAATAAGTAATTTAGATGCTTATAAACTTCCGTTTAAAGATGAACAATTTGATCTTGTAAATATTTGGGAAGTTTTACACCATATTGAGAATCCGGTTGATATACTATCTGAAATCAGAAGAGTTACTAAAAAGTATATAGTAATATTTGAGCCGAACAGTATGAATCCGGCTCAATTTGTTTTTGCTCTGGTTGATAAACCGCACAGATGGGTTCTAAGGTTTAGAAAGAATTATATTTTTGATATTGTTAAAAAAGCAGGGTTCGGAGAGATAATACACTATTCAAAAGTAGGTTGGATTTTCCCGAATAAAACACCGGCTGTAATGTTTGCAATTTTAAAAAAATTTAAATTTGATTTCCCATTGGGAATTTCACAAATATTAATAGCAAAAAAATGAAAAAAAACTTTATTCAAACTTTATATGATTTTTTGGGGATTCCGTTAAGAATGATCTTTTTGCCGGATCATTTATGTAAAAAAATAGGGTTGACTTCTCTTGAGGATGAGAGAATTAATATGGTTTTACCTGAGATTAAAGGTAAATTACTTGATATTGGATGCGGCAATAACAGACTGGTAAAAGAGTATAAGAACGGAATCGGTGTAGATGTTTATGACTGGGGAGGAGGCGGACTTATTATCGAAGATAGTTCAAGATTACCTTTTGAAAATGAAGAGTTTGATACGGTCTCTTTTATTGCGGATTTAAATCATATCCCTAACAGAACTGAAGTTGTACCTGAAGTGAAAAGGATTTTAAAAAAAGACGGAAGGGTTGTCGTGACAATGATAAATCCTGTTTTGGGAGTGATCGGTCATAAAATCTGGTGGTATGGAGAAGATAAAGAGAGAGGAATGGAAGAGGGAGAAAAAGGCGGTTTGTGGAATAAGGATATTATTGAAATGTTTGAAAACAGAGGTTTTAAATTAATAAAACATAAAAGGTTTGTTTACGGAATGAATAATCTGTTTGTATTTGAGAAAAAATGAGAAAAGAGCATTTGAAATATCTTTGTTGTCCTATAACTAAAGAATCTTTGAGATTATCTATTTCTAAAGAAGACGAGAACAATGAAGTTTTAGAAGGGAAGCTCATATCATCTGCATATGAATATCCGATCATAAAAGGAATTCCAAGGTTTGTTTTTAAAGAGAAGAAATTGACGGAGAAAACGGTAAAATCTTTTGGATATCAATGGAAATTAAGCAAGAAAATAAGTCTGAATTATGGGATTGATGATGATTATTTTAATGCATTTTTTTCTCCTTTAGATCCAAATGAATTTATAAATAAGATTGTTTTGGATGCCGGCTGTGGTAACGGTCGTTTGATTGAATATTCTTTGAAGTTTTCTCCGGAATTGATAGTTGGTGTTGATTATTCGGAAGCAATAGAACTTGCTTATGAAAGAACAAAGCTATTGGATAATGTATTGTTAATCCAAGCAGATATTACAAAATTACCTATTAAAGAAAGTTTTTTTGATTATATATATAGCCTTGGTGTTATCCATCATATTTTAGAACCCAAAAAAGCTATTAATTCTTTAAGGAGAACAGTTAAAAAAGATGGGAATATAAATTTTTGGGTTTACAGTAAAGAGGGAAATAAAATTTATTTGTTTTTTTATAAAATAATAAGTTTTTTTACTAAAAAGATAAATGATTATTTTAAATGGATTCTTTCTTTGATTATTTCTGTTTTTATTTATCCTTATATGAAAGTTTGTGTTTTATTAAGTAAAATTTCCGAAAAAAATTTTTTACCATTACAAGAATATATGAAATTTATTTCCGGTCTTGGATTTAAAATTTTAAGATTGGTTATATATGATCAGTTAATACCTCAAATCGCTTATTATCCAACGAAAGAAGAATTATTAAACTGGGTGGATTTTGATGATTTGAAGATTTCTCATCTGGATATGAGGACCAATAACAGTTGGCGAATTGGATTAAGGAAGATAAAATGAACAAAAAGGACTTAACAATTTGTATACCTTCTTTTAATGAGGAAAAAGTTATAGAAAAAGTTGTTAAAGAGTTAAAAATTAAGTTTAATGATGCTGAGATAATAGTAATAGATGACGGTTCCACTGATAATACTTTTAATGTTTTAACAAAAATTAAAGGAATAAAGATTGTTAAAAATTATCAAAATATGGGTTACGGCTATTCTTTAAAAAGAGCAATGAAGGCGGCAAGCGGTTATTATATTGCATGGTATGATGGAGACGGACAACATAATGTAGAAGATTTACAAAAGATATACGATCATATGGAAAAAGGAAATTGCGATGTCGTGATAGGTTCAAGAAACAGAAAATCGCATAAGGTAAAGAGAAGAATATTGGGTAAAATTGTTTTAAAAATCATTGCTCAATTTATTGTCGGGAGGAATATTCCCGATTTGAATTCAGGCTTGAGAATATTTAAAAGAGACATAATTTTAAAATATTTACATCTCCTGCCTAATGGATTCAGTGCTTCTTCGACATCAACGGTTATTATGAATAAGATGGGTTATTTTGTGGAATATATTGATATTACAACAAAAGAACGAAAAGGGAAAAGTAGTGTGAGTATAATAAAAGACGGTTATAGAAGTATGAAATTATTATTTAATCTTTTGATACTGTTTGAAGCGTTCAATTTCTTTGTGATCTTATCATTACTTCAATTAATACCCGGAATTATTTACGGTTTTTATATTGCATTGTTTTTTAAAAGAGGTTTCCCGGTTTTTGCTTCTTTGCTTATAATAACAGGTGCTTTTACTTTTTTCTTTGGGATTTTAGCAGAACAGATAACTGCGTTAAGGAGAGAAAAGTTTGAATAAATATTTTAGCAATAAAAAAATTTTTTTTTTATTGCTAATTATAATAATTAATTCATTTTATATTTCAAATGCAATTATAAATTACTATCATTTGGGAAGTGATTCTTTAAATATTGCTTCTTTTGTAGAAGGGAAGCGACTTGGGGAAACTTATTTTAAAAAAGATGAAATTTTAAAGGATAAAAGAATTTATGATTGGTACACGCCATTTTATCTTTTTGTTATTGAAAAATTGAGTCTACTTTTTGGAAATTATTATTCTGTTTTTTGGATTCAAATTATTATTTTTATTAATATATATCTTGTTGGACTAATTTTGTTGTCAAAACAGCTGTTTGATAATAATATTTTGTTTGAATATTTATTTGTAATAATTAATATTGTTATTTTAAGGTTTAAATATATAGATATTTGGGCTATCCCATTTAAATCTGCAAGACCGCAAACCTTTTTTATTTCTTTATTGCCTATTGTTTTTTATTTATTGTTTTATCTCTATAAAAACAATGAAAAAAAAATATCATTATTAATTGTTATTTCCGGTGTTTTAATTTATATACATCCTGTTAGTGCTCCCTATTTTATAAGTAGTTTATTCGTTTTTTATTCAATAATAGCTCTAAGGAAAAGTATTTCTTTCAGTTCTTTTAAAAAAATATTAATTACTTTTACATTGATATTTCTTATCTTAATGCCTTATTTTGTGATTTATTTTAATAGATATTTAAGTGTTATCCAAAATAAGATTCCATCAAACTTATTATATAAAATCGCTCATTTTAGAATAAGTAAGTATTACTTTGATATACCCGCATTATATAAATATAGTTATTCTCATTTGTCATTATTCATTAAGATTTTATTGTTTTTTTCTTTGATTTCAATATTTTATAAATTTGTTAGTAAAAAATATAATGATTTTGATTTTTTATTTTGTGTTTTATATATTAATCTGTTTATATTTTCTTTCTTGTTACCGTTTAGTGATCAAGTTATTGCAAATAAAATCGGGAAATTTCCTTTTGAAATAGATTTTATGAGAAATATAATTTTTTATCCTTTTATTATTTATATTTCTTCATTTTATTATCTTTATAAATTATTTATTTATTTCTCAAAAAGATTTAAAAAACTAAATTTTGTATATGTTTTTCTATTGATCTCTTTTGTGAGTTTTTTCTTTTACAATAATTTTTTAGATTTAAAAAGTAATATAATTTTTCAAAGAATTAAAAAAGGATTTTTTAGTTTAACTAAAACATATGATAGTAGATTAATTGATAGAGTTTTGATAGAAAAGTTTACAAATGTTGAAGATTCTATTTTTTATTTCGGCATAAGAACAGGTGATATTTTTATAAGACCTATAACGAAAAGATCCTCTGTTTTTTCTTATAAAGACGGAGGGGTATTATTATACTCGGGATTGTATGATAAATTAATAAACTGGTATGAAAACTCTAAGGTTATTAAAATTATATCGAATAAGATCAAAAGAAGAAAATTCTTAGTTCCGGAATTGGATATTGAGAGAAATATATTATCAATATCAAAAAATTTAGATTCGGATTATTTAATTTTAAATGAGACTAATGCATATTTTTTATTTGAAAACATACCTAAAGTATTTTGTAACGGTCATATTATTCTTTCTTTGAAAAAAGATTTTATTTTTAATAAAGATAAAACGGATCATAATATATTATATAATAAAAGAAAGTTTATCTATATTAAAGAATTAAATAAAAAAATAACATTTGTAAAGTTGATAGTAATGATAAAAGGGGATAAGAAATTTTATAAAATGAAATTTCTAAACTGGTCCTCAATAAATGTTGATGGTACACATTTTAACTTTTCAAATAAAATTATGTTAAAAACCGATAGGGTTTATATATTAAACGGTATTATTTTTTTGCCGGAAGACTTGAATTTAAAAACACAAAATGACCGAAAAATCTCATTAATTGATGGAGAGAATTGTGAAGTGAATATTAAGAATGTTGAAATAAATTCATATGAATGAATTTATTATAAATTAAGGAGAGAAAATGTTAAAAAATATAAGTTCTTGTTACTACTTTTAAGGTTTATTATGGAATCTCCGGAATAAAAATCGAATAAAATGAAGTGTACATTAAATTTCTTAAAAAGTGGTCTTGACAAGTGATATTACTATAATAATGCTAAATAAAACGTTAAGTGAAAAGTTCTATTTTGGATTAAAATGGAAAGGTCTAACTCAAGTTTCAGTATATACATCCCAGCTTTTGGTCACAATAATAATGGCAAGATTATTATTACCCAAGGATTTTGGTTTGTTAGGTATAGTTCAGATATTTATTGCTTTTAGCACAACTATTGTTAATATGACAATTAAACCGGCTTTGATTCAAAAGAAAGAGATAACTGCCGATGATATGGCATCCGGAAATTTTATTGCGTTGATTTTTGGTGTTTTATTTTTATTTTTATTTTGGGTTGGCTCTTATCCGTTATCAATTTTTTTTAAAATAAGAGAGTTAAATGGAATTATGAAGATATTTGGTTTTAAATTTATATTTGACTCAATGTCGATAGTATCGCTCTCTATTTTAAGAAGAGAAATTGATTATAAATCACTCTTTTTTATTAGTTCTGTTTCTATTGTAGTCGGTCAGGGATGTGTTCCGATAGTTCTGGCATTATTGAATTTTGGTGTTTATTCTTTAGTTTTCGGATCAATTAGTGCCTCGATAATTCTGTTTGTTTCATCGTTTGTTATTTTCAGAAAAAAAGGATATAGCTTTAGAATAAAGTATTATAAAAAGGAGATTATATATATACTTAAATTCGGATTATGGACAACTTTTACCAATCTTGTTAACCTTGTTGCAATTAGAGGTGATTATTTTATTATAGGTAAGTGGCTTAATACTTATTTGCTTGGGATATATACAAAATCTTATTATCTAATGCAGTTTGGGAGTACGGCAATTGTAGAAGTTTTTTCAAATGTTTTATTCCCTGTTTTGTCAAGAATACAAGAAAACAAGAAAAAAATTAAAGATTTTTTAATAGGTTTTATCCCGATAATGGCATTAATAGTTATGTCAATAATGATTTTTGTTATTTTTTATTCCGAGGAAATAATTATGGTTGTTTTAGGTGATAAATGGAGTTTTGCAATCGCACCTTTAAAAACACTCGCTTTTTTTGGTGTTTTCAGAGGTGTTTATAAGATATTTGATTCTGTAATTCTATCTTTGGGTAAGGTAAAATTCCAATTTTTCATACATTCATTATATGCTATTTTGATAATTGTATCGACATTAGTAGGATTAAAGTGGGGTATTATTGGAATTAGTTATGGCGTAGGAATCAGCATATTTATTGTATCGTTATTACTCGCATTTTATACTTCAAATATTGTAAATTTGCAAATCAAGGACTGGATGCTTTTGTTAAAGCCGATTGTTATTTATGGTAGTTTGTTTTTCATAGCTATTTATATATTTAAGATAAAAATACATTGTTCAAATTATTTTTTTTCTCTTTTGTTTGGGATTATTTTTTTCTTAAGTTTGTGGGTTGTTATTATAGTTTATTTAAAATTAAAATATTTTAATTCTGAATTTTATGTGTTATTTGAATCTGTTATTTATTTATTTCCGATTTCTCTTAGAAAATATGCAGTTAGAATCATTAATGATCAAAAAAGAGTGAAGATATGATAATTGTTATAGTTTTTCCTTCTTTTAAAAATTATCCGGAAAGACTAAAACTATATTGTAAAATGAGTGAATTTACTGAAGTTGATAAGGTGTATATTTATACAAGGACACTGTCCGACAATTTTGATTATAAAAGTGATAAGGTTGATATAGAAGTTATTGAGGGTAAAATCAAATTTTATCTGAGAATTAAACATATTGTGAAAAACAGAATAAAGCATAAAAAAAAAATTATTATTATAAATCATTTTATTAATCTGACATTTTTTTTGAAAAGATATAGAAATAAAAGAAATATAAAAATAATTACAAAATTTTATTCACCGAATTTAATTGTTTTGTTTAGAGGGAAGAAGAAAATTAAGCTTGGTTTTAGTCAAACTATGCTTTTTATTAAAAGAAGTACTTTTGATTTTATCTCTCTGTTTTTCTCAGATATAATTATCGGTAATTCGGAAGAGATAGAAAATTTAGTAAAAAAAGTCGCAAAAAAAACACATATTAAAAGAAAGATTTTAACTTTTCCAACTCCTGTTGATACGGATTTTTTTTATAAGAAAGATAAAAATAAAGAAAATTTAAATAAAAATCGTCTCTTATTTGTAGGAAATTTGCTGGAAAGAAAAGGAATATTCGACCTGTTAGAGACTGTAAAAAAATTGAAAGATCAAAATGTTGAATATAAGTTGGTAATAATAGGAGCTTTTGTTTTTAATAAGGATAGAATAAGTATAAGTGAATATATAAAAAAAAATAAAATGGAAAATAGCGTGGAATTTATCGGAAGTGTCAGTAAAGAGGAACTTGTCGATCATTATAACAGATCGGATATTTTATTGTTTCCATCTCATTATGAAGGTTCTCCGAGAGTTGTAAAAGAGGCAATGGCTTGCGGGTTACCTGTTGTTTCCTATGATATTGAGGGTATCAAATTAATAGATCGGGATAAGGAAATAATACAAATGTTAAAACTGGGTGATGTAAAAGAATTATCTGTAAAAGTCCTTGAATTAATTCATAATAGAGAAAAGCTCAGATATTTATCAATTAAAGGAGAAAAGCATATAGAGGAAAATTTTGCTATTGATGAGATAGCAAAGAAAGAGTTGGAATTATTATTTGAATTAATAAAAACTTGATAAAATGAAAATAATACAATCTCTTGGAAAAATTAATAATAAAGATATTTTTATTTCCATTTCAATCTTTTTTTATTCAGCTGTATCATTATCGGTTTTTATGTTATTGAATATTATGGATTTTCTTGTTTCCAACATAACTTATTCAATGTTTTTCATCTATTACTTTTGGATATTTTTTGATTTTTCTGAAGCTGAAAGTAATATTAATAAATATTTATTTCAAGGTGGTATTCATGAAAAAATTTGAAATTGAAAAAAATAGAGTCCCGAATTTTATAATTGCCGGTGCACAAAAGTGCGGAACAACATCTATTTTTAAAGTGCTTTATGATCATACTGAAGTATTTCTACCTGAATCCAAAGAGGTTCATTTCTTTGATAGAAATCAATCATTTAATAAAGGTATTGATTGGTATAAAAACTTTTTCAGCAAATCAAAATCTGAAAAAGTGATCATGGATATTACACCGAACTATATGAACAAAGAGTATGTTCCCGAGAGAATTAAAAAGCTTCTGCCCGATGTTAAATTAATTTTTGTTTTACGTAATCCGGTTACGAGAGCATACTCTAATTATTGGGATAATATAAGAAACCAAAATGAACATTTACCATTTAACGAAGCAATCAATCATAATCCTGCATATATCGAAAAGGGTTTGTATTATAAGCATATTAATCGTTTTTTAGAATATTTTAATAAAGAGGATATTTTTATCTTTTTAAGTGAAGAGCTTTTCAGTCATCCGGAAGCTTTTTATAAAAAGCTCTGTTCAAAATTAGATATCGACTTCAAAATGATAAAAGATATGGATCGTGTTGCAAATTTTGCAAGAGTTCCCAGAATAAAGATTGTTGAGAAAACATTTCTTTCCCAGAACAGAATCCTTAAAATAATCAGAAGACCCATTCCGGGGTTTCTTAAAAGTTTTGTTAAAAAACTTGACGAAAAATTTAATATGAAAAAAATCAAACGCCCTGAAATTGATGAGGAAACAAAAAAATATCTGAAAGTCATATTTAGAGATGATATTAAATCTTTAGAAAAATTATTCGATTTGAATTTGAATTTGTGGCTCAATTACTGAATATTCATTTTAATAATTTTTTATGCACATAAAAATAAGCTTATATTTTTTTATATGTTACTATAATGGTCTTGACAAACAAAACCATTATAAATTACACTCAACGTAGGAGAATGTCATGTTTAAAATTGCTATTGTAGGCTGTGGAAGGATTAGTAAAAAACATATTTCTTTATTAGGTGAGAATAAAATAAAAAATGCAAAGTTAGTTTCAGTATGTGATATTGTAGAACAAAAAGCTAAAGAATATGGGAAAAAGTACAATGTTCCTTATTATACGGATATGTTTGAAATGATGAAAAAAGAAGACATTGATATAATCAGTGTTTTAACTGAAAGCGGAAACCATGCAAAAAATGTAATTGAGCTTTCTAAATATAGGAAACATATTATTGTTGAAAAACCAATGGCATTAACAATTGATGATGCTGATTCTATGATTGAAGCATGTGATAAGAATAATTGTCGATTGTTTGTAGTTAAGCAGAACAGATTTAATTTACCTGTTATAAAGCTTAAAGAAGCATTTGACAAAGAGAGATTTGGGAAAATTTTTCTGGGAACGGTTAGGGTAAGGTGGAGTAGGAATCAATCTTATTATGACCAGCATTCATGGCGAGGAACTTGGGCAATGGACGGAGGTGTAATTGCCAATCAAGCTTCTCACCATATAGATTTATTACAATGGATGCTTGGTAAAGTGGATTCTGTGTATGCAAAAGGTATTAAGGCATTGGCAAATATTGAAGTTGAGGATACTGCTGTAGTTGTGTTGAAATTCAGAAATGGTGCTCTCGGAATTGTTGAAGCAACAACTGCAACAAGACCTAAGGATATTGAAGCAAGTATTTCTGTTTTAGGAGAAAAAGGAACCGTTGAAATAGGTGGATTTGCCGTGAATAGAATAAAGTATTGGGAGTTTGTTGAAAAGGATAGGGAAAATATTGATATTGAAAAATTGTCCGAAAACCCTCCTAACATATATGGCTTTGGACATAAAGCTTATTATGAGCATGTTATTGATTCTATTACAAATAATAAATCGTTTATGGTTGATGGTTTGGAGGGAAGAAAGACGGTTGAAATAATATCAGCTATCTATGAATCAATGGAAACCAAAAAAGAAATTTATTTAAGATTTAAACCGGAAAAGTGTAAATTAGGATTGAGATTGTGATAGTAATACCATACAAAAAGGATTTATTGGAAGAATGGGATGATTTTGTAATAAATGAATCTGAAAATGGAACTATTTTTCATCTACAAAAGTTTTTGTCATATCATCCGAAAGGCAGATTTCATGATTGTTCTGTTTTAATAAAAAATAAAAAGAAAAAAATAGTTGCTGTATTTCCTTCTGCTATTGAGAAGAAAGTGATTATTTCTCATCCGGGGAGTACTTATGGTGGAATAGTTATAAAAAAATATTTAAAATTGCAAGAGATTGAAGAAATATATAAAGCTATTATAAAATTTTATTCTAAGAAGGGATTTTTAGAGTTTGGTCTAAAAATAATTATTAGTGAAAATTTTTTCCGTTCAAATGATAAAATAGAACTTTTTCTTTTAAATAGCGGAATGAAACTCCTTTCGAAGGAAATAAGTGTTGTAATTGATGTTGATGATTTCTTTCAATATAAAGGAATGAGAAGAACAACCAAACAAATAATTAAATCCGACAGATTACAAGAATTAGAGCATGATAAATTTTTAATAGCTACTTCAATTGAACAAAAAAAACAGGCATATAATCTTATTTATAATAATCTAAAAAATAAATATAATAAAAATCCAACACATAGTTTTGATGAATTAATGAAACTCGAAGAAAAATTTCCGGATAGTGTTTACTTTTTTATTATAGAAAGAAAAATGGAGATTGTTTCAACTTATGTTTGTTTTCAATTAAATAAAGATGTTATGCATACATTTTATATAGCAAAAAGTAAAAATAGAGGAACAGTTGTTGATGTAGGCTTAATACTTTATATAATGGAGTATTTAAAAAAAAAAAATATAAAATTTTTTAATTTCGGAATATCAAGTAGAGAAAAACTTATAAAATATTGGATACATAATTATAAAGAACAATTCAGTAAGTATTTATTAACAAGAAATATATGGAGAATAAAAACAATAAATATGTTGGAGGTATAATCATGAAAAATAAAAGCATTATAGAATCCATATCAGAAGATTACAAAGTAAAAGATGATTATGATTATATAAATACAATGTTGGCATTTGATATTTTCAAGAACAAGATTCATGGTAAAGAGGTTTTGGAGATAGGATGTGCAGATGGTATTATGAGCGAACAGTTGGTTAAATATACTAAATATTTAGATATAGTCGAACCGAGTAAGAATTATTATCAATTAGTTAAAAAAAATATTAAGGATATTAGAAATTTTTTTAATTGTTTTTTGGAAGAGTTGGAAACAAATAATAAATATGATGTTATTTTGTGTGCGGGAATAATTCATCATATAGAAAATCCGAAAAATTTTTTAAAAGTAGTTGGGGGATTTCTAAACCCGAATGGAGTGATTTTAGCGACGGTACCGAATATTACATCTTTGCATAGAAGGATAGGAGTTAGGATGGGACTTTTGAAAGATGAATATGGAGATAGCGAAAGAAATAAAAAATTTCATCAGTTTGGCAGATACGATATTGATAAATTTAAAACCTTATTTATAGATAGCGGATTTAAAATATTAGAGTATTATGGATATATGATAAAGCCGTTTTCATCTGAAATTATGGCAAGAATCAAACTCAATAATAAGCAAATTAAAGCAATGTTTGAAATAGGGAAGGAGTTTCAAAATATAAGCAGTCAAATTTTTGTAGCGGCAAAAAAATATAATGATTAAATTTTTAGATTTATATTCTCAATATTTAAGTATTAAAAAGGAAATAGATAAAACTATATCAGATGTTATTAAGGATTCTGCCTATGTAGGTGGTAAATATGTTAGAAAATTTGAAGAAGAATTTAGCAATTATATTGGAACTGAATATTGTATTGGTGTTGGAAATGGAACAGATGCACTTGAAATAGCAATAGATAGTTTGCATTTACCCGAAGGTAGTGAAATATTAGTTCCTGCGAATAGTTTTATAGCAACAGCGGAAGCAGTCACACGATCAGGTCATAAGATAGTTTTTACAGATGTTAATATTGATGACTATTTGATATCGGTTGAGGATATAAAAAAAAAAATAACTACAAAAACAAAGGTAATCATTGTTGTTCATTTATTTGGATTACCAGTAAATATGAATGAAATCTCTAAAATTGCCGATGAATATAATTTGAAAGTTATTGAGGATTGTGCTCAAGCTCATGGTGCGGAGTATAATGGTATAAAGGTAGGAGGTTTTGGAGACATTTCGACTTTCAGTTTTTATCCCGGGAAAAATCTCGGTGCTTATGGAGATGGTGGGGCGATTCTTACAAATAATGAAGAATTAGCTGTGAAAAATAGAATGACTGCTAATCATGGGCGTGTTGATAAATATAATCATGAATTTGAAGGCAGAAATTCGAGGCTTGATGGTCTGCAAGCAGCAATCTTATCTGTTAAGTTAAAATATCTTGATAGGTGGATAGATGCAAGAAATAGAGTAGCTGATTTTTATTATAGTAGTTTAAAAGATTTAGATGATATTATTTTGCCTAAGGTGGAATTAAAAAAAAAACATGCATATCACTTATTTGTTATTCGTGTTAAAGACAGAGACGAATTAAAAAGTTTTTTAAAAAAGAAAGGAATTCAAACCGGTATCCATTATCCGACAAGTCTTCCTAAGTTAACAGCATTTGGTTATTTAAATCAATATAATGAGAAAATGATAGCCAACAATATTGATATTGAATTGTTAAGCCTACCTATCGGAGAACATTTAACAAACAATGATTTGAAGTTAATTGTTTCTACAATAAAACAATATTTTAGATAAAAAAATAATGAGAATAGTTCATATTATAGATTATTTTAAACCCAAGTTAGGTTATCAAGAAACTTTTCTTGCAAAAAAACATATTGAAATGGGGTTTGATGTATGGGTATTAACATCAAATATTCTTTTTTCATCAAGTATTTATAAAAATATTGATAAAAAAAATAATAAAATTAATAGTGGCATTTATAAGGAAGAAGGCATAAATGTTTTAAGATTAGATGCAATATTTGAATTATTCAGCAGAGTATGGTTGAAAAATTTAAAGAAGGAATTAAATATACTAAAACCGGATGTTATTTTTGTTCATGGCATATACTCAGTTACAGCGGTTAGAATAGCTTTGTGGAAGTTGGCAAATAAGAAGAATAATGTATTTCTCGGTTTTGATTCTCACATGGCTGAAGTTATGAGTGCAAACAGATTATTTTACCCTGTTTTCAGATTTATTTATAAAAATTTTCTAAAAAATATTATATTAAAGGCGAGTGATACAAAAATTATTGCCGTCGCTAATGTTACTAAAGATTATATGATGAAAAATTATTATTTTAAAGAGAGTGATATTATTGTAATTCCCCTGGGTGTAGATATATCTCTTTTTAGAAGAGATTTAAAAAACAGATATTTGATGAGAAAAAAGTATAACATAGAGGAGGACGAATTAGTTTTTATTTATGTAGGTAAAATCATGCCTAAGAAAGGCTTGGGGATTTTGCTTGAAGCCTCTTCATTGTTGTTGAAAAGAAAATTAAAATTCAAATTGGTAATTTTAGGGATGAGTGAATTAAGTTATTTAGATGAATTAAAATTATTAGTAAAGAATCTTAATTTGGGAAAAAATGTTTTATGGATAGATTTTGTACCCAATAATGAATTGCCAAAATATTATTCAATTGCAGATATTGGTGTTTGGCCTTCACATGTAAGTATAACTCGTTTAGAAGCAATGGGTTGTGAATTACCTATTATAGTAAATTACAGTAATGTTTCTTTGGAATGGTTAAAAAATGATAACGGGTTAACTTATGATGAGGGAAATGTTAATGAATTGTCTGAGAAAATGTATCTGTTGGGAAATAATAAACGGTTGAGATATGAAATGGGGAAAAGAGGAAGAGAATTGGTGGAAAATGAATTTTCGTGGGATGAAATATCTAAAAAGTTTTTGGATTTGGTACATGGAAAGTTATTAAAGAGAAAAGAGCATGATGTTTTTACGAATTTTCGCTAATCATGGAGATTGTTCGGCTGCAATAAAAAAGAAAATTGGTTACAGCTGTTGAAGAGGAGAAATTTACGGAACAAAATTTTAACTTTTTATTTTATATTTGAAAATGAAAATATTGCAACTTAATACTGTCTATAAAGTAAGCAGCCCGGGGAGAATTGTATATGAATTAAATGAAATAATTGAGAAGAACGGTTATATCGGCAATGTAGGATATGGGCGAGGAGATTGGAACGGAAAGAATCTGTTTAAAATTGGAAATAAAAGTGATTTTTATCTTCATGCTTTAGGAACGAGATTGTTCGATAAACACGGGTTGAAATCAAAAAGAGCTACTAAAGATTTTGTAAATTTCATTGATAATCTTGATATAGATATTTTTCATCTACACAATATTCATGGCTATTATATAAATTATCCGATATTGTTTAATTATCTTATGGAAAAGGACAGACCTGTTATCTGGACTTTTCATGATTGTTGGCCGTTTACAGGACATTGTGCATATTATGATTTTGTCGGATGCAAGAAGTGGCAGAAATTCTGTTTTAATTGTCCTCAAAAAAGAAGATATCCGGAAAGTATTTTGTTTGATAATTCAGAGAATAATTTCTTGTTGAAAAAAAAATATTTCACTGAATTAAAAGATCTTACGATAGTTACTCCTTCGGTTTGGCTTGCAAAAGAAGTTAAAAAAAGTTTTTTTTCAGATAATGATGTTAGTATTATTTATAATGGTATTGATTTGGATCTATTTAAAGTGAAAAAATCATTTTTCAGAGATAAAAGGGAATTGAGGGATAAATTTATAATTTTAGGTGTTGCAAATATTTGGAACAAGAGAAAGGGGTTTGAGTTTTTTTTAGAGCTTTCAAAGATTATAAAAAAAGATGAAATTATTGTTTTGTTTGGATTAAACAAAAAACAGTTGAAAAAACTTCCAAATAACATAATCGGAATTGAAAAAACTTATAATTTAGAGTTATTAGTTGATGTATACAATTCAAGTGATGTGTTTATTAATCCTACGCTTGAAGATAATTTCCCTTCAACCAATATTGAAAGTTTAGCTTGCGGAACTCCTGTTGTAACTTTTAAATCCGGTGGGAGTCCGGAAAGTGTGAATGAAGAGACCGGAATTGTTGTGGAGAGGGGTAATATAAAGGAACTTTATAATGCAATTAAAATTGTAAAAAGAAATGGCAAAGGGTATTATATTAAAAGTTGTAGAAATAGAGCTGTCAAATTATTTAATAAAAATGATAATTATTATAAATACATAAGGTTGTATAAAAAAAAACATGAAAATAGGTTTCATAAAAAATTTATTTAAAGGTCAAAAATCTTTTTTTTCATACTATTTTGAATATTTGGAAAAAATAGATTTGAAAGGCAAAAAAATTCTTCATCTCGGTAGTGGATGGGATAAGAGAAATATTAGGAGTCGTATAAAAAATGCGGATTTGATCAGTTTGGATATTGATTATCCTGCTATTAAACGAAATATTAATACTTATAAGGTTTGTGGTGATGCACATAGCTTTCCCTTTAAAAAAGAAAGCGTGGATTATATTATCTGTGAAGATTTTCTTGAACATGTAAAGGATCCTGCACAATTGTTAAAGCAGATTTTTTTTTCACTTAAAAGGGGAGGGGGATTTATTTTTGTTACTCCGGGAGGTTGGTCATATATTGCAATTGTTGCAAGGTTAACTCCTCTCGGTTTTCATAAATGGTATAATAGGATCAGAGGGGTTGATGAGAGCGATGTTTTTAAGACATATTATAGATTTAATTCCATATACAGAATAAAAAGAGAATCCGTTAAATCGGGATTATTTCCGGAGAAAATAGTTTTAATAACAGGCTATCCTTCATATTTTGATTTTTCAAAAATTTTAACGGTTATCTTCGGATTTATTCACTATTTTATTTCAAAAATTGTTTTTTTAAATAGATTGATCGGAATAAATATTTTCTGTGTTTTAAAAAAGAGATGAAAATATCAATAATTACAGTTGTGTATAATAATAAAGATTTCATAGAAGATTGCATTAATAGTGTTATTGCTCAGAGTTATAAGAATATTGAATATATTATAATTGATGGAAACTCAACTGATGGAACTATCGGTGTTGTGAAAAAATATGAAAAGTATATTTCGAAATGGATATCCGAACCTGATTCCGGAATTTACGATGCAATGAATAAGGGAATAAGGACTTCAACGGGAAATATTATAGGGTTTTTAAATAGTGACGATGTATATTATAATAATGAAGTGATAAAAAAGGTGATTGATAGGTTTAAAGGGGGAAAATCTGATATTGTGTATGGTGATTTGGTTTATGTAAGAAAGGAAAATTTAGATAAAATAGTAAGATATTGGGAATCGGGAGAATATAGAGAGGGGTTGTTTGAGGAAGGATGGCATCCGCCTCACCCGGCTTTTTTTGTAAAAAGAGAGGTTTTTGGAAAATACGGAGATTTTAACACAAATTTTAAAATATCGGCTGATTATGAAATGATGTTAAGATTTCTAAAAAGATACAGGGTATCCGCAGGTAACATTGATGAAATTTTAGTTAAAATGAGAACAGGTGGAAGAAGCGGAAGAAATTTTAAAAATATATTAGAGGCAAACATTGAATGTTATAAAGCATGGAAGGAAAACGGTTATTTACCTTCCGTTCTGTTTATATTTAAAAAAATTCTTTTAAAGATCAAACAATATGTAAAATTTTATGAAAAGAAGAATATTTAAAAAATTATTGTCTTATTTTTTTTTGTGGTTTTTATCATTTTTCTCGCTATATTTATATTTTCTGTCAAAATCCAACAATCCTCTGGATAGTGCTATTCTTTTCTTTAATTCGAAGTTAATTAATTTTGTCATCTTGAATTCATCACTGTTTATATTGTTATATGTTTTTGGGATACTTGATTTCGGATTTTTTATTAAAGAATATTTTTTTAATAAAAAAGATATAATTAACTCGATCTGGAAAATATTTTTAGCTTTTGCACTGTCATTGGTGATTGAAAATTTTTTCTATTTCTCAGACCGTGTTGGAAGGGTTCTCTATCTGATCTATCTTTTTCTTTTTACGACAATCTGGTTGATAGATAAATTGATTCTTGTTCGATATAAAAACAAGAGGAAAAGAAAAATAGGTGTTATAGGTAACAAAATTATTAAGGATTTAGATGAAACAATAAAAAAAAATAATGATATTTCTTTACTTCCCAAAGGTAAAAAATTGGAAGTTCATAAAAATATAAACATATTATTATTTGAAATTTCATCAATTAATAATGATGAATTGCATGATCTTATTGCAAAGAAGTTTTCAGCAATAAAAGTTGAAGATGTAGGGGATTTTATTGAGGAAGAGAATGAAAAGATATCCCTTAAATTTTTTAAACCAGATTTGTTTCTTAGGGATTTAAGAAAGATAAATTTTGCTTATTTGAAAGTGACAAGATTTTCAAATATTGTAATCTCAATTTTTTCTTTAGTTTTACTTACCCCTTTGGTACTTCCTATTCTGTTGATCAATAAACTTTTTTCACCCGGACCTATTTTTTATTTACAAGAAAGAGTAGGAGAGAATGGAAGAATTTTTAAGCTTATTAAGTTTAGGACTATGAAAAAGGATGCTGAAAAATACGGACCGAAATTCTCATCGGAAAATGATTCGAGAATTACAATAATAGGAAAATTCATGAGAAGGGCAAGAGTTGATGAGGTACCTCAATTTATTAATGTACTTAAGGGGGATATGAATATAGTGGGACCAAGACCTGAGAGGGAGATTTTCATTGAAAATCTTTCAAAAAAAATCCCTTGCTACAAATTGAGGCTTTTTGTAAAACCTGGTATTACAGGGTGGGCTCAGGTTAAAAGCGGTTATGCCGGTGATAATATTAAAGAACATACTAAAAAGCTTGAATATGATCTTTATTATATTAAAAACAGAAGTGCCATTCTCGATTTTATTATAATCATAAAAACATTTAAAAAAATATTTGAATTTAGTGGAAAGTAATTATTTGATTTTAGTTATTTTATCTGTTTTTAATTATAATAAATCTGTTTGGAGGAAAGATGAACAAAGAATCTAAAATCTATATAGCAGGACATAACGGACTTGTCGGTTCTGCAATCAAAAGAGAACTTGAAAAGCAGGGATATTCAGATTTAATATTTAAAACTCACAAAGAACTTGACCTTGAGCGTCAGAATGAGGTCGAAGAATTTTTTGAAAAGGAAAAACCGGAGTATGTGTTTCTCGCTGCTGCAAGAGTAGGTGGGATCATGGCAAACAAAACTTTTCCTGCAGAGTTTATATACTCGAATCTTGCGGTAGAATTGAATGTGATTCACTCTGCTTATAAATTCGGTGTGAAAAAACTTTTGTTTCTCGGCAGCTCATGTATCTATCCGAGACTTGCATCACAGCCGATGAAAGAGGAATATTTACTCTTATCTCCCCTTGAGCCTACAAATGAAGCTTATGCAATTGCAAAAATCGCGGGACTTAAAATGTGCAAGTATTATAATGAACAATACGGGACAAATTTTATCTCCGTTCAACCCACCAATCTTTACGGTCGAAATGATAATTACGATCTCTTTAATTCTCATGTTCTTCCTGCCTTGCTAAGAAAATTTCACGAAGCTAAGATACAAAACAGACCTTATGTTGAAATGTGGGGGACAGGTTCTCCCAAACGTGAATTCCTCTTTTCAGATGATCTTGCAGAAGCTGTTGTATTTTTAATGGAAAACTATAATCATGAAGATATCGGTGAATTGATTAATATCGGTACAGGTAAAGATATAACGATAAAAGAACTTGCAGGAATTATAAAAGAAATAATAGGGTATAAAGGATATATAAAATGGGATTCTTCAAAACCGGACGGGACGCCTCAAAAGTTGCTTGATGTAACTAAGTTGCAAAAATTGGGATGGAAAGCAAAAACAGGTCTTGCCGAAGGTATTAAAAAAACTTATAAGGATTTTCAGATAATTAAAAACAAAGTATGAACACAATGAATTTATTAAATAAAAAATATGAATATCATTTTATTTTACTAATGTTTTTTTTTCTAATTATATGGTTTAAATTATTTTCAATCTCAAATCTTGCCTCTCCCGATTATTATAAATATTTTTATATATCAGAACATCTTTTTTCAGGGCATCTTGATTTGAGAAATATTCCGCCTCTATTTCCGTTGCTTTTGGGACTTTCGGGGCGGTTTCTATCAATAATTTCCGGGATTTCCGATCCGTTTATTGTAGGGACAAAAATAATCTCATTGATATCATCAATTGGTGTTATCACTATCAATTTTTTGTTTATTAAAAAGCTGTTCAATACAATTCCGGCTTTTTTGGCTTCCGTTCTTCTTGTTTCATCTCCTTTCTTTTTAAAATTTGCAGCTACTCCGATAACCGATATGCTGTTTCTTTTTTTAGTCTGTTACTCATTCTATTTTATGTTTTTAAATAAAAAAAGGGGGTCGATCCTATTGGTTCTTACTGCAATTATGACTCGTTTTGAAGGTGTACTTCTTATAGGTTCTTATTTTATCAATTTTATTGATCTAAAGATAAAGAAGAGAATAAATTTTTTAATTTATTCTCTTCTTTCATTAGCAGCATTGACATTATTTTATCTTAAATTCGGCATGAGATTTGTAAAGAAAATTGAGTATATTATTTCAAGCGGATCATATTTGAATTTCATCAAACATCCCGAAAGGGTATATTCTTTATTAATGAAAAATATTCTTTTCTTTTATAGAGGAGATATATTTGGATTTAAAGGGGGGATTATTTTTTTATCACTATCGGCTCTTTTTTTATTCGGAATTAAAACTCTGTTTCGGTTAAACAGAAAATTCACATGGGCACTGATTTTTTATATGGTTGTTTTTACAATTTCAAAGGGATATATTTCAGGTGTGGGGAATGTATTTAATCCTGAGAGTCAGGCGAGGAGGATGCTGTCTCTTATCTACCTGTTCTGGTTTGTTTCAATGATAGGATTTTTAAAATTACTGGAAAAATTAAAAAAAATTAAAAGTGAAAAAAATAGATTGTTAATTAGTTCTGTCATGTTTATCGGAATTATACTTATTGTTATTTCATTACCTTTACCGGATAAAAAAATAATCTTTCTTTCTGTTGTTTTAATATTGCTTTTAATAGTTATCGGATCGGTTAGGGGAAGAGGGTTTTTGCAGATAAAAAAAATTTTTTCGATTACAATTGTATTTTTACTCTTGTTATCCATATATGATTATGGTTTTAATAAAACATACAATTATGTTGGATCTCTTCCGAATAGAGGAGCATTTGTTATCTCACAGTGGGCAGATGCAAACTTAGAAGCAGGTGAAAAGCTTGCAGTCTATTCGACTATACCTATGGTAAAATATTATATTAAAAAAGATATTTTAATGGTAAAACCTTATACAAAGATCGAGGATATTTATAGAAAGCGGAATTTGCTTGCCTCATATATAGCAAAAAAAATAAAAATAAATAAAATAAAATATATTGCAACCGATGTTTATATGAATATGATTGACAATCCGTGGCTTGTAGCTGTGAAATTAATGTTTTTTAAAAGTGCCAGAAGGGGTAGTAATATCTTTAAACTACACAAGAGGCTTTTTTATAAAGGCTTACCGGTCGCTGTTATATTAAAACTGAAATGATAAATTTATCTAACAAGGATCTTATTTTTAAAACTCTTAAAAATAAGATAATAAACGGAAGCCGCCAGTTGTTAGTCTATAATTTGGCAGGTCTTTTTAAGTTAAATCTTATTGTGGAATATCCGAAATCGGGAGGAACATGGCTCGGGCAGCTTATCTCTTCTTACTTTGATATTCCTTTCCCGAGGAACAGAATGCCGGTTTTAAGGAGGTCTGTTGTTCACGGGCATTTTCTCCCTATGGACAGGATAAAAAATGCTGAAAAAATTTTTTTCATGGTTAGAGACGGACGAGATATCATGGTATCAATGTATTATCATTTTCTTGTCTGGAACGAAAAGAATAAGTTACAACCAAAAGATATATTGTATTACCGGAAGAAACTGGAATTTAAAGATTATACTGATATCAGGAAGAATCTTCCTGAATTTATGGAGTTTGTATTTACCGACAAACCTTCCAAACTAACAAGATTTCGCCATGAAGGAAATTGGGTGGAATTCAACAACGGATGGCTTGATTTTATAGATGATCATTCCGAAAATACGATTATTACACGTTATGAATCTCTTCTTGAAGATACTGAAAAAGAGTTGGCGAGAATACTTACTGTGTATGGAATAAAAGATCCGGATAAAAATAGGATTAAAATAGTAGTGAAAAAATTTAGTTTTGAAAATCAGGCAAAGAGAAAACAGGGGATTGAAAATTCGAAAAGTTTTCTTCGAAAGGGAATAAGCGGAGACTGGAAAGATAAGTTTTCCAAAGAAGCAGGCGAAGTTTTCAGTCACTATGCAAATGATATGCTTATAAGACTCGGATATGAAAAAAACTCCGGTTGGGTGAATGATATTGATTAGATATAGAAAAGGTAGATAATGATAAAAAGAATTCTCGCTACATCTTCTTACTCTTTTTTGTCGCGTTTTTTAATTACTGCAATAAATCTGTTCTTTGTCTGGTTTATTTCAAAAAATCTGGGAACGGAGAGCCTTGGGATTTACGGGATAGTTTTTTTCTTTTATCAGTTTTTTGCGTCCGCATCTTCATTTAATCTTTATAAGTTTTTTGGAAAAGAGATTGCAGGTGTTACCGATGACCGGGAAAAGAAAAATCTATTCTTCAGCGAATTGTTCTCGGTAACTATAATCGGATTGATTATCGGATTGATTATTCTGGTCATTACAATTCTTTTTTATCATAGATTATCGATAACTCTTATATTGTATGTGTTTCCTGCCGGTATTCTACTCGGGATCGAGCGAAATCTAAGTGGAATTCTCCTCGGAATGGAGAAGATGAAGTTTGAATTTTATTCAAATCTGGTGTCATTCGTAATCATAATTGTTGTTATATCAGCCAAAGGTCATCTGTTCTTTTCTATTAAGAATATTTTGATATTAAAAATAGTTTCACAACTTTTTGCAGTAGGAGTCAAGTTTATTCCTTTTAAAAACAGTTTTTCATCAATCCGCCCCAGATTAAAATTAAACTTTTTTCGCGAAGGGAAATTTTTCTGGTTTACAGGATTATCAAATCTTTTTTTAAGGCAAGCGGATATTTTTATTTTATCTTTTTTCATAGGAAAATCACTACTTGGATCATATTTTCTTGCCATTAGGATATACTATTTTTTCGGACTTTTCGCAGAGATATTGTCATTTGCAATGACTCCTTTTATCTCAAGAACATTCCTGGGAAAGGAGAAGCACGAGTTCAAAAGATTCAATATGACTTTGATAAAAATTTTTTCGGTTTTCGCCTTGATATTTTCTCTGTTGCTCTATTTTGGGAGAGATTTTATCGTTAGAATTTTTTCTTCAAATCCGGGGAACACAGCTTCATATCTTTCGATTTTATCAATTTTTGTATTTTTTACTTTCCTCTCATATATAACGGGAAATATTCTCACATCAACAAAATATCAGAATATCCGCTTCTACATCTCATCTTCTTCATCTCTGCTTTTGATAGTGCTAAACTTGATTCTATCACCCGTTTTTAGTGTGAACGGTGCAATTATAGCTAAGGGAACAGCAGAGTTTATAGTGTTCCTTGCTTTCGGAATTTATGTATTAAAGATTTTTAAAGGATATGAATTAAAAGAATGAAAATCCTTCTGCTTCATAATAGATATAAAATTTCAGGTGGAGAGGATTCCGTCTTTAATTCTGAAGTTAAGATGCTTAGGGATAATGGAAATATTGTAGATTATATAGTCTGGGATAATTCCGAGATAATCACATTTAGACAAAAGGTGAAAACGGCTTTTTTTTCACTTTACAATCCTATTGCAAGGGCGGTTATCGAAAGAAAGATAAAAGAGTTTAATCCTGATATGATTCATATTCACAATTTTTTCCCTCAAATTTCTCCTTCTGTTTTTTTTGTTGCCGACAAGTTTAATACTCCTGTCGTGATGACACTTCATAATTTCAGATTGATCTGTTCGAATGCTATTTTGTATACGAAGGGGAGTATCTGTGAAAAATGTGTAAATAAAGTATTCCCTTTTGAAGGTATAAAAAACAGGTGTTACAGAAATTCATATTTCCAGACTTTTAATGTAACACTTATGACATCTTTTCATAAATTGATCGGAACATGGCGGGAAAAAACAGGGAGGTTTATCGCTTTAACGGATTTTCAAAAAGAGATGATCGTCCATTCTTCATTAAATCTAAAGTTGGAAAATCTTGCAGTGAAACCGAATTTTGTTTCAGACCCGGGAGTCGGATTAAAAAAAAGAGAAAATTTTTTTATATTTGTAGGAAGATTATCCGTGGAAAAAGGGATAAATGTTTTATTGGATTCGTTCAGATATCACTCTTATAGATTAAAAATAATCGGTGACGGTGTTATGAAAGAGTTGGTATTAAAAGAGTCAAAATCAAATCCGAATATTGAGTTTTTAGGATATAAGGAAAAAGATCTTTTACTTGATCAGATAAAAAGATCAAGGGCTCTGATTTTCCCATCCGAATGTTATGAAGGATTCCCTATAGTAATAACAGAGGCCTTGGCAACCGGAACACCCGTGATATCTTCAAATATCGGCAGTCAAGCCGAGATAGTGAAAAACGGATATAACGGTATTCATTTTAAAGTTTCAGATCCGGAAGATCTTGCTGAAAAAATAAAATTATTTGACAATAAAGAAATAAAAAAAATGTATATAAATGCCAGAAAAACATATCTTGAAAAATATACACCGGAAATTAACTATAAAATTTTAAAGGAAATATATAAAAAAACTATTGATGGAAAAAAAAAGAATAATATCAATTGATGTGTCAAGCGGGAGTTATGGCACTTTTACGAATAATATTATTTTGCTTGCCGGAACAAAAAGATCTGCTTATGTCTGTGTGGCAAATGTTCATATGACAATTGAAGCTTATAACAATCCTGATTTCGCATCGGTAGTGAATAGTGCGGATATTGTTACTCCCGATGGTATGCCGATTGCAAAGATGTTCGGATTCCTATATGGGGAAAAACAGGACAGAGTTGCCGGGATGGATCTGATGCCGGATCTTTTAAAAAAATCTGAGAGTGATAAAATAGGAGTCTATTTTTACGGATCGACAGAGGAAATACTTAAAACAATCAAGAGCAGGGTTGAAAAGCTGTACCCTAAATTAAAAATTGCAGGATTATATTCCCCGCCTTTCAGATCACTTTCCGAAAAAGAGGAGAATAGAATTATTAAAAAAATTAACGATTCCGGAGCGGGATTGATACTTGTTTCGCTTGGCTGCCCGAAACAGGAGATCTGGATGAATAGAGTGTCGGAAAAGATTGAGGGAGTTATGGTCGGTATTGGAGGTGCATTCCCTGTTTTTGCAGGAGTTCGGAAGAGAGCCCCCGAATGGATGCGGAAATTGTCATTGGAGTGGGTTTACAGGTTACTGAAAGAGCCGAAAAGATTGTGGAAGAGATATCTCTATACAAATTCAAAGTTTGTTTTGGCTGCATTATTTGAGATATTTAAAGTAAGAGTTCTTAGAAAGAGAGATAATAAATAGATGTTTAAAGTTGCTTTTACCATCTATCTTTAATAATATAATGTTTGAATCCAGAATATATTAAAAAATGGTGAAAGAATGAAGATATTGATTACCGGGACCGCAGGATTTATCGGATACCATCTTGTGAAAAAATTGAGTGATTCTGATATGGAGATTGTCGGAATTGACAACATTAATGATTATTATGATGTGAATTTGAAATTTGCCCGTCTTGAAGATACGGGAATTGAAAAGAATAAAATATCGTATAATAAAAAGACGTTTAGTAAAAATCAGAAGAATTATTCGTTTATAAAACTTGATCTGTCTGATAATGATAATATTGCCGATCTTTTCAAAGAGCATTCTTTTGATATGATATGCAATCTTGCCGCTCAGGCCGGAGTAAGATATTCATTGATAAATCCGTATGCATATATAAAAAGCAATATAAACGGATTTCTGAATATTCTTGAAGGTGCAAGAAATTCTAAAGTGTCTCATTTTGTCTATGCGTCAAGCTCCTCTGTTTACGGTTTGAATAAAAAGATGCCTTTTAAAACATCCGATAATATTGATCATCCTGTCAGTTTATATGCAGCGACAAAAAAAAGTGATGAATTAATTGCTCACTCTTACAGTTATCTTTACGGGATACCTTCTACAGGATTGAGATTCTTTACCGTTTACGGTCCATGGGGAAGACCGGATATGGCTCTTTTCAAATTCACGAAGAATATTCTTGAAGAAAAACCGATTGATGTATATAACTATGGGAAAATGAGCAGGGATTTCACCTATATTGATGATATTGTGGAGGGAATAGTAAAGGTTTTAGACAATCCTCCCGCATCCGACTCTTCATGGGATGGAGAAAACCCTAATCCCTCTTCGAGCATTGCTCCTTATAAAACCTATAACATAGGTAACGGAAATCCTGTCGGGTTGTCTGAATTTATTGATGTTATTGAAGATATACTCGGGAAAAAGGCTGAGAAAAATCTGCTTCCTATTCAACCCGGCGATGTGTCCGAGACATGGGCTGATACTTCCGATCTTAAAAGAGATACCGGTTATACGCCCGATACTTCTGTTGAAGAGGGTGTAAAGAAATTTATCGAATGGTACAGGGGATTTTATAAATTGTAAAATGAATTCCGTAAGAAAGTCATTTTACTATCTCTTTTTTTTCACAGATGCTGTCTCTATATTTCTATCTTTTCTTTTTTCCGATTATTTGTCGAGAAGCAGGCTTCCGATAGAGATGGCTGCAAAGATAGACGGGATCTCGCTCGCAGAAATTTTTTCACTTCTTGTTTTTCTTTTTATATGGTTCTTTTATTCACGTTCCTCCTCTCTTTATGATGAATTCAGGATATCCCAATTCGGTTCGCAAATATTTATACTTTTAAAAAATATTTTTGCACAGCTTATTTTCGGATTGGCAATATTATTTTTTTTAAAAAGTATAATTCTGTCACGTTTCTTTTTTGTTGTATACCTTGTCACATTGTCCGTAATAACTATTCTGACAAGATTATTTTTCAGGCTTGTCAGATTCCATCTGATAAAGTCGGGATATTTAAAAAAAAATATTATAATTGTCGGATCCGGCAAAGCGGGAGGATTGTATGTGGATTCTCTATCCAAAGTATCGGGAGAGGAGTATGAAATAGTCGGGAGAGTAAGTGATCTGGCTGATTCATCAAGAGATGGTGTAAAATCATTAGGTACTATTTCGGAATTATCAAAAGTTCTTAAAAAAAGAGATGCGGATGAGATAATAATATCCCTTTCCGATTCGGAAAGTTTGAAAATGGCTGATATTCTGAGAATATTAAGCGGATATCCAATAAGAGTAAGGATCATACCCTACTATTCTAAATTTGTTTCTCACAAATATCAGATATCTTTTTTTAATAATATACCGGTTGTAGATGTTATAAATGATCCGCTGGATGAGCTTCACTGGAGAATTATTAAGAGAATCTTTGATATTGTATTTTCTGTTCTTATAATACTCTCTGTTTTCGTATGGCTTTTCCCGGTAATAGCTCTGTTAATTAAACTTGATTCGAAGGGACCTGTATTTTTCAAGCAGGAGCGATGGGGAAAAAGGAATAAAAAATTTATCCTTTTCAAATTCCGTTCTATGATAAAAAACAGTAAGGATGTTGATAAGAACGGCAAATTTGTCCAGGCGACAAAAAATGATTCAAGAATCACAAGAGTAGGAAGATTTCTAAGAAAAAGCAGTATTGATGAACTTCCGCAATTTTTCAATGTTCTCATCGGTGATATGTCGGTTGTCGGTCCGAGGCCGCATGCAGTTCCGCAGAATATGGAGTCAAAAGATAAGATAGAAAATTATATGTTGAGGCATCTTGTTAAACCCGGAATAACGGGATGGGCTCAGGTCAGTGGTTTCAGAGGTGAGACCAGAACCGATGAGCAGATGAAGAGAAGGGTTGAACTTGATATGTTCTATATAGAGAATTGGTCTTTCTTTCTTGATTTGAAAATTATATTCATGACTATATGGAAAGGTTTGAAAGGTGATCCGGTTGCATACTGATCGGATAAACGGTTTTTTTGTTTTTTTTTCTTCTCTCTCTTTCTCTATTGCCCTATATACAATAGTTTTTCATATAGGATTTTCTCTCCTTCCACTGTTTTTTATTATTCTTGGTTCTGTTTCCTACATCTTATTAAAGGAGAAAGCAATATTGTTGTTTTTTTTTCTCGTTCCGGTCATTAATTCGTTCCCATCCTTTTTCTTTAACGGCTACTCATTTAATTTGATGGCTCCTCTTCTTTTCTACTTGAGCGGATTGATATTTACATCTTTTGTTAAAGAGGAAAGGACGGCTGTATATACAGGATATCTTTATGAACGGATCTATTTTTTATTTCTTATAATTCTCTGGATTTCCGCTTTTTTTATTTTTTTGAAATGGTCAAATATTACAATCTCTATTCCTGCTTTTTTAAAGGATACTCCGGTCTCTCCCGGGTCTCCGTTACCACCGAGAAATTCATTTGCATCAATTTTTCCTGTGATAACCCTTTTCCTCTATTCAGTGGCACCCTTTACGGTTTTTCTTGTGAGGAGGAGCGGTATTAATAAAGAGAAGATTTTTAAAGCTCTTGTTTTCGGGTTTTCACTCTCTTTTGCAATTGCTATCTTTCAAAAATATATTAATTCCGGATTTATGTCTATGCAATGGTGGGGAGAGAAGTTAGGGCAATACAACGGAGGTTTCTCGGATTTTAACGGATTCGGATTTTTTTCAGGAGTAATATTTTTATATTCATTTATTCTGTTAACAAAATTGAATATTTTTGAAAAAAAGGGAAAAATCAAATTTAACAACAATGTGAGTTTTTATCTTTTTTCAGTAATTCTATCTCTTGCCGGAATTTTTTTTTCAGGAAGCAGGACTGCTTCAATATTTCTTCTTTTTGCACTTTTTTTCTTTTTGATTGATAAAAAATTCCGTTTCAGGTCAAAATTAATTCTAATTTTGATACTCCTGGGCTTGGTCTTGCTGACAGGATCGGTATTAGAAAAAAGAGTGAAAAAAAGCTTTTCGGATTTTATGAATACAGGGAAAAAAAAAGATATTGTTTCCGTACTTAATAGAGTTACAAACGGAAGAGTAGAGATGAT
>Ga0256845_1000593_pt1 | contig 33500 bp, 28 predicted proteins | sample RiftiametaG_FD_189101 | JGI IMG/M metagenome (GOLD analysis project Ga0256845, IMG submission 189101) | Tube worm associated microbial communities from hydrothermal vent at the East Pacific Rise, Pacific Ocean - Riftia | ecosystem: Host-associated > Annelida > Integument > Unclassified ...
GGACCCTTACCTACCCGACAAGCGCAGCCCGCGTCATAGCACTCGGTAGCGTATCCTCCCCGTGGTTCGCAGGTTGCCTCCAACGGAGGGATCTCACGATCTGTAGGGTACACTGCGCAGATGCCCTCGATATCGTCTCGGCCCAACTCCCGGCTATCGATCGAGCCGGGGTTGTATCGCGAAAACATGACGGCTTCGCGTGTACTCGAATGGCCGAGACCCAGAAAATGACCCGCTTCATGAGTTACGACGGACTCAAGATCAAATTCTATCTCTCCCACCTCGTCGGTCGTCGTGAACTTCACTGATCCCGAGTTCAATTCGACATCTACGTCCAAAATTGCGCCGGTCTTATCGTTGAAACTAATTGTGGTGACGGCCAATGCCGACGAGGGGACTCCAACAATTTGTTTGTCCTCTGCCTGGGAGATCTCCCCCGTGTCACGAAACATCCAAATATTTGCGTTACCAGCGTCGTCATTTTCATTGAACTCGGGAGCGCCGCACGAAGCCTGACCTCGTGCTTCCACTGAGAGCGAAATGCTTGCGCCCTCGCAGTCCGCGCCGACCCATCGACTGAAGGCGCGATCGACGAGGGTGCTCAACGTCTCGGCCGAAATCTCCAATTTTTTCGAGCCCGCCTCCTGAATGTTATAACTTACGCAGCTACTAGGCCAATACAATGGCAGCCCGAGGTCGTCGCAACCAAAGCGCTTGCAACAGGGGCGCCCGTTTTGCCCGCCCGAAACAGGGCATTCTTTGGAACCATCACAGGTTGTGGTGCGGCAAAATGCCAACCCAAGGGACGGAAAAAGCGCAATGGAGACGAATGCAGCCAATCCAACGACGTGGGGTACGAGCCCCAGATGAGTCCAGATATTTCTCATCGCACGTTGTTCACCAGGCGCTTGACTGTCGAAAGATTTTTACCGGGGAGTACGTGCACGGCCCATTCGTGTCTCAAGCGAGGGGAGCCGCTTGGACCGCTTGCAATGAGGTGGGGCAGGGTGCGGCTCTTGTGTAAGGTCGCGTCCGAGTCGCCGCTATCCAGTGGGTAGTGGCCTTGGGCCATACCGATGACTCGATGAACTTGCTCGTACTCGCCGCTAAGAAAGAAGAGTGATCGTTCGCCCACCCGAGGAGTCGCCTCACCTGGAACTTTTTGAGCTAAGTCACCAACTCGACCGCCTAAGGTCAATAGTTCAATTTCGTCGGTAGGGGAGGCATCGTTGGACTTGTCTGCAAGCCAATTGTCCTCCTGCAAGATTCGTGTCCACGTTACAATTCTCCGGGCACCGGCCAAATGCCACCAGCCACATCGATAAGCAACAGGCGTACCGACAATCACCCGCTCTGAGCGTTTCACCAACTGCTTCAGCTTGAGACCTATAGCAGTGGATGCCTGGGACGTATCAGGGAGGAGCAATACACCAGTAAGAGATAAGAGATGGGCGCCCAATTGTCGTCTATTGAAGCTCACCCTGATTCTCTAGCATATTCTGTTGCTCTTCTGGCAGCTATCACCAGTCGCGCCTACACCTGCTATACCCCTGACTCCATGCCGGAAACGCCGTCTACACCCGAGTGCAAACCGCCTTTTTCTCCCGATTCACCGACTCTTGCCCGCGAGATCAAGATCTACATGGAGAGACATGAGCACAGTGTTCGTGATCTCATTGACCAAGGAGGAGAAGCGGCTGGACGCGAAGCCAGCCAAAAATGGGCACGAGTCTTTGACGGGCTGCTCTGTTCCCTCTTTTGTGCCCTACGTCACCAAGCCGGGGACGAAAAGACATGGAAAACCCTCTCATTGGCTGCTGTGGGTAGCTACGGGCGAGGAAACTTCAGTTTTCGTAGTGACTTGGACGTACGCATTCTTTGCAGCAAACCTAAATTGGCGGGGGAAATTGCAGAGGCAATTCTCTACCCGCTTTGGGATGCCGGTCTGGAAATTGGTCATCAGGTAGTGACTGTTCCCGAGTTGATCTCGTTGGCAAAAACGGATTTGCCCACCGCCACAACTTTATTGGACTGGCGCTCCCTGGCGGGCGATTCTGTTGCCCCACAAAAACTCAAGGCAAAGGCGTTTGAGACAGTATTTTCCTCCAGAAATGTACACTCATTTCTAACGGAGATGAATGAGCAAGCTTGGGAGCGTGAGAAACGCTTTGGTGACTCGGTCTACTTGCTTGAACCCGATGTAAAGAATGGCCGAGGGGGAGTGCGCGACTTCGATATTTTGTGTTGGACGGCTCAAGCCCGCTGGCGGGTACAGAATTTACAAGAATTGCTCAATATCGGCATTTTGGTCCCGGCCGAGTTCGAGCAGTTGCAGGAGGCTCAGGCTTATCTCGCTCGCGTGCGCAACTTGCTACATTTTTCAAGCAAACGACGCACGGACCGCCTTGGTTTTGAGTCTCAAGAAATTGTCGCCGAAAAGCTCGGGTACGGAACAGGTGGAGCCGCATGTGAGCGCCTCATGAGCGAGTACTACCGCCATGCTCGGGTCGTGGCGAATGCTCGTGATAGTCTCTTGCGGCGTGCCGAGCTGCCTTCCCGTAAAAAGCAGAAAGAAGAGGACGTGGGCGGCGGAATTTTGGTGCGAGGAGGGGCTATTGCCATTGCCTCTACAGATGCTTTAGCCGGGGAGCCTGTACTGGTACTGCGCGCGTATTGGGAGGCAATTCAGCGCGATATGACGGTTGAAGTTGCTACCCGTGACGCAATTACGCGCTCGCTGATGGATCCTGAGATCTGCAAAGCGCTGCGCAGCAATTCTGAGGCAGCTCGACTCTTTCGTCGTATGATTCGTATGCCGCGCAGAGTTTTACTCAAACGAAATTCTACCCTTTCTGAATTTCATGATGTCGGCCTGCTCTTAGCCATGATTCCCGAATTTGCGCCGGTTGTGGGGCGCGTGCATCATGATATTTACCACGTGTATACTGTGGACGTTCATTCGATTGCCGCAGTGGATAGGTTGCGCAAGTACGCTCGGGGGGAGCTTGCCGAGGACCATCCAGTGGCTTCGCGTCTCGCAGCCGATCTCGCGCGTCCTCAGGTTCTCTACATGGCCGCATTGCTTCACGATATTGGTAAAGATATTGGGGGACGCTCCCATTCTGAGCGTGGTTACGAGATATGTCGGCCCATTTTGGAGCGTTTGGGCGTGCAAGAGCACGATATCGTCGAGATCCAACATCTGGTCCTCAAGCATTTGCGTATGTATCACGTGGCCTCGCGGCGAGATATTGACGATCCGCAAACAATCGAACATTTTCGGCACGAAGTGCGAGGCCCCGAGGGTTTGAAAGAACTCTATCTCCTGACGCTCTGTGACGTCGCGACGACGAGTCCCCATGCTCTAACAAGCTGGAAAACTCGCATGATGGAGGAACTCTATGTGAGCGCATTGCGCTCTTTTGATGGTCTACCCCTCCATTCGGAGGAGCGTGCAGAGAATCTACGTTCGTCCACACGTGCGCTTTGCCCCGAAAAGGGTGAGGCTGAGTTTTTGGAGCATTTTCTTAAGTCAGTTCCAGATCGCTATATGTACGCTAACGAGCCGGACCAAATTGTTGGACACGCTCGTCTAGCTCGTCAATCGGAGAGACGACGTCATGTAGTTGAGCTATTAGGAACCCGTGCAGCCTATGTCGAATTGGGTTTTGTAATTGACGATAAGCCTGGTGCTCTTGCAGTGATCACCGCTGCCATGGCCGCCAATCGCATGCGGGTCATCGGGGCTCAGCTTTACTCCTGGGCAGATCGAAAAGGCCGAAAACGCGTCTTGGACATTTTTTGGGTCATGGGAGGACGAGACCCTGGCGAAACAGGTAAATTGATTCCTCGTCTCCGCGACGATATAGAAAGGCTTGCTAGTGGCGAGGTGGAGGCGGATACGCTCTTGGAAAGTCGTTTTCGCTCGGGGCTCAGCGAAAGACCCTCGCCGGACGTGCCTGTGCGCATCAACTTCGATAATCGCTCCTCAGGAGCCTATACTGTCATCGAGGTTGTGGCGGAAGATCGGGCGGGGCTCCTCTATTGCCTTGCAAAGGCCCTCAAGAACGCCCGTTTGCAAATTGCCCTCGCAAAAATCAATACTGAGGGAAACCAAGCGACCGACATATTCTATGTCGCCGATCAAGAGGGAAACAAACTCTTGGACACAGCTCAGCTTGTCCGTTTGGACAAGGACTTACGCGCAGCACTTCCCCAATCAAGTGCGCTTCCAACAGCTCCCTAGTTCCTCTCCCCCAAAATCTTCATCGCAATTGAAATGGCTCTCATCATGTCTAAAGAAACTCATCCATCTACCTTTTCTGGTTCGCTCTTACGCTTTGCGGCCTTTGGTTTTCTAGTCTTCTCTTCTTGGGCTTGTGGAGGAGCCAATTCAAAGCCTGCCGCAGAGCCGGTCGATCCTGTTCTTCTTGAGCCGGCTGCCGAAGATGAACAAGCGCCCTCCAGTCCTCAGGTCGAAGAGGCCATCAATGCCATCAAAGCTGGCCAATTTCAGAAGGCGGAGTCTATCTTAGCTAAAGCAGTTGTGGAGACGCCTGACGATCCCCAGGCCGCTTTCTTTTACGGCGTTGCCCTTGAGGGCGTCGACAAAGCACAGCTGGCTCAAGACTCTTACCGTCGAGCTATTGAGATATCTCCCCAGCTACTAGAAGCACCGAGCAACCTCTCGAATCTCCTGATTCAGCTAGAAAAGTACGAAGAAGCCCTTGCTGTGGCGGACAAAGGGCTAACAATTGCTCCTAAGTACCCGCCACTTTTGGCAAATCGAGCTGCGGCACTGGACATGTTGCAAAAACCAGAGGCTTTGGCCGCCTATGAGGCGCTTCTCATTGAAGCCCCCGACGACGCAGCGAACCGCTTCAACTACGCGGTGGTACTTTTTCTCAACGAGCGACAGGACGACGCTCGCGCGCAGTTGGCAAAACTACAAACCCAGGACGCGGCCTTATTGATCGATGTTGCAGCGCTTTACACAAAGCTGAAAGATCTCCCTGGCTGTGTAAAGACATTGGACGGCGCTATCGCTTCGAAAAAATCTGCAGATCTCTTATCGCGCCGAGCGCGCTGCAAAATGATGCAAAAAGATCTCAAAGGTGCCGAGGCCGATTTGCGAGAGGCGATTGCGACCGAACCAAGCGCATCGGTAGGCTATTTTTACCTCGGAATTTTTCTGAAGAAAGCTGGGCCCTCCCATCAGGACGAGGCGATTGCTTCTCTCAAGAAGGCGGTCGAGGTCGGTCAGGGTGACGACTTTGCGAAGGCTGCTGAAAAAGTCTTGGCAAAGAAGTAGGTCCAAGAGGTTGGGAGCAAAGGGGGGCGTGGCCCCCTGGGTGGGAGGTTTAGAGTACCAACTCTAAAATGCGGTCGAGTTCGTCCAAACTTCCGTATTTGATGACGATATCACCCTTACCGTTGCGGTCTTTTACCTCGCAACGCGCGCCCAACTTACGCTCTAGGCGTTTCTCTAGATCGCGAGTACCGGCGGACTTTGCTTTCTTTGTGGAGCTTCCTTTTGCGCCGTCGGGTTTTGAGCCGCGCACAAGGTCCTCCGTTTGTCGAACAGAGAGACGACCGTTGACGACCTTCTTTGCCACTTCGGCCATCTTGGCGGCGTCGGGAACACCCAATAGCGCGCGGCCATGCCCTTCGCTCAATTCCCCGGTGACCACTTTCATCCGGACAAACTCGGGAAGTTTAAGCAAGCGCAACGAGTTGGCTATCGTGGAGCGATCTTTGCCAATGCGAACCGCCAGCTTTTCCTGAGTATATCCGTGCTCCGAAATGAGTCGACCGAGGGCTTCCGCCATTTCAATCGGGTCGAGATCTTCCCGTTGAACATTCTCTATGATGGCAAGCTCGAACGCTTTCACGTCAGAAACGTCGTGCACGACTACGAGTGCCTCATGGAGACCGGCTTTTTGGAGAGCTCGCCATCGTCGCTCTCCCGCTATCAATTCAAAGCGGTCGTTGCCCAACTTTCGTACGACGAGGGGCTCAATCAGACCGTGCTCTTTGATGGAGGAAGCGAGCTCCTCTAACTTAGCTTCGTCAAAATGCTGCCGAGGTTGCCCGCGCTGAGGAACGATTCGCTCCAGCGCGCACTTGAATACGTTATCAGGTTGATAACTTTGATTCTCACCGTTGGCATGGGGGCGTGCTTTGGGGGCAGTTGCTGGTAGGAGGGCGTCGAGGCCCCGTCCTAGTCCACGGGTTTTCTTCATGCTTTCTCCGAGCCTGTCGAGGAGGACTTCTTCTTGTTGGTGCCGCCGGGCGCACTGCTTCGCCCGGGAGGATCAATGGAGATACCTTCTCCTTCGAGGATTTCACGGGCCAAGGTGAGATACCCTTGGGCTCCCTTGCTTTGTGCGTCGTAGAGAAGGGCGGGAAGCCCGTGCGAGGGAGCCTCGCTGAGGCGTACATTACGAGGAATAATGGAGTCGAAGACGCGAAAGTGCTTTCGAACTTGGTCGGCAACCTGATGAGCCAGCTTATTGCGTCCGTCCCACATAGTCAGAACAATGCCCTCAACTTTTAGCTGGGGATTGAGCGATGCTTTGACTCGATCGACGGTGGCCATCAAGTAAGTGATGCCCTCCAACGCATAATATTCTGGCTGAAGGGGAATGATCAATCTATCGGCTGCGCCTAAAACATTGAGAGTGAGAACGCCCAGCGAAGGAGGTGAGTCAATCACTACAAATTCAAAATCTTCTGCATCGGCTGAATACAAAACTTCTCGCAAATGGGTACCGCGATCTTCGTCGAATAATTCGTATTCGACGGCGGTGAGATCTTGGCTCGCAGGGCAAACAAAGAGAGTCTCGATATCGGTGGGATGAATCACATCACGCAATGGCGCCTCTCCGATCAGCGCATCATAGATGGTGCCTTCGGCAGTTCCTGGACTGATACCCACACCCGACGAGGCGTTGGCCTGAGGATCGAGATCGACCAAAAGGGTCTTTCGCTCAGCGGCGGCGAGACTAGCCGCGAGATTGACGGCGGTTGTGGTCTTGCCGACGCCGCCTTTTTGGTTGGCGACAGCAAAGATGAGTGGACGTTTAGCCATGAGGGGAGGCGGAGCCTAATGCATCAATGGCCGCGAATCGAGGAGCAATCATCGGTCTTTTAGACGAAGGTAGTTTTGTTGCTTCAAGGTTTGCCTATCGAACTGCAGTAGAGGTACGCCAAAAGTTTGGCTCAAGACGCACACTGTCATACGATGTATCCAGATGTAGGTGCACAGCATACAGGGTCCGAAATTCCCTCGGAGCCCCTGTGCATGAAGCACCACCTTTTGGAGACTTGAAGAAAAATGGCAGATCCCCGCGGCTACAAATCATTCGCAGAATTCACCCGAGAGGCGATTCGTCCTGACGTAAGCGCTGGCTGGAGCATCAACGATTTAGATGCGGCTGATGATCGCCAAGAACTCGACTTCGACCTCGATCCGTTTGAGCAGGCTCTTCTCGATGCCGAAAATGAAGACGACGACTTCTATTGAGTTCTCAGACATCTTGCCCCGTAGAGGCCCCCCGGACGTCGTTCGGCTGGGGCCTCTTTCCTTTGCCGGAGAGGGGCGGTGGCGTTCGGGTTGATTCCTTCAAGTCGGCGCTCTTGACCAACGAGGGCGTGCATGCCATTCAGCCATCCCTTCAAAGGCAAATCATGCAGGTTAGTGTCGAAAAAATCAGCCCCGTTCTCGTAGAATTCAGTGTCATCATCGATGCAAAAGTCGTGACGACTGCGTACGAGAAAGCCTTTCGCCAAGCGAGCAAAAGTGCAAAAATCAAGGGGTTTCGTCCCGGAAAAGCTCCAAAAAACATCGTAACGCGTGTTTTTGGACCCCGTGTTGAGGCAGAAGTTGCCCAGCAATTGGTAGACGACACCTTTCCCAAAGCTGCCGCAGAAAAGTCAATGCAGCCCATCAGCCGCCCCTCGATTGAGCCCGAGCGTCTGAGCAGTGGTAAGGACTTTTCTTATAAGGCCAAAGTGGAGGTCCTTCCCGAGATCGCCGAGGTCAAGTACGAAGGTCTTGAGGCCAAGCGCCCCACATCGGCAGTTTCCGATGACGACGTTCAAAAAGAACTTGATGCGGTTCGCCGAGCAAATTCAACTCTCGAAGAGCCCAAGACCGCACGTCCGGCAAAAGACGGCGACGTGGTCACATGCGATCTCAAGGTTGAGGTAGCTGGCGAAGCAGTCGAGGACGCCGGAACCACTGGGCTGGCAATCGAGATCGGTGCCGGTCGTATATTCAAAGAGCTCGAAGACGCAGCAATCGGCCTAGAGATTGGTAAGAGTGCAACGGCCGAGATTGAAATGCCTAAGACGCATCCCCATCCTGCTCTCGCCGGAAAAAAGACGCAGTTCGTCATCACTGCAACGGAGATGAAAGAGCGCATCTTGCCCGAAGAGGACGATGAACTCGCAAAAGATCTCGGCGACTTCGAGACTCTGGCTGAGCTAAAAGCTGACATTCGCAAAGGTTTGGAGGCAACTCAGAAAGATCAGGCCGAGAATGTTCTGGCAGAACGTCTCGTAACTGCCTTGGTTGAGGCGAATCCCATTCCGCTTCCTCCTTCTCTCGTGGCTCAACAAATGCAGGTGAGCGAGCGAGAAATTGTGATGCGCGCTCAAATGCAAGGACAGCAGGTAACTGGCGTGGGCGACGAGATGCGTCAACAGATCAAGGACGACAGTGAGTCGAAAGTTCGTGCTGGTCTTGTCATGGCAGAAATTGCCAAAAAAGAAAAAATCACAATCGGTCCCGATCAGATTGAAGAAGGACTCAAGGAGTTGGCTGAGCAGACCGGAAAAAACGTCGCGAAACTCCGCGCTGAATATAGCGAGCCTCGCAAGCGCGAGATGCTCGTCGGCATGATTTTGGAGAACAAAGTTCTCGATCTCATCGAAGAAAAAGCAAAGATCAGCGACGAAGCTTGATTCTTAGCTAATAGGTAGGGAGACCTTCTTTCTACCCCTTAGAAGACACCCTCACAGAATTCTGTGGGGGTTTTTTTTGTGAGGTTTCGTTCACGGACGGGGCGTCTCATCAACCGTGTTTCCGCCATTGGGTTCCGGTGGAGATATAGAAGCACGTCTTTACCTGAGGCCAAACAGACCTCGGTGTTTCAGTGGGGCTTAGGACCTCTTGGGAGCTCGGGGACCTCGGGCCTTCTCTCTCATCCTCTCGCTGGGCCCACAAAAACACTCCGACGCAAGAATTCTTTGTCAGGGCCACCCGTAATGCGGTAGAGACTGTGAACTATGGCGAAGCGTCCAGAAACACGTGCAGATGCAATCCGACTTCTTGAAGGTCGTAAACATTCTTTCGATATCGAGGCCGGTCGTGCACCGGAGATCCCCACCACAGGTGTCATTTATCCCCATGTGGTAGAGACGACTCATCGCGGTGAGCGCACTTGGGACATTTTTAGTCGACTCTTGAAGGATCGCATTGTGTTCCTCGGCAGTGCAGTGGACGACGATGTTGCAAATATTATCATTGCTCAATTCCTCTTTTTAGAGAGTGAAGATCCTGACAAGGACATTCAGCTCTACGTAAACTCCCCAGGTGGTGTCGTAACAGCTGGTTTGGCTATTTTCGACACGATGCAATACGTGCGAAGCCCCGTGACCACGATTTGCATTGGTCAAGCCGCAAGCATGGGAGCGCTCTTGCTATGTGCTGGTAAAAAGGGAAGTCGTTTTGCACTACCTCACGCACGTATCATGATTCATCAGCCCCTAGGTGGAGCTCGAGGTCAGGCTACTGACATCGAAATCCAGGCTCGTGAGATTCGTCACATGAAAGACGTGATCACGGATATTCTCGTAGAAGCTACTGGGCAAGAGCGTGAAAAGGTCGTTACTGACATTGAGCGCGATTTTTATCTGAGCGCGGCTGCCGCCAAAGAATATGGCTTGATCGACGAAATCTTCGATCGTTCGGCGCAAGAAAAGAAGTCGGACAAAAACTGAACATATGTAGGGTAACGTCCCGCTGCGCTTACCAGACAGCGAGCCTCATTCGAGGGGCCTCTGAGGTCAGGCGCTTTGGGGAAAGTCCCTCACCACACTCCCTAAAATTCCCGCTTTTATGGGGAAAGAGGGGAGTGTTGGGGCCATATTTTCTAGTTATGCAGTACTGCGCGCACTGTGCGTGCAGGCGTCTCAAAGAGGGATTGCAGTTGGTCTGCGATTCCCTAGTTGGCTTTGTCGTAAAGGAGAAGATCTCCTGTCTATTTCCTTGCGGCAAGGCCGCGCCAAATCTAAGCTTTACATCCCAGCAATCCCGGTCGTAGGGCAAGCAGGGACTCTCTCATCAATAGGTGCATCTTGGACCGACGCCGCGAAGATTCAAACGGAAACTTGAGTTGTTCCTTCTGTGGAAAATCACAGAAGGAAGTAAAAAAACTCATAGCTGGACCCACCGTCTACATATGTGACGAGTGTATTTCACTTTGTAATGACATCATTGCCGAGGAAGTAGAAAAGGACGAGCCGGCTACGGGTTCTGAACCCGTGCCTCGCCCCAGTGATATCAAAGCAATTTTAGACGATTATGTGATCGGGCAGGAGCGCGCAAAAAAAGTGCTCTCTGTTGCAGTTCACAATCACTACAAGCGCATCGACTCGAACGTTAGTTCTGACGATGTCGAATTAGCGAAGAGTAATATTCTTCTGCTGGGTCCAACGGGTAGTGGTAAAACCTTACTCGCGCAGACTTTGGCTCGCATCATCAAGGTGCCTTTTGCAATTGCCGACGCCACGACTTTGACCGAGGCGGGTTACGTAGGGGAGGACGTCGAGAATATCATCGTACAGCTCCTGCAAAATGCAGATCACGATGTTGAGCGAGCTCAGCGCGGTATCGTCTACATCGACGAAATTGATAAGGTGAGTCGCAAAAGCGACAATCCGTCTATCACTCGCGATGTTTCTGGTGAAGGCGTTCAGCAAGCACTCCTGAAGATCATCGAAGGAACTGTTGCCAATGTGCCGCCCAAAGGCGGACGTAAGCATCCCCAGCAGGACTTTCTACAGATCGACACCAAGAATATTCTCTTCATAGTTGGTGGCGCTTTCGTTGGCTTGGATCAGATCATTCAACGCAGGTTGGGCCAATCAAGTTTGGGCTTTGGCGCTGATATTCAGAGCAAGCAGGAGCTGAAGTTGGGAGATTTATTCACTAAGGTTCAACCCGAAGACCTTCTCAAGTTTGGGCTCATCCCTGAGTTTATTGGACGGTTGCCGGTTCTTGCTACCCTTGAGGAACTCAGCGAAGAAGCGCTCGTCGATATTCTGACGACCCCCAAAAATAGTTTGGTCAAACAGTTTTCAAAGCTATTTGAAATGGATGGCGTGAAGTTGCGCTTTACGACCGACGGTTTAAAGGCAATTGCTTCTAGGGCTATTGAGCGCGAAAGCGGTGCCCGTGGCCTTCGGGCTATTCTCGAAGAGGCAATGCTTGAAGTCATGTACGAGGTCCCTTCTAAGGAGGGCATCAAAGAAGTTGTCGTGAACGAAGACTCGATTTTGCGAGGACAAAATCCTCTCATTGTCTACGAAGAAGAGGCGAACGCCAGCTAGTTGGTGTTTGCGCTGATTCTTTCTCCCAGGCGGGCTCAGGAGCTAGCTCTGCTCGCCTGGATTGGGGTCTTCGGACCCACTCTTAAAAGTGTCATTGAATTAGGCCACGCATCCCACTCGATCCCCAGCGATTCATTATGTTTTTCAAAAATGACGACGGTGAGGCCGATGGCCGCCGCACCCAGGTACCCGCTCTTCCTTTACGGGATATTATTGTATTTCCCCATATGGTTTCCCAGCTCTTTGTGGGAAGGGAGAAGAGTATAGCGGCTCTCGATGAGGCCATGACGCGCGATAAAGAAATATTTCTAGTCGCCCAAAAGAACGCACGCACGAACGAACCTTCCCCGGAGGACATTTACGATGTTGGCACAATTGGTACGATTGTGCAGTTGCTGCGCTTGGCAGACGGTACAGTAAAAGTACTCGTTGAGGGGCGTCATCGCGCAAAGGTGCGGCGTTACGCGAGTACTAAAGACTTTTTTCTCATTGAGGTGGACGCCCTTAAAGAGACCCATGGTGATGATGTCGAGGTCGAGGCGCTCATGCGCTCGGTGCAGTCCACCTTTGAGGTCTACGCCAAACTAAATAAGAAGGTGCAACCCGAGGTAGTGATGAGCGTGGAGGGTATCGACGATCCTTCGAAGCTTGCTGATACAATTGCCGCAAACCTGCCCACCATTAAATTGAGCGAGCGCTACGCGCTCTTATCGATGATGGATATCAAGGAGCGCTTAGAGCGGCTCTATCAATTGATGCAAGCAGAGATCGAAATTCTTCAAGTAGAAAAGAAGATTCGCTCTCGGGTCAAAAAGCAAATGGAGCGTACTCAGAAGGAGTACTACCTCAACGAGCAAATGCAGGCCATCCAAAAGGAATTGGGGGGCGGCGAGCGAGACGAACTCAAAAATGAGCTGACCGAAATCGAAGAGGCGATGGGCAAAAAGTCCCTCACTCTCGAAGCGAAAACTCGCCTCGAAAAGGAAATCAAAAAGCTCAAACTCATGCATCCCACAAGCGCCGAGGCAACGGTGGTGCGTAACTACATTGACTGGATATTAGCCTTGCCCTGGGGCGAGAGAAGCGAGGAGCGCTTTGATCTAAAAGAGGCCGAACTCGTGCTCGATCAAGATCATTTTGGTCTAGAAAAATGCAAAGAACGCATCATCGAGTATTTGGCCGTGCAGGCTTTGACGGGTCAACTCAAGAGCCCGATCTTGTGTTTTGTAGGTCCTCCAGGTGTCGGAAAAACCAGTATTGCTAAGAGTATTGCGCGGTGCACTGGTCGAGAATTTGTGCGATTTTCTTTGGGAGGGGTTCGTGACGAAGCGGAGATTCGTGGACATCGTAGAACCTATATCGGGGCCCTGCCCGGCAAGCTCATTCAAAACCTTAAAAAAGTTGGAAAACAGAACCCGGTCTTTCTTCTGGATGAGATCGATAAGATGGCTTCCGATTTTCGCGGCGATCCCGCATCGGCACTTTTAGAGGTTCTAGATCCCGAGCAAAACGCGGCCTTCAACGACCATTACATGGATCTTGATTATGACCTTTCGGAGGTCATGTTCATCACAACAGCCAATACCTTGAGCGGCATTCCATTGCCCCTGCGGGACCGAATGGAGATCATCGAACTCTCTAGCTACACAGAGCTCGACAAGCTTGCCATTGCTCGGAATTTCCTCATGCCGCGCAATCTAAAAGAGTGTGGACTTGAGGGGTTTCCTCTTGAGGTTTCTGACTCGGCTCTGATGGAGTTGATTCGCCATTATACCCAGGAGGCGGGGGTGCGTACTTTGGAGCGCCAGGTTTCAGCCCTCTTGCGTAAGGTTGCGCTCAAGGTGGCTAAAGAACGCGGACCTGAATTGATCCGCCGGCGAAAAAAGGCGATTGCCCAGGCGACACCCAGCGTGACTGAGCCTGCCAGCGAGGGCCAGACCAGCACAGAAGCCGGGGCCGCTAAAGAGACGTCCACAACTGCAAAGCAAGCTCCACCAGTGGCGGTCGAGGAAACGCCCATTGATTATTCGGGGGAGCCACCGCTTACTTTACACGCCCTGGACGTCGTGAAGATGTTGGGGCCACATAAGGTGCGCGATCCCAAAAGCGAGGAGCCCGATCTCGTGGGTCTCACCCATGGCCTGGCTTTCACCGCGTACGGTGGCTGTGTTCTTGATTGTGAGGCAAGCGTCGTCCCAGGAAAAGGTAAACTGAGTATTACGGGACGCCTCGAAAAAGGCATGCAGGAGAGCTGCGAAGCAGCCGTTAGCTATGTGCGATCAAGAGCCCAGCTTTTGGGCCTCGATTCTGACTTTTATCAGAAAAACGATTTTCATGTTCACTTCCCCGACTTCAACCCTAAGGACGGGCCGAGCGCGGGGGTGACGATTGCCACCAGTCTCACCTCAGCCCTGACGCGTATCCCGGTACGGCATGATCTGGCTATGACCGGTGAGATCACCTTGCGGGGGCGGGTCATGCCCATTGGAGGCTTGAAGGAGAAATTGCTTGCTGCGCACCGCAAGAAATTGACAACGGTTTTGGTGCCCCGCGACAATGAGCCCGATCTGAAAGAGATACCAGACGTCATCAAGGCCGAGCTTCGTATTGTTCTCGTCTCTCACGTGGACGAGGTCCTACGCGAGGCTCTTCGCATGGATGACCCTGATAGCCTCTTCGGAAAACCCAAGCATGCAGTCATGGTTTACAGCGAGGGCGAGGAGGCGGAGGCCGCTTCGGTACCACCACCAGCCGGACAAACGGGGCGCGGTTCGGGGAATCAACCCCCTGCATAATTGAGATTGCTTGGGCTGGGTTCGCCTGCTCCCAATTGATCGTTTTAATTTATTTGTGAATTCTATGGTCTGGGCACTTGCGCAGTGGGTGATGGGCGACTAATTATCATTCTCCCGATGACGGACGGCTTCCAGCCTGACCGTCATCGGGAGAAATTCGATAGAATTCGGGCGCATAGCTCAGTTGGTAGAGCACGGCCCTTACAAGGCTGTGGCCGGGGGTTCAAGTCCCTCTGCGCCCACCCAAAACCCCTCGCGGCAACTTTGCTTCGAGGGGTTTTTCGTCTTGCGTTCTTTCGATGAGCCCCCCTGTTGAGGTGAACCGACTGCGGCACTTGTTCTCCACGTGACCTGGTCGGAGCTACTTGGGGCCGGAGCGCTGATTTATTTTAGTTTTATTGACGCTGGTGCCTCACTATTGTGTCGCAAGGTAAAGGTAAATTCATTTCCGTTGTCACTGTTTAGCGCGGAACTTATATGAACGTTTTTCTAGGTTTTTAGCTTTTACGTCCGCTGTCCCTAGAATAATTCTCGGGTACCGAAGCCTTTGAAGTGGGGGGAGGGCGGTTCGGGGGGCTGCCTGGCCTAGTGCAATGCTTGTGAAAATGGGCTAAATATTTGTGACCTTACCGGTGAGTAGGGGCGAGACGAAATCCTATGGCATCACAGCAAGCAGAGAAACTCTCTTTAGTTCCAGTCAATCGCCTCCCTGGGCAGAGCTCTACGGACGTCTCAGAAATACGTGCGGTCGCCGGGAAGTCTCTGGCGCAGCCCGCGTACGAGGAGTCAAGTACTGGCGAGACCCCTCTTTCCGGTGTTCGTCTCTCTCATCGTGGTCTCGCTAACAAGATCGCGCATCAAGCAATTGGCGGTGGAAGCCGTTTGTCCCGCGACTCGCTCCTGAGCGGTGATTGGCTCGTTGTTGACGTCGAGCGTCGAGACTCGGAATTACGTCTTTTCTTAAAGGCTGGTGGCGTGATGATGAGCACGCGAGAGCACGAAGTGGTGCATTCTGTTCTCACTGGCGCTCAAGATCGGGAGCTTTCGGTTCGAATGGGTATCACGCGCCAATGCGTTTGTGGTCATCTGGGCAATGGCGTCATGAAGCTGGGCACGAGTTCTCGCTTTTCCGCGCTGCAGGCTTGGCGAGTTCTGGGCGAGGCCGAGCGTGGTAGAGTAGGGCGAGCGACCATCGCTGAGGTGCCATTTGGCGAAGAGACTTTGCTCAGCTTGCGCTGTGATGTACCTCCCCGCGCGGAGATTGAGGTGCGACTCTCGTCGGCTGAGACTCATGTCGCGTGGTTAGTGTGCGATGGTTTGAGCAATCGAGACATCGCAGTCGAGAGAGGCACTGCCGAACGCACTGTTGCCAATCAGGTGGCGTCCATTTTCAACAAGTTGAAAGTCTGCCGCCGTTTTGAATTGGCCCAGTTCCTCCTCGGCCTGCGCTGAGCGCTTGGCTTAGGTTGTGACGATCGGTCAGCGCGTCACAACTCTAGAGCGTCATTCGGTTTGACTTCAATTCGCGGCATTCACGGCCCCCTACAAAATGTAGCGGTGGCCAAAGCTGCCTCATTCGGTTCACCGACGCCTAGAAGGCGCCTCTCTCGGCTTGCCTCTGGGCGCGATGACTAGACCGTTTTTCCTTTAACTATCAACAAGTTACTTAGAGACCTTCATCTTGATCTTCATGGAGGTTGAGGTGGCCGAGAGTACGGGTTGCGGCATGGCCGGTCCGCTGATCTTCGTGTCGACCGTCATCGTGAGGTCGACATTACTTTCCGTCACGAGCGAGCTGAGGTCGACACGCATTTTACCTGTGCCTCCTCCTTTCATCGAAATCAGTTCAACCTGGGCGCCCGGCGGGAGGCCGGGGGCTTGGATGATTTGCTTGGCGGCGCTCTGAGAAAAGGTGAGCGCTACGGTTGCGACAGCTCCCTTTAATGACAGAAGCTCCACCTCGTTTACTTGTTGAATGGTGAGACCGGCGGTGCTCACCTGGGTGGTCGCTCTCCATTTCGCTCCGGGTCCAACAGGGTCTGAGGGGAGGGGAAGGAATGCGTTGGACATTCCGTCTTGGAGGTTCTGCATCATCGCCACAACCTGCGGAGTGGCATTGCTCCCCGGCCTGACGCTCATGTCCAGTACTTGACCCGTGTCACTCACTGTCTCAAGTAGTTCAATGCCCTTGAGTCCACTAAACTGGGCGAGCATTTGCTCGGCGATAGCGGGAGGAAGGCCGTCGGTACCGGGGGTAACTTTCGAGAATGTATTTTGCCGCTGGGCCGAGTGACCGACAAAAGACAGCGTCTTACTCGTGCCGAGCATTTCTATTTTCACGGCCGGAATACTAGGCATGGGTTGTCCATTGACCGTGCGAGTCGGAACGATTTCCATCTGCATGCTGAACTTGCGAACTTGACCTTCTTTGAACTGGTAGCGGAGAACCTTGAGCGGACCAGTGCCGGGGGTGAGTACCTCGACCAGCGCGCCCGGTTTCTTTGTTGAGGCGTCGTGGTGGGTACTCTTGGCCGGCCCGGCGCCAGAGCTTGGTATTTCTCCGGCTGACTTTTCTTTGATCGAGGCGGGATCAATCCCGTTCTCACGCAGTAGCGCGTCAATTTTCGCCTTTTTTTCCGCCGCTTTACCTGGATCAATCGAGTCTCCTGCAGGCGTCTTGTCGCTTGCGGCGCTTTGTTCCTGAGGCTTTTTGTCGCAGCCAGACAAAATCGAGAAACCGGCGAGGGCAAAAAGGAGGGGAGCTATGCTGGCAGTTTTCATCGGGTGCACGTTAATGCGGTGGGGATCTCGACTCAAGCTTTTCAATACTACCCATCCCAGACAGCACGTGTAGTCTGGGCACCCATGGCAAGGCTTGTAACGGAGAGCATCGAAAATCTACGTCCCTACATCGGCGGAAAACCTATTGAGGAGTTAGCCCGGGAACGGGGGCTGAAAAACATCGTGAAATTGGCCTCCAATGAGAGCGCACTGGGACCGAGCCCTCAAGCTTTGCAGGCGGCACAGCGGGCCCTTGTCGATGTGCATCGCTATCCTGACAGCGCCGCGTTTCGTTTACGCACGGCAATCGCTCGGTTTCACGGGGTGTCGTTCGAAGAGGTGATTCACGGCAACGGTTCGAATGAAATCATCGAGTTGCTGGTGCGCACCTTCATGACGCCTGGCGATCATATGGTCTTTGGACGACCTTCGTTCAGTATGTATCCGGTTGTCGCTGCCGCCCACAATGTATTCACCTCGGTGGTACCCACCAGTGGAGATTTTGTTCACGATTTGCCAGCGATGGTGCAGGCAGTTTTACCTTCGACCAAGATGGTGATCATCGACAACCCGAACAATCCAACTGGTACTTATGTTACCCGCGACGTAGTCGAGGCGTTTCTACGTGATGTGCCCCCCGAGGTGATTGTGGTGATGGACGAAGCCTATTTCGAATTCGCGGACGCTGCCGATTATCCAGACTCTATCTCCCTGCGTAGCCTGCGAGAGCGCTTAGTCATCTTGCGTACCTTCTCAAAAGCCTATGGTTTGGCGGGTTTTCGCGTGGGGTATGGCGTCGCTCCTGCCTCTCTCATCGCTTATATGGACCGCCTGCGTGCGCCTTTCAATGTGGGTGTTTTGAGTCAAGAGGCTGCCATTGCGGCTCTGGCAGACCAAGCTTATTTAGAAAAGGTCGTGAGCTTGAACAACGCAGAGCGCGCGCGTCTCGAAAAGGCTCTGCAGGGCGCAGGTCGTGTGGTCTATCCGAGCCAAACCAATTTCATTTTGGTCGACTTCGGACGTCCCAGTGGTGAGCTCTACGAAAAATTGTTAGATCGCGGGGTCATTGTGCGCCCATTGGGGGGCCTGGACACCCATCTACGCATTACAGTTGGCACGGCCGAGGAAAATAATTGTCTCTTGCAGGCCCTCGAGGATATTTTTTCGTGAAACTTCCTTCGCTGCAGGGGGGGCTTTTTGGCGTGGCCCTTTTCCTAGGAACAGTCTCCTGTACACAAACACCAGAGGTGATCTCCCTCTCTGTCGAAGGACGCCGCGCGTCCCTGGCGGAGATTGAGGAGGACGCTTGGAGGCTTCTGCCAGACGGCGCGGTAGCTTGGGCGAGCATTGATGCTCAGGCTCTGTTCGAAGGCGACCTGGGCGCCGTTGTCAGTGAGCTCATGACGGAGGCCTTGCCCTTTGCAGCGGGGGCCGGCGTGGACCCTGCTCAGGACATCGATCGCGTGGTGGCAGGGCTCTATGCAACGGTTGGCAGCGATATTGTTTTGATTTGTAAGGGAAGGTTTCATAAGCAAGAAACCGCCAAGGCTATTGCAAACAATCCCGTTTCTGCACGCGATCAGGTGATTCGTCAAACGCCTTTCTCCGGCGAAGTGATGTACGTGGTTGGCCAGGTTGCGATGTCGGTCCTCAGCGATAGCACCCTTGTATTCGGAACTCAGTTAGGAGTGCGCCGGGTTCTCGAAAGAATCGAGGTGGGACGTCTTCGTCGAGATTTGCCCCCCTGGTATGAGTTGATGCTCAAGAATGGGGCGGCGGACTTTCGCCTGGGAATTGACTTAGACTCCCAGCCCATACCGGCAACTCTGGGAAGTAAACTCAAATTTCTGCTTGGCATGCGAGCTGGGCGCTTACTGGGGAATTTTCGCGCGCCAGGGGTCAATTTGGCAGGTTCACTTAGCTACGATACGCCTTTGCACGCCGAAGAGTCCTCCAAGAAACTACAGCAACTCACTCAGCGCCTAGACGATTGGGCATTTGTGATGAGTGCCCTCAAGATCACGAATCCGTTGCAGCGCATGGAGGCCCGAGCGACGGGAAAGAACACCCAAGTGGTCGTTGAACTCAAGGGACGCGCTCTTGCTGAACTGCTCAGCGATAGTGGAAAATTTTTTCCTCTCGCGCAAGAGAGCACAACTGGTCCTTCGCCAACATCCTCTACTTCACCGGCTCAATGACATCTCAACTTCTCATTCTTCCTTCATCACGTCCGCTGCAGGGCAGCGTTCCTCTACCTGGTGACGAAGGAGTGGCTCTGGCCCGACTCGCACTAGCGACTCTCTCTCGCGGGCGCACGTCCCTTTCAATAGCGGGAGAGCAAGGTGGCGTGCGTGCGCTTCTTGGCTTTTTGAGTGAAGTCGGTGTCCAAGTCAAGCTGGAAGCCGGAACGGTTCAAGTTCATGGAGTTGGCCTGTTTGGACTTCGTGGTTCAGCACAGACTTTGGACCTGCGGGGGGAGGCGCACGTGGCGGCTCTGGCCCTAGCGCTTCTTGTGTCACGTCCTTTCGCCTCCCAGCTTTTGGTGGATGATGTGGTCGGGGACTTATTGATCCCGGCGCTTGCTGAGTCCCACCCCCTGTCCACAAAAGAGGCCGAGGGGGGAGGCCGCGTTGTCGAACTGCACGAGGTAAAAGAAGGGGAGCGCTCTCGGGGAATTTCCGTGCTAACTCACGGCGTATTTCCTTGGGTGAAGCAAGCACTACTGATCGCCGGGCTTCGGGCAAAGACTGAGACAATCGTCGAAGAAAAACTAGCCTCGGCCGACCATTTGGAGCGAGCGATGACCCGATCACGCATGCCAATTGACGTACAGGGGACAGTCGCCTCGTTGCACCCGCCTCGTGACGAAGATGCGGTAGCTCCCCAAATTTACGAAGCCTTGGGCTCTCATTCTTTGGTGGCGCCGGTGGCTGCAGTCGCAATGAGCGTTGCTGACAGTTCTCTTAATTTGCGCGATGTGGGGCAAAACCCGACGCAAAGCGACGTCCTATCAATTATTCGTCTTTTTGGTGCAAGTATGGGGGTGAGCCCCTTAGGAGATCGTCAGGGTGAGCCCTTCGGGCACATCAGCATTCGCTCCGCAAAGATTCAGCCGGTTCGCTTGGGAGGAGAAACCATGATTCGGTCGGGGGATAGTGCCCTTGCGTTCTTGGGGGTTGCAGCTCGCGCCCATGGTGAGAGTCTCTTTACCGATATGGTTCCGCAAGCTCGCGGCGGGGATCCCAGAATATTTGGTCGAGCGATAGGGCTCTTGCGTAGTGCTGGTGTCGAGGCAGAGACCACCGAACACGGTCTGCGCGTTGTGGGACGGCCTGTGAAATTACTGGAACCTCTGCACGTGACCACGGGGGGGGATGCACGCTTGGCTGTGCTCGCTTCGATACTCGCCGTCAGCGCCCGGGGCGAAAGCATCATTGACGACGTAGAGTGTTTGCGAAATTACTTTCCGCGCTGGGTGGGAACCCTAAAAGCCTTGGGCGTAGATATTCGGGTAAAAAGTTCATGACTGACAAAAAAGCACAGAAACGACCGGTAGTAGCAATCGATGGTCCAGCCGGAGCGGGCAAGAGTACCGTCACGCGCCTTGTGGCCCAAAGACTCGGCTATACTCGTGTCGACACCGGGGCTCTCTACCGATCGGTCGCTTGGTTGTGTGCGCAACGAAATATCGCTCTGGAGGATCAGAGGGGAGTAGAGGAGACCGCCCACGAATTGACCCAAAAAGGAGCCATTGAGCTGTCGACTCAGGGGGATAAAATAGTTGTGCGTGTATTGGGCGAGGACGTCACCCATTCAATTCGATCTCGTGAGGCTTCCCTCGGCGCGAGCGTGGTTTCGCAATATGCTGGCGTGCGCGCAGTCCTGCTTTCTATTCAACGAGGATTAGGGGCCGCAGGAGGCGTTGTACTCGAAGGTAGGGACATTGGCTCGGTCGTTTTTCCGCGAGCTGAAGCAAAATTCTTCCTCACTGCCTCGTCCGAGGTGCGTGCTGAGCGCAGGCGAGCAGAATTATCGAAGTCAGGTGAGGCTCCGCCCTTGAGCGAAATAGTAGCTGAAGTAAACGAGAGAGATAGAAGGGATACAGAACGCCCGATTGCGCCCTTGGTACAGGCAGAGGACGCTCTCGTGGTGGACTCATCTCATCTTTCCATTGCCGAGGTCGTTGAGAAAATGGTGCAAGTGGTGCAAAAGCTAGAAAAAGAGCGCGCTTAAGCAAGCAAATTTTTTGCGCGCTCTCGCCTCGCCCAACTCAACGCGCTAGGGGGGCACCGTGGAACGCTCTTCAGTATCACCTCGCACTATTCTCATTGCCTTTTTGCTCAGCTTTGTGGCGGCATTTGGCGTGGCTCTCTTTATCTATTCGCGCTTTGTCGCCTACGAGCCACTCGCAGCTCGTCACATGCCCGAAAAAGTCCTGATGGCGGTACGGGTTGACGTGCAGCAAGCGGTGGTGTTTGAACCGTTTCGACTACACCTTCTGGGGCTATTGGAGCGTGGCAGGGGGCAAGCTCAGCGCGAGCCTCGGGTGAAGAACCTGGAGCGAAAGACGACCCTCGAACTGGCAGTCGACGCGCGTGAGATGGTCTACGCCGTATTGCCTGAAGGAGAGTGGCTCTTGGTCGCAGGGGGCATGTTTCGTCAAGACGGAGTCATTGACGGAGTGGTGCGACTCTTTGGGGAAGAAGGCGTGTTGTTGCAGGAGCGAAATGGCTTGGCCGTGCATGCCTCGGGCATTAGCTTTGGTGTGGCCGAAGGTGGCATTCTCCTCTTGGGAAGCAAGGAGGCCATTGTGCACGAGGCTCAAACTGCTTCGGAGGTGAGCTGGGCAAAAAAACTTGATCAGAAGGGCCTGGGTCTCCATGCACTTAGCTGGGCGAGGCCGTCGACGATTCTCAAGCGGGCAGCTCTACGCCTCGCTGTCGGGGAGCCTTTTCAGTCGCAAGGCGAGTTGTTTTTCTCAAATGAGGGCCAAGACGACGGAAATGAACTCCAAAAGGCGGGAGACATGATGAAAAAAGCCTTCCCCTTCGTAAAACCAGAAGCATTCAAGCTCACAGCGGCAGAAAAGTCTCAAATCTCCATCAGCGGAGAGCTGTCTCGCGAGGCATTTTCCAATCTTATCGAACGCTTTGCGTCCGATATCGAGACACGCTTCGCGGCGACTCTTGAGGACTGAGCTTGTCCCAGTCCACTCTCGCTCGTTTCGTTGAGGGTGGAAGAATAGGTAATAGTTTAAGTAATTTGACGCGCAGCGCTGCCTGCGCTAGCCCCAGCGTCCTTGGATCGCGTGGAGCGAGGGTAATTTTGTGTTGTCAAAATCGCAGATCCATCATTTTAACCCCTCCGACCAACACAACAAAAATACATGACTGATACTCAACAGGTTGCCGATTCAGGTTCGAGCTTTGCACAGCTCTTCGAGGCTTCTGCAACAACCGCCCACGAGCACGAGCTTGGTGGCGAAGGACAGATTGTCACCGGAATTATTGTCCGTGTGATGCGCGAATTCGTAGTCGTCGATATTGGCGGCAAATCCGAAGGTGTTCTCACCAAGGACGAATTCTTAGGCGCAGCAGGTGGCTTCGATGTGAAGCCCGGCGACAAAGTAGACGTATTCATCGAGAGTCGCGAAAGCGACGATGGCCTCATTTCTCTCTCCAAAGAGAAGGCCGACAAGATGAAGGTATGGGACGAGATTTCTAGTGCTTGCGAGCGTGACGAAATCATCGAAGGTACCATCACTCAGCGCGTAAAGGGCGGCCTTGCCGTTACTATTCGCGGTGGTGTCAAAGCATTCCTACCTGGCTCACAGGTCGATTTGCGTCCCATTCGCAACCTGGACAAACTCATTGGTGAAACCTTTGAGTTCAAGGTCATCAAATTCAACCAGAAGCGCGGTAACATCGTGCTTTCTCGTCGTGTACTTCTCGAAAAAGAGCGCGACAGCCTCAAAGAGAAGACCTTGGAGAATCTCCAAGAGGGTCAGGTACTTCAGGGCACCATCAAGAACCTCACCGAGTACGGCGCTTTCGTCGACTTGGGTGGAATCGACGGACTACTCCACATCACGGACATGTCTTGGGGCCGCGTCAACCATCCCAGCGAAGTCTTCGCTGTGGGCGACGAGGTTACCGTCAAGGTTCTCAAGTACAATGCCGAGACTGAGCGCGTCAGCTTGGGCATGAAGCAGACCCAAGAAGATCCTTGGAGTCATGCTGCAGAGGCATACCCCGTAGGCAAGCTTGTCAACGGCAAGGTCATGAGCCTCACGGACTACGGTGCATTCGTAGAGCTAGAGCCCGGCGTCGAGGGTTTGATCCACGTCTCAGAGATGAGCTGGACCAAGAAGATCAAGCATCCTTCCAAGGTCTTGGAAATCGGTCAAGAGGTCGATTGCCAGGTTCTCGAGGTAGATCGCGAATCAAAGCGCATCAGCCTCGGTATGAAGCAGCTTGAGCCCGATCCCTGGACAACATTCACCGACACCTACAAGCCCGGCGACAAAATCGGCGGTAAGGTTCGCTCCATCACTGATTACGGCGTATTCGTCGGTATCGAAGACGGCGTGGACGGCATGGTGCACAAGACGGACCTCAGCTGGACCGTTAAGATCAACAACCCCGCAGATGTCTACCAAAAGGGTGACGACGTTGAGGCAATCATTCTCTCCATCAACCATGATGAAAAGAAGGTCAGCCTTGGTGTTCGCCAACTTCATGATGATCCCTGGGCAACTCTTCTCGAGAAGTGGAAGCCTGGTACCGTTGTGAGCGAGGTAACGGTTCTTGCATCTACCGAGTTTGGTACCTTCGTACGTGTTTGCGACGGTCTTGAAGCAATCATTCCTGCTGGTGAAATGCCCGCTGGAACTGAGCTAAAAGCCGGCGACGTAGTGAAGGCAGAGATTGCTAACGTGGACACGTTGGACCATCGCGTTACCATGAGCATGCTCAAGCCCGGCGAGAGTCGCGCAGCAGAGCAGCTTCAGGTAATGAAGCGCGAGACCAACAACCAGGGTGCAACCTTGGGTGACTTGTTCAAGGACAAGCTCGCTTCTATGGGCAGTGCCGAGGCAAAAGCAGCAGATGCTGAAGACGCCGATGCTCCCGCCGAGGCTTCTGCCGAAGCTGAAGCTCCCGCCGAGGCTTCTGCCGAAGCTGAAGCTCCCGCCGAGGCTCCCGCCGAAGCTGAAGCTTCTGCCGAAGCTGAAGCTCCCGCTCAAGTAGAGACCGAAGACAAAAGCGAAAGCTGAAGTCGCGGTTCATTGAGCCCCTTAGGGGGCTCGGTGCCAATTGATTGAAGGGCGTCCACTCAGGTGGGCGCCTTTCTTCGTTTGTGGAAACCTTAGGCGCGTGAACTCTTTGCTTGCGTGCGGCTAGTTCCCGATAAAGCATGGTAAAATGCACATATTTTGCAAAACTTTGGCAAAAAGGTGCACTGCGCCATAGGTTTGAGCCGGATGGAGGCCCGAGGGGCCCATGTTAGGCCGTCAGGACGTAGTTGGTAGAATGCCCTGCCTTGATGGATGAATCCGTCTTTGCCATCACTCTTCAGAGAGGCCCAACTGGACGTCAGCGGGAGGACAGCTTGAAGCACGCTCACGGAGATCCGCGTGCCGGGCATCGACAGTGGGGGAACCACTACGAGCGACGTTGCGTCCGCGGATGTGGAGCTCGTTGAGCCACTAGCCTCTAACTGCTTGGGCTCAAGTTCTCATGCGCCGATTGCCGGCTCGTTCTTATCAAAATTTCCCATTTTGGTTTTTCCACTGGGACTGCGGGGCAACCGCTTCGATTGTGTCCCAGTGTTCAACGATTTTCCTACTTGAGACACGAAAGAGATCGTAAAATGCCGAGTGCACTCCTGCGCGGGTGCCCTCGCAGACCGAGAGTACAAACGACCCCTCGGCGACAATTCGGTGCATTCGTTGGTAGCAAAGCACGGGACCGCTGTGCGACTGCGCTTGCAGCGCACCCTTCCATGCAGCGAGTCCGTCTGGGAGAGCCGGATTGTGTTGGGCAAAATGCTCGTCATGCACATGTTGATGCATGCGCTCGAATCGCCGCTCTATAAGTATCTCTTGAACAAAGTTTCGAACGAGCTCACGGTTTTCCTCGGTACAGTCCCAATCGGTGCACTCGGTGGGGCCGTCGACCATGGTGCGCCCCGAGGGGTTTGGACCCAGTCTCGGTTGAATATTGTCCCAATGCTCGACTGCTCGCTCACCCTCGAAGCGAAAAATTTCAAAGCCAATTCTTCGAGTAGAAAAGTCGTACTCGGTGTGAGCAAAAACGAAGTCACCGTCTGCGAAGACCCTGACAATGTGAACGCGCGGGTTGCTCTGCGCAAGTCGAGCGAACAAGGCACTCAAGCCCTCGCTGCCCGTATGCGTCTGTGGGTTGTGCTGAATGTACTTCTCCTCGTCGACCACAGCCACCGCTGCCGGATCTCCAGTCTCGATACCTTGGAGAAGTTTGCGAATCAGATTCTTGCGTTGTTCACTCATGGGGGGACCTAGCACCTCGTGCCTGAAGTTCGTGCCGGGGATCAAAGGCCCCCACAACGAGGGTAGGGGGCCTTTGATCCCCGCTGATTCGTCTCAGCTTGCCCTCGGCACTAGTTTTTGTCTCATTGGTACCAAAACCCGGCACGAAGTTCAGGTCCTTGGTACTAGCACTGCAATTGATGGGCAGTCGTTGCGTCACTCAAGCACTCTGACCCGCTCCCTTGATTCTGGCAAGGGAGGCCGGCCGGCATCTAATGATTTCCCGAAGACTCCAGTACGGCTTTTGTTGCGAATTGTGCGCAGTGGTTCGCCTCGTCTTGGTTGGAGGCTTGGGCCATACAATCGACCCAATGTCCCGAAGCTTTATCGAGCGAAAGAGCGTTGTTACATTGCTCAATCACTTTTGGACGCTGCGCCTCCAACTGGGCGTTGATGGCGTCGCTACCGCCAGCAACGTGTTCATCGGCCAATGTTCGAGCGAGGGTTGCGATAGTTTCTGCGACTTGGAGACACCGCGGATCATCGCTCTTGCACCCGCTGTTTATCAGTGCGCAAAGGCTAAGAAGGGGCAGCAAATTCAGTGGAGACATAGGGGGTCTGGTCAGTCTACATAAGAGCTCAACTTTCATCAAATACGCCGTTGAACGCCTGGGCCTATTTCCTCTCCCCAGTCCGTGCTCTCGTGAAATGAGTTCGTCGCTGCCTCAGGGATCTCTCATCCCTGAGGTGGGCGTTGGTAGATTTTTACGCACATTAAAAACCCTGGGATCTCTTGGGCGAGCTGGAGTCCTTCTGCTTCGACAATTCGATCAATCGCCGCATGGGAGTGTACAAATGCCTGAAACTGTTTGCGCAGTAGATTGCGTACGAGCCAGTTGACCAGACGAGTTCCCCAACGGATGAGACGTGTGTCATGAGGCAGAATGATACCGTAAAGTAGCTTCGCTTTCTTCGCCGACGAACTCACAAGAGTGGGCATGTCGGGATAGCAACAGATCACCTTATCGAGGGTAACCACGGTGGAAGGCAGGGTGTCCATCGCTACATCAATAAAATCGCCTTCGAGGCAGATTAGCCGATCGGCGTAGCCTCGCTTTTTAGCCGCCTGCTGCAGAAGTCCCAAGTAGGGTGCCGAGGCGTCTACGGCTGTGGTGCGTGTAGAACCGAGCTTTGCTAACTCGTGTTGGAGCACTCCCACGCCGCCCCCTATGTCGAGATGAGTAAATTGTGGCTGGCGATTATCTGTTAGTAATTGATGAAGAGCGTCAAGCAGTTTTAGCGTCTGTCCTCGCGCCCCCTTTTTCTCATACTGGCTCAACTGTTTTCTTGCCGTTTTGGCATCAAACATCTGATCATAGTTTTGACCTCTACAACACGGCATCCAAGAGTCTAACGCGACGCGAAGAGTCTTGGTTTGGTTTTTTGTGCCTCAAAGGAGTAACCAAGTTCAATTGGAATAAATCGTGGTGTAGTGCACTTTTTAGACAAATAAACAGATAATTAGTGCAGATTACACTGCTTTTTGGCACACAGTCTGCCCCAAGGCTCCGGGCACCTTCGATCGTGGCAAGTCAAACAGGAGTACTTGCCACCATGAAAGAGGACCAAAACGACAGCTCCAGTTGGGGGGCAAAAAAAGAAAGTGCAGTAAAACGACCAGCTATTGGAGCGACAATTCTTCCTTGCGTCAGATGTGGAGGACTGCTCAGGTTCCCTTTGATGGTAGTATTGCGCCGACTTGGCCCCAATGTCCGAGCCTTGCCCTGGCCCCTAGCTCTCCTCCTAGGAGTGCAAATTGCCTTGTGGATACATCATCCGATGCCACTGGGTTCTTCGGACGTGGCTGCCTATGCTCGTAAGGCTTTTGAGATCAGCGAAGGAAGTTTTTTTGAGCACCCCAAGAACCATGTTTTCAATCACCGTTGGGGTCTCCTCCTTCCTCTAGCTGGAATCTACCGCGTACTGGGTGTCTCCGAGGCGACGACTTTTATCTTACCACTTGCGGCGGGTATGGGGCTGACCATTTCGGTCTGGTTTGTGCTGCGAAAAAATGCCTATGGGGCCGCCCTCGGTGCTTCAATTGCAGCGTTCACGCCTCTCTCGGTACAGCATTTGCGATCGCTTTTTCCAGATCTTATTCTGACGTCTCTCTGTGCAGGGGCGGTCGCACTCTTGAGCCTTCGTCATGAAGTGAAGCGACCTCATGTCCTGGCATGTTTTACCGCATTTGTGGTAGTTTGGGCTTTTAGCGTCAAGTTAACGGCTTATTATATTATTCCTTCTTTAGTGGCGGCGTGTTGCTTTGACCTTTGGCGTGGCGGTTGGTCGCGAGTGCGTTCATTTCAGGTACCTTTGATAGTTTATGGTCTTTTGGGAACCGCGCTCCTGCTTTTTGCAGCGGAGCAAATTTGGCAAGATCCGTTAGCCCGTCTAGAGGCGGTGAATTCTCACAAACATACATGGCGGGTACGACCAGGCCAGGAGGCCGCCTTGCACGCTCGGCTATTTGTTGAACCGTGGAAGATACTTTTTCAAACTTTTGGCTTTCCGCTTTTGCTCTCAGTTTGCGCTCTCGTTGTCTCCTGGCGGCGTCACGCTCTTTGGGTCATTTTCTTCGTGGTATCACTTCTCTCGGTGGTGTTTGGTTCAGCTGCGCTCAATTTCCGCGTATGTTTCTTCCCCTTCTACCTAGTGTGGCTGTGTTAGCAGGAAGTATTGTTCCCCAGGTGCAAGGTTGCTGGAAAAAGGACTTGCGTTGGGGTTTGTTGTGTGGGGGCCTCGCTTTGACGCTTCTTTCGGAAAGTTGGTTCAAACTTGAGGACGCGCGACAGGGAGTGGATGCGCCACGCGAAGCGATGAAGATTGTCCGAGAGCAAATACGTGAGAGAGGTATCAAGTCGCCCTTGCTGCTCTCGGGGGGAAAGCGCTCTGTAGGAACCCTTCCGTATTATTTTGGCTGGAGAAAAGACGAGATTGACATCAGGTTCATTGAGCGAATGAAAGCTTCCGACTTGGCCCATTATGATGCTGTCTATATTTATATGGACATCGAGAGGGCGAGGTACAATGCGCGACACTATGGCTCACCCAACTATTCCAAGATTCTGCAGCCCAAGACCCAGGCCCTTTATAGAACACGCGGCGTGTATCTCTATGGGATTGACGCGAAGACTTTGAAGGTGAAACTGGAGGAGATCGGGAGGGCGCGGGCAAAAAAAAGGAGAGCTAGAAAGAAGAGACTGGCCCTGTAGGGTCTAGTACGTTGCCAATTGTTCGGTCGGGAGTAATCTGCGTTTCCGATGACAGAGATTGGTGATCCCCCCTCACCACAAGCATTTGGTGGCTGGACGCGACAGCGAATCGTATTCTTGACGATTTCAGGTGCGCTGCTTGTGGCCCTCTTGGTGAGCGTACGGCAAGTATTGCTTCCTTTTCTTTTAGGAATCATCATCGCCTATGTTTTGACTCCTCTGGTACAAGTGGGCGAAAGCCGCCTGCGCCTGCCAAGAAGTGTCAGCATTTTACTGGTTTACGTACTCGTTTTGGGCACGGTTGTACTCAGTGTAAGCGCAATTGCCCCGCGTATTGTCGACGAAACCGTGCGTTTCGCTGGTGAGGTACCCGCGCTGGCGCGGCGAGTAGCCCGGCGTCAGGGGCCTCGTATCGAGAAGTGGGTCAACGCTTATCAAAATAGCGCAAGTGAGAAAAAATCCGAGAAAAAGCGCGAACCCTCTCTCAATATTCATAAAAGCGGCGAAGACTATTCGGTCGATGTCGGCTCGGGCCTCAGCATCGTCGAAGAAGGTGATGGTCATTGGCGTGTCATCCCCGACCATGAACTGGACACTAAAGATTTTCAGGTCTCGGCAGTGGTGGACGAAGGGGTTGAAACGGTCATCAACTACGTTCAGATCAATGCGCTGCAGCTACTGAAGTTTGGTCAGACAATATTGACAGGGCTGAGTCGGGGCGTTCTCTTGCTTTTCATGACCCTCATGGTGGCGGGCTACATCATGCATACGCGCGAGGATATTTTTCACTTCTTTCGCTCGCTCTCACCGCGCATTTATCGCCCAGGTTTCGATCTCTTGCTCAAGCGCGTCGATAGGGGACTCTCGGGGGTGGTGCGCGGTCAGTTGGTGATCTGCGTTGTCAACGGCGTGCTCTCGGCTATTGGTTTCGCCATATTCGATCTGAAGTACGGGCCCGTATTAGCGCTTTTGGCGGCTGTTATGAGCATTATTCCCATTTTCGGCTCAATACTCAGCACGGTGCCTGCCGTTTTGGTCGGATTGACTCAAGACGCGTGGATAGCCCTCTGGGTGCTTTTGTGGATTTTGGGTATCCATCAAGTCGAGGCGAATTTCCTCAATCCTAAGATTATCGGTGTTTCGGCGCGGCTGCATCCGGTATTAGTCGTGTTTTCGCTTCTGGTGGGCGAACACTATTTTGGTCTTTGGGGCGCGCTTTTTGCAGTTCCAGTGCTCTCAATTGCTCAAAGTCTCTTCAACCATTTTCGCTTCTCTTTGCCCGATTGCGAGCCTGACAGTCTTTCTCCTTAAGATTTGCCACCCCGAAGGGGGGCCAACTTGGAAAATTCATTGCACCCCCCGGCTACGGAGGGCTATAGGCCCCGCGTGGCAAAGGAAACCCGCAAACTCAAGCGCAACGCGAACCGTGATCAAATTGTAACGGGAAAGCAAAAACGCTCTCAAATGAAACAGCCTCTGGCCACCGGCGGAGGCGAGGACATTCCAGATCCTTTCGCGCCGGGAGCAATGAAGAGCACGATCATTCGCGTGAGCCTCATTCTCGGGGCAATTTGGCTTGTGGGAGGCTTGGTTGCTGGCATGTCCCAGTCAGATCTCACGACCAAGATTGCCTTGGCGGTTCCAGCGCTGATCACTGTCACCGTATTAGGTGTTCTCGTGTGGACCCTACGCCGCACTAAGTCAGCTCGCGCGGTTGCCGAAGTTCTCAAGGGGGTCGAAACTGCCGAGCAGCGCGAAGCGGCCATTCAGACTCTTGAATCAACGGGCAAAAAGAACGATCCGGCGACAGTGTTTGCAAAAGCTCAATTGCAGATGCAAGAAGATCCTAAAAAGGCATTGGCGACCTTGGAGACCATCAACTTGCACAAGGTGATGGGTGCAGTGGCCGACGAGGCACGTAGCCAGCGAGCGATGATTCATCTCAGCCTGGGACAAGTCAGCCTTGCTCGCCAGTTGGTGGACAATATCGAGTTGAAACGTCAGCAAGATCCCCGTTCACGGGCGATGATGGCCGCTATTTCTTCCGAAGCATGGGCGCGTTCAGGTGAGGGAAAAAAAGCCCTGAACACCTTGAAACTCTTTGAGTTGAATGACGCGCAATTGGTACAATTGAAGCCTCAATTACTACGTGCCTACGCTTTTGCTTACGCTCATACTGCCAAGAGCAAAGAATTGAAGCGCACGTTGCGCCAGATGGTAGGAATTGACGCTCGTTTATTGGGAGGCTTTTTGCAAGGCAAAGGGCATCCACTCTTGCAAAAAGAGGCAAAGAAGATGTTGGAGCAAAGTGGGGCCGTTCCACGCAAAATGCAGGTGCAGCGCGGACGTTGAAGAGGTGACTCGTCCCTCAGCTTGGCTTTGAAAAAACGCAGAGAACCCCAGCGTAAATTTGCGGGACGATGCGACCCCCTTGGGGAGCAAACTCGAATGTGGAGTGCAGGCCCACAAGGGGCATCTGCGGAAGGGCGGCGTGAATCAACCGGGTGTCGACGCTGGAGGAGCCATAGAGTTCCTCACCGCGCCCCGCACAATTGATGTAAATACCAAAGCTAGGAGCCGCACCAGCGCTCTCCCTTTGGAGATTTTGCAGCTGAGCGCGTAGATCCTTACGTGAGGCGTGGGCGTCGCGCACCGCAAAGGCAACTTGGGTACCCAAAGGAAATTCGTCATTCATGATGAGTGCGCCGCGCTCAGGATCGACCCCTTGAATCGCCCGGAGCGCGAGGGAGCGTCCCTGGGGAGCTAGAGGCTGAGAGCCTGAAGCCACTGCCAAAAGCACGAGGGTTTGCTCCTCTAAGTCGTGAGTGCTTTCGTTCAGCCTGTCCAAAGCAGGTTGCCCGTCTATTTCGTGGAGAATGGGCCCCCGGGCGCGGGTTACTTTGCCAAGGGGAGACAGAAGTCGACAGGCACTGGACGTGCAAAGCTGTCCTCGATGGCCCGGCTGAACCATGAGCACCCCGACCGAACCGCTGCGCACAATGCCGTCCTCCACTTGATAGAGATCGATACCCGACAGGGTACCTCCGCCAAAAAGTTGGTGGGGCTCGAGCGGCTGGTGGTCATTGAGCGCAGCTAACCAACCCTCACCCGCCTTGTCGCAACGAAGTAGAACACAAGCAGTAGAGCCGGGTTTTGCCTGCAGCTCGCCGGCTAACGCCTTACCGAAGCTCTCGTCCGCCTCCTTTTGAACAAAGACGCGCGAGTTGAACGAAAGACTCAAACCAACCGCGGCTGAGTGGCCCTCAATCTCACCGTTTTCGGTGAGCACGCCAGCGGCCGAGGCAATCAACCAGGAGGTGTCTCTGGCTTCAACCGCGATAGCCTGGGCAATTTCGGCGCTTCGGTTGGCTAAGCCACCCGAGAGGAAGAGAAGTCCATTCTTTTTAGTGGGGCCCGAATGACGGACCACTGCGGCTATCACCTGACGAGGGTCGCGAGCATGTACTAAAAAACTGAAGGCGGCATGTTCCATTGAGCCCTGAAGAATATTTCGACGTGAGGGCGAGGGCAAGTCGTCGCAGTTGGAAGCGAAACGAGGCGACCTCTCTCTTCATGGCTCACGGCGCAGCTGCTATTGGGGCCTCCGGATTTCCTCTTGCGCTTCGAGCGCGGTGTCACTTCAATCCAGACATACAGTATGGCTGATCAGCGTATCACTCTTACTTCTTTCGCTAATACCGATGTAGGACGTAAGCGAAAGAACAACGAGGACGCATTCCTCGTTGATGACGAATTGGGTCTTTGGGTCGTTGCCGACGGCATGGGAGGCCAAGCTGCAGGCGAGGTGGCCAGTCAGCAAGCGGTCGAAACCGTCCATGGCATGGTTCTCTCGGGGTTTCGTCGCGGCGCGGGGAGCGTTGAACGCATTTTAGAGTCTGCCGTTCAAGCTGCCACCTACATGGTGTACGGCATGGCTGAGCTGGATAGCTCCAAGAGCGGCATGGGTACCACCTTGTCGGCGGTGCTGCGTCAGCCCGACAGATTGTTGATTGCCCAAGTGGGGGACAGCCGTGTTTACCGCGTGCGCGACGGTATTGCCTCGCAATTGACCGAAGACCACACCCTGGTGAACTGGCAAATTCAGCAGGGCTTGATCACTCCCGAGCAGGCAAAACGCTCCAAGCAAAAGAACGTCATTACGCGCGCCGTAGGCAACCGTGACTACGTGCAGGTCGACATTTTTCATTGCGATGTGTTGGCAGGGGACGTCTTCGTTCTCTGCAGCGATGGTCTCTACGCCCACGTACACACCGCCGAAATTGCCGCCCTCGTTGACGTGGGAGGGCATGCTGCGGTGACGGCTCTTATCGATCAAGCGAACGAGCGTGGTGGCAAAGACAACATTACCGTCGCAATCGTTGAAGCGCGCGAAGATCCTCAAGGTATCGTCAGCGTTCCGGCGCCAGCGGACCCCAGCTACGATGACGAGCCCGCTACAGTACGTTGAGCACTGCAGTACGTTTGAGCACTGCAGTATGATGTTGAGTTCAGCCGTACGTTGACGAGAGC
>Ga0256845_1000594_pt1 | contig 33479 bp, 31 predicted proteins | sample RiftiametaG_FD_189101 | JGI IMG/M metagenome (GOLD analysis project Ga0256845, IMG submission 189101) | Tube worm associated microbial communities from hydrothermal vent at the East Pacific Rise, Pacific Ocean - Riftia | ecosystem: Host-associated > Annelida > Integument > Unclassified ...
CCAGCCAGAGGCAATAAAAAAGGTCGATAAATCGACCTTTCATAAGTTAGATTAAATATTAAAGAAACTTACAAAACCCCTCGCTTCTCCTGATCTCGCTCAATCGATTCAAACAATGCTTGAAAATTACCTTCACCAAAACCCTGATCTCCTTCTCGTTGGATCATCTCAATAAATATTGGACCAAATAAATTCTTAGTAAATATCTGTAACAGATAAGTATTTTCCGCCTGACTATCGACTAATATCTGGTGGTGTTTAATTCGTTCTTTGTCTTCTTTAACCCAAGGCACTCGTTCCCAAATGGTATCGTAGTATTCTGGGATTATATCTAGCGTTTCAATATAAGAGCCATTTAAAGAATCACAAGACTTAACAAGATCTTCGGTTCTAAATGCTAAATGTTGAACCCCCGGTCCATCATACAACCCTAAATATTCATCAATTTGGTTATTCTCATTTCCTTTCCCTTCATTTATCGGAATACAAAAAGTACCGCAAGGGCTAGCAAGTGCATAGGATATTAGAGCCGTTTTTACACCTTTAATGTCAAAGTACCTGACTTCGGTAAAACCAAACACCTCTTTATAAAAGTTGGCCCATTTTTCCATGGTGCCTTTGTAAACATTATTAGTTAAATGATCAATCTCTATAAAACCTTTACTTTCTTGAATCGTAGGTTCTTCTAAATCTTCAAAGTCAGTATCCCATATTGTATTTTCACCTTCATAAGCATCAACAAAATAAATTAAACTATCACCAATACCGTAAATAGCAGGATATGGGTAGTCAGTCTTATCAGCTGGTTTTGCTCCACGTTTAACCGCTTCTGTTTTAGCGTATTCAGCATCTTTTACTCGCCAACCCATAGATGATATAGCCGGGCCGTGAGCTTTAGTAAACTCTGCGGAGAAGCCACTTTTTTCTGCATTTAATAAAAAGTGAATTCTATTTTGCTGATAATGAATAATGTCTTTATTTTTAAAGGATTGGGTTTTAGAAAAACCAAAATCCATAAAAACATCGTGCATAAACTTTATGTCTGCTGATGCAAACTCTGTAAATTCTATTCCGGTTAATCCTAGAGGGTTGTTACTCATTTCTTGCTCCAATATATTTCTACTACTATTATAATTCAAATAATTTACTTTTCTAACCAGCTTTGGTTATAGCCTTTTTCCATGCATTGATGGAAATGCTCAGTCACCTGTAACGGCGCAAAAGTATCCACCATTACTGCGTATTCATAAGTTTCCTTTTTACCTACTGATGCTTCTGTTTTTCCGGGTTGTGGACCATGAGGTACACCTTTTCTGTGGAAGGTCATGGAGCCTTCTTCTATTCCAGTACGACTCATAAAATCACCGTGCACATAATACAAAACTTCATCACTATCTATATTGGAATGATAGTAGGGAGCAGGAATTGATTGAGGATGAAAATCATAAAGTCTTGGCACAAAGTTACACATAACGAAATTATTGGCGGAAAAAACCAAGTGCGCTGAGGGAGGTAAATGAATTTTCCCTACTAGTGGTGCGTAATCATCAATGTTAAATGCCCAAGGGTAAACTGCACCGTCCCAGCCAACTAAGTCAAAAGGATGCCATTCTAAAATAGTTTTTTGATAGGTCTCACCGTATTTGATGATTAATGAAAATTCGCCTTTTTCAACAATCGCATCTTGTAAGTCTGGTTGTCTAATGTCTCGCTCACAGTAAGGTGCTGTTTCTAACATTTGCCCTGTTTCAGTTCTAAAATATTTTGGGATACTTATCATTGAATTGGCTTCGGTAACAAATAAGCGAACATTTTCGTAGCTATTGAATTTTAGTTGATAAGTTGTTCCGCGAGGGATAACAAGATAATCCCACTTTTTAATTTCCAAAGATCCATACTCTGAAAAAAGTGTCCCAGTGCCTTCGTGGATGAATACGACTTCATCAGCATAGGAGTTTCGATAAAAATCGGAGGTATCTTCGGTAACTTTGGCTGTATAAAGAGCACAATCACCATTAAATAACATTTTCTTTCGGCTTGTAAAAAAATTGCCTTCCCCATCCGCTCTTTGTGAGTGGATTTTGTAATTTTGTAGAATAGTATCTTTCCACTCAGCGCCGTGGTTGAGGCTATAAGGCTCATCTCTAACCACTTTGCTTGGCATATTGTGATGGTATTTATTGGAATAAATATTTGAAAAACCATGAGTAGAAAATAGTTCTTCACGGTATAGAGCACCACCCTCTTTTTCAAAGGTGATATGTCTTTTATTTGGGATCTCTCCCCTTTTGATATAGAAAGGCATTCATTATCCTTAATTTTGATAGGTCTATTGGTTAATTCGTAAGGATACTGCTTATTTCCAACAAATAAAAGGATAAAGATCGATGGAATGTAATCTAATAAATAGATTAAGATGAGTGAATTGATTAAAATTGTGTATTCTAAGTATGCTGAGACTTTAATTTGGAGATCTTCAATGGCAAATGTATTAGGTTTAGGTGGCGTATTTTTTTAAATCTCACGATCCGGAGGCTCTTGCTAAATGGTATCAAAAGCAGAATAGTTCCTCTGTAAATAAAATGTTAGCATAGCGACCAATCCAAGATACATTATAAAGTCATTTTAATGAGTGAAGAATCTAAAGACTCGTCAACAAAAAAAAAGAAACTCTTTGGTTGGTTTGGGCGTAATAAAAACGATGCAGAAAGCCTCTCTGAAGAAGCTGTTGACTCGCACCAAGCGTTAGTAGAAAAAAAGGTAGATAAGAGTGTCAATTATTCTGAAAATGAGTCATCAGAACAACCAAAACAATCTTTCTATAAGCGTCTTAAAAAAGGGCTTTCTAAAACTCGTGGTCAATTTTCTAGTGGCTTAGCTAATCTCGTTTTAGGTAAAAAAGAGATTGATGATGACAGCCTTGAAGAAATTGAAACGTTACTTTTGATGGCTGATGTTGGCGTTGATACGACCAGCCGAATTATTGATGATTTGACAGAGCGAACAGCAAGAAAGGAGCTAAAAGATACGGAAGCTTTGATTGCTCATTTGAAATCGCAACTTCAAGACATTTTAACACCAGTACAACTTCCACTGACCGTCAAAAATCATCAACCTTTTGTTATTTTGATGGTTGGGATCAATGGTGTTGGTAAAACGACAACTATCGGAAAAATGGCTCATCAGTTTATAGGTGAGGGAAAAAGTGTCATGTTGGCTGCTGGTGATACGTTTAGAGCCGCTGCAGTGGAGCAACTAAAAGCTTGGGGCGATCGTAATAACGTGCCAGTTGTAGCACAGCACACGGGAGCAGATAGTGCTTCAGTCATTTATGATGCTGTGGAAAAAGCAAAAGCAAAAAATATTGATATCATCATTGCTGATACCGCTGGCAGACTGCATACAAAAAGTAATCTGATGGAGGAGCTTGCAAAAATAAAGCGTGTCGTTGGTAAAATTGATAGCGAAGCACCCCATGAAATTATGCTAGTGGTTGATGCCGGTACAGGTCAAAATGCTTTAGTACAAGCGGTTGAATTTAATAAAATTGTGAGGCTAACTAGTGTTACAGTGACTAAGCTCGATGGTACTGCAAAAGGTGGTGTTGTATTCGCCATAGCCGATAAAATGAAACTGCCAATTCGTTATATTGGAGTAGGTGAAGCTAAAGAAGATTTAAGAGAGTTTAATGCCGAAGATTTTATATCGGTTCTATTTGATGAATAAATAGAAAGCAATTTTTAAAACCACTTTGAATTCAAGTAGAAAAATATGAAAAAACCAAATCAAAACCTTGATTGGCAATGGAGAACATTGCAACAAATGACAGGCATTGAAACGGAAAAGCTATTTTCTCTACGTCAGGATGTATTCATTATAGAGCAAAATTGTTTATATGCTGATATTGATGGCAAAGATTCTAAAGCGCATCATTTATTAGTATGGGAAGATGATTGTCTAGTTGCTACATTAAGGGTTTTTGAAAGCTATCAAGAGTATGATAATAGAGCATCAATTGGACGAGTTTGCGTTGCTAACTCTGCAAGAAAATATGGTATTGGTCGTGAGTTAGTTCAAAGTTCGATTAATTTTATAATTGATAACTTTGCTAATAAAGAAATTCAAATCGGTGCTCAGTTATATCTCAAAAATTTTTATCAGAAACTTGGATTCAGACAGATATCTGAAATTTATGATGAAGATGGTATCGATCATATTTTAATGCGCTGTTAGCTTTTTATGTTTTAGACATCTTTCCTTATATGGGTAGTCACTGATATACGTAGTCAGTAAATAAAAGTGATTCAATAATATTTTTACCCACCTCTTCTTCTAATACCGCCGCCACGCTTTCTTGTGCCTTTTTTCTTAACCCTTCTCGTTCGGAAAACTCTTGAATGGTTTTTTTATCTTGCCGATTGAAAAAATCAATTAAATTATCCTGTATAAGTGGAGAGTGCAATTCAACTAAATCAAGGTTTTCCTGTCCTTTTACTGCAATATTAATTTGCACCACAACATAACCAATTTTTTTTCCTGTACCTTGATAAAAAGTAAGCACTTTAGGATCAATATCAAAATACATCAGTGGAATGACTTCAGCTTCTTCTTCAGTCTCGCCTTCATCTTCGGCGAGAGCAAAAGGTGATGTCACAAATATTAATAGGCTCAATATAAGAATAAAAAGAGTTTTTTTAATCGAATAAAGCAGTTTCCAACGATTCAATAGAGTATTTTGTACTATTTCTACAAGTTTTAATGCAGTTTTATTATCACTAGCCATATCATCAACATTGAGGTGAAGTCTTTTATATTCTAAGTGTAGACATTATTTTATAAATAAGTAAAAAAAACTAAAGGTGCTCGAATGAAATTAAAAGCGATTAACTCCTTTTTGTTTTTTTGCTTTCTAGCACCAAAGATTATTCCCATTCATCTTTAAGTTCATTTTCTAAATGATGCATATGTCGATCAAGTTTATTTAAAAGGTGGTGTAGTTGCTGTTTTTCTTCGGCTGAAAAACATGACTCTATTTGTTCACCGGTCTCAATTCTTTTAGGGGTAATGCGATCATGAAAATCAGCGCCAGCCTGAGTAAGGTAGATGAGTATTTTTCGCCGGTCTCTTTTAGAATTTTTTGTAGCCACGAATTGTAGCTGTTTTAGTACTTTGACAGCTCTTGTAACGGTCGCAGCATCAGTTCTTAAAGCTTCTGCTACATGACGATTTGTTAGCCCTCCATAACTACCTAAAACAGAAATAACTCGCCACTCTCGCTCACCAATTTCAACACCGGTTTCTATAAGTAAATCAGATAATTTATTCCCCGCTTGAGACATTTGAGCCGCCAATTTATACATTCTGTAAGGTAAAAAGGTTTGGAGATCTAGGGTGAAATTAACTTTTCCTATTTCATTCTCCATCGCTATACTCACCTGATTATCGTCATTATTCATCTTCACGGCATCCTGATTTACAGTTATCTATCCTACAAGCCAATGACTTCTCTAACGAGAATTAGCTATTTAAATTTTAATATCATTTCTAGAGCATCGCAGTGGCAATCATTACCACATAAAATACAGTTATAGCCATTTTGACTGTCTTCAAACCAACGGTTAGGGTGTTTTTTAACAAACTCGCCGCCACAACTAATAAAATAATGATAAGCAACATTACCCGGACTTTGTATCCAGGTATGACATACTCCAGCTTCAGCCCCCATCTTTTTTGCCACGTCGATGGATGCTTCCAAAAGTTGCCTACCAACCTTTTGTCCCCGATAGCTTTCATCAACCGTATTACATTTAAAATAACAAATTTTTTCTTGGGGTATTCCCCATAAACTGGGTGTACACCATTTATCAATATCCCAATTTTTAGGAGCAAAAGTGAGCCTAAAACCAACCAATTTTTCATGGTCATAAATAACAAAGCTGCAGTTTAAATTACCTTTAATACTTTTATCTAAAACTTTTTGTATAGTGTCAAGATCCAAATAACCCTCACCATGAACCGCATTGCCAAGGTTAATTACATCGTTAAAGTGTGATGGTTCTAGATTTTTAAGCGCCCGATTTTTAAGTTGTAAATTGTTTTGTTTTGGTTGATTCATTATTGACCCTGTTCTGATAATATCTGTTTATTCAATATCCGGTTGTTTCAATATAGAAAAGCTTACATGTATGACCCGTTAAAACATTATTCTCCTGGTGTTGGAGCAAGTTATCCCAATAGCTATTGGGTCAATCATTCGGGCGTATCTCCTCAAAAGCCTCAACAATTACAAAAGGATATCAATGTTGACGTTGCAATTATTGGTGCGGGCTATACCGGTCTATCTTGTGCTTATCATTTAGCAACCGAGCACAAGATTAAAGCACATATCCTAGAGGCGAATCAAACAGCATGGGGATGTAGCGGAAGAAATGCTGGTTTTATTCTAAAATCTAGCGGTCGAAAACCTTATACTCAAATGATAAGTCAGTGGGGGGAGTCTGTAGCTAAAGGCATATATAACGAAGTATGTGAAGGTGTTGAAACGGTTAATCAACTAATTAGCACGGGAATAGAGTGCGATCCTCAGTCAAAGGGATATCTTAGGGTTGCTCATAAACCGAGCATGGTTAAGCCCCTAAAGGAACAAGCAAAGTTAATGAAACAAATTTTTTCTTATGAAACTGAGTTTTTAACTCGTAATGAAATAAAGGAAAATTATTTTGATAGTCAATATGCCTATGGTGCCATTCGTTTTAAAGATGGATACGGTATCAATCCGCTTAAATTAGCATGGGGCTATCAACATTTAGCAACTCAAGCAGGTACAAAAATTTATACTGCTAGTCCAGTTGAGAAAATCCATTCTCTTAACAAGAGCGGTTCAGGAACAAGTTCAGATAAAAATAATTACCAGCTAATCACACCAGGAGGTCTTGTTACCGCAAAAAAAGTAGTGATTGCAACTAATGGGTACACACCTACGCAGTTCCATTCATCAATTAACAACCGCATCTTACCGGTTCTTTCACAAATTATAGTGACACGTCCACTATCTAGCATAGAGCTAGACAGTTGTAATTTCTTAACCAGTAATGTGGTAATGGATACGAGAGCATTAAAGTATTATTTTAGAAAATTACCAGATAATCGAATTCTTTTTGGAGGTCGTGGTGCAATTAATGGCAAAGATGCTGAAAAGGCATATTATGCTGATCGCCTGTTAGGTGTATTACGATGTAGCTTTCCTAATTTATCTAAGGTAAAAATTGATTACTCTTGGAGTGGTTGGATTTGTATGGCGCTTGATGATTTGCCTCATACCGTCAAAGGCGATGAAGGCGGTAATCTTTATTACAGCGCTGGTTACTGTGGTAATGGTGTTTCATTTTCCGTTCAAGCCGGTAAACGCTTGGCACAACAAATTGCTGGACAAGTAGTCCCTAATTTACCTCTTTATAGTGAGCCGTTGCCTAAGTTTCCATTTCCATCATTTCGTCGAGTGGGGCAATGGGGCTATTTTCAATATGGAAAAATTAAAGATCGTTGGTTTTAGTTTTTTGACTAGTGATGTAAATACGTGCCTTTCCAGAGAAGTAAGCGCTCAGAATTGGAGAAAGCCTCTTAGCTGTTATTTCTTTCCAATAGTTACCATCTAGAGAGTAGTCAGTAACTTTTAAATCAACTTGCAGACCAGATTGCTGATCTTTTAACTCCCAAAATATTGGAATGGGTGTCTTTTTAATGCCTAACTCAGGAAAATCCTGCTCCCACTCATCTCGATCAAGACGAATAATATAAGCCCCTTGATAGGCCTTTTGCATTAGCGGATCGTTTGTTTTCTCTCTTAACCGTTTACAAGGGCTACACCACTCTGCGGTTATTTGAATAAATACTTTTTGATGTTTTGTTTTTGCTAGTTCATAATGTTTTTGGATCACCTCTTTTAGTGGTATACCATCCCATTCAACCTCCACAATAGTGAAGCCATCATAAATTTTATCCGAATAATTTGATTTTGGCGTTGGATGAGAATCACAACTCGAAAGGCCTAGTATTAAAAGTAAAGCGAAAAATAATCGTGTTTCAACTGATATTTCTAGGTTAAACAAACCATACTCCTGAGTTAACTTGGCAATCAATGGAGTCTAATATTATATGAATTATTAAGCCTACACCAAATATTCGTGTCTTTTTAGGAAAGCATAAAAAAATATAGAGAGAGATCGGTAGCACCATGTGTAAAGGATGAAAGCCGACGCTACAACGATCTGCTTGATATATTGGTGTTGTCAATAAATGATCAATATCGATCAGCATTGTGGACACCATAAGTAGCCAAATAATGGCTAGGTTAGATAATTTTATTTTTTTAAGGATGGAATTATTTACATAAAAGTGCTCGATGAAGGTTTTTGAAATTAAAAGTGGAATAATAAAATGAAGTATTAAGTGGATCATAAATCAGGCTAAATTAATAATAGTTGTGTTGGAAGTCGGTGAACTTTCAAGTTAGTTAATGTTCATTGTATGAGATGAAATAGTCTCATTTATGTAACCTAGCACATAGTTTTGATAAAAATAACCATCCCATGTAATTAATTTACTGTGATTATGCTTGCTAATCTTCCAGATACCACTAAACTTTATAGATTGAGGTTTGATCATAAATATTTTGTGTTAGTGTTATCACCTCAGATTTCAAGTTGTAAGTTTAGAGATTAACAAAATTTAACTAACAAGTTTGTTTAGATTTGCAATAATCAACATCTCTATTGCTTTCGTCATATTTGCTAGGTCTTTAAGCTGTTACTTACTTGGGGTGTTTAAACTAATTCTAATGTTATAGGTACCTAAATGGCGCTAATTAAAGAACCCATCGTACTACCGCACAATATTTTAAAAGATCCTACTTTAGAGTGGTTTGTTGCACAGTGTCATAAAAGGCGTTACGCCGCTAAAACAACCATCATATTTGCTGGAGATAAACCAGAAACCCTTTATTTCATAATAAAAGGCTCGGTCACCGTGCTGATTGAAGATGATGATGGAAAAGAGTTAGTGCTGGCTTATCTAAATTCCGGTGATTTTTTTGGAGAAATGGGACTTTTTGATGGTGAAAATAATCGAAGTGCATGGGTCAGAGCCAAAGTTGAAGCAGATTTAGCAGAAATTAGTTACGCAAGGTTTCAATCGCTTACTAAAGAAAAACCTGAAATTATGTTTAAACTTGCAGAACAAATGTCCCTTAGATTAAGAAAAACAAGCCGTAAAGTAGGTGATTTGGCCTTTATGGATGTGACTGGGCGGGTTGCAAGGGCATTACTAGATCTCGCAAAAGAACCTGATGCCATTACTCACCCAGATGGAATGCAAATCAAAGTAACCCGTCAAGAGTTAGGTCGTATTGTTGGCTGTTCACGTGAAATGGTTGGTAGAGTGCTTAAAGTACTAGAAGAGCAAAATCATATTAACGTGAAAGGCAAAACCATGGTTATTTTTGGAACGCGTTAAAATTTGCCTAAATATGACATTTGACAGCTCTGTTTTAAAAATCCACTTCTGCCGATTCATCTTCTTCCGAAGATGAATCAATCAAATCGAATGGATTTTCATCGTGGATTTCTGAATACTCAGTTGGCACGTTTTCAACTCTAAATATTTCAAAGTCAGATAATTTAGTCGACGCACTAGCAAGCTTGCCATTTTCTAGATCAATTCTTACGTCAATTAGCCCATCCGGCCTGGGTGGATGAATTTCTGGCACGCCATTTAGTGCTTTTTCCATAAATTTTGCCCAAACGGGTAATGCAGCTCTTCCTCCGAACTCATTTTTACCTAGTTTTTTAGCGTGGTCAACAAATCCTACCCAAGCTGATGCAACATAGCGAGAGTTGTATCCAGAAAACCATGCGTCTTTATTTTCATTAGTGGTTCCGGTTTTACCTGCTATATCGTGACGTTTTAGTAAAGGACTTTTGATTCGATTGAGTGGTGTCCAACCTGTGCCTTTATGGATGACGTCTTTTAACATGCTATTTAAAATATATAAATTTCTTTCATCAATCACCCTTTCTGCAATTTTATTCTCTGCAACCTGCAATTCCGACATTTTTGAAGCCAAATCATTATTTTCATCTGTTGTTTCAAATTCATTATTTTCAATTTCTACTTGCAATTTATTGGGTAATTCACTTTCTAATTCAGCCAGTAAGCTTTCTTCCTCGGTGCTTTGTTCAAGTTTTTTTAAGCATTCTAAGCAGACGGTTATTGGTTCAGCTTGGAATAGTATTTCTCCTTGGCTATCTTCAATACGTTCAATAAACCAGGGTATTACTTTAAATCCGCCATTGGCTAAGCTTGCATAGCCAGTGACAACCTCTAATGGTGTAAATGAGGCAGATCCAAGAGCCAGTGATGGAAATGCCCTCATATGGCTGGCGGGAAATCCGATGGACTCAATATATTTTTTGGCGTAGTGAGGACCAATTTTATTGATTAATCTAATCGCTACAGTATTAACAGAGCGTCGTAGTGCGCTTCGTAAGGTGGTGGGTCCTCTGTATTTACCATTATCATTTTCTGGACGCCAAAAATTTCCCGCAGATATATCGGATTCGATAATCGGTGAGTCATTGATTAAGGATGCAGCCGTATAATTTTGGGCTAAAGCCGAGGAGTAAAGAAAAGGTTTTATATTTGAACCAACTTGTCGCCTAGCTTGAGTTACCATATTAAATTGATCTTTACTGAAATTAAAACCACCAGCCAAGGCTTCAATCGCTCCATTTTTAGGGTTTAAGACAACGAAGCCACCATTCACGTCAGGTATTTGTGAAAGTTGGTATACTTTAGTGGGCGTTAATTCTTGTTTATTTTGTATTTGTTCTAAATTACCTAAATTTTTTGGCTCAACGGTGTTTTTTTGTTCGGGTTCTTCTTTAGCTTGTAGATCAGATAAAGTAATTGCTTCTAGTACTTTGTTTGTTTCTAACACTCTTATTACATCACCTACAACAACAATATCATGCATCGTTTTAATTTTTCCAAATTCACGATGGTTTTCATCGACGTATTTTCTTGCCCACTTTGAATCAGAAAAATTTAGATGTCCTTCTGAACCATCGGCTAACATGACTTTTGCAAATTCGTCGTCTATTTTTATCACTATGGCAGGAATTAAGCTTCCGAGTTGTGTAAAATCAGCAATCCACGTTTGGAGGTCAATAGGTGTTGTTTCAGGTGAAATTTCGTAGTGCTGTTCGATTGGTCGATAGCCATGTCTGCGGTCATATTCCATTAAACTTTCTTTAAGCGCTCTTTGAGCATAGTTTTGAAGAATTGGATCAAGGCTAGTATAAACCTTTAAACCATCACTATGAGCTGATTCGAGTCCAAATTGCTTGATAATTTCCATATGGACCATTTCTGCTACATAAGGTGCACTAACCGTTGTTTTTGCCCCATGGCGACGAGTTTTAATGGGTGAGTTGTTTGCCATCGTATACTGCTCATTATTAATATGACCTTCTTTAAGCATGCGAGCCAATACATGAGAGCGTCTTTCTTTTGCTTTTTTAGGGATACTAATAGGATTATAAATAGATTGCCCCTTTGGGATTCCTGCTAATGTTGCTAGTTGCGCTAAACTTAATTCTTTAAGTTTTTTACCATAATAAACTTCTGCAGCAGCGCCTAACCCAGCTGAACGATGGCCAAAAGGGATTTTATTTAGAAATATTTCTAATATTTCATCTTTAGTCAATTCTGATTCTAATTTCCAAGCAACGAACATCTCGGTAAATTTACGAGAAAATCGTTTTTCGCGACTTAAAAAATAATTTCTAGCGACAAGCATAGTAATTGTGCTTGCTCCTTGGCTTTTTGTTCCCGTTGCAGCTAATTTAAAAATGGCTCGTAGTACTCCTTTTAGATCGACGCCAGAGTGTTGATAAAAGCGTACATCTTCGGTTGATAGCAAAGCGTTAATAAAATCCTTAGGTACTTCATCGATGGTAATTGGAATTCGGCGAATATCACCAAACTCATTAATCAACTGCCCATCCTTTGAGTAAATGCTCATTGGTGTTTGTAATCTAATTTGTCGGATGCTTTCTACTTCAGGTAAATCAGATCCAACGGCCAAATAGAGTCCGGAAAACCCCATACCAAACAGTAATGTGAACAGCGTCACGATATAAGCAAATTTAGGTGCTAGCTTTGTGATTCGTTTCATAACTAGAATTCGGATAAGTTGTCATAGTGGTTATTCACACAGAGTATAGCGGTATTTCTTCATCGCTTTAACCAATAATTTATTTTAAGTTGCTGATTTGTGCGCGGTTTCTCTCGAAATTAGTTGTGAATAAAACTGCATATTGTGAAATTTGGTCTAAAATTTAATCACTTATCTGACTAATTGATTTAATTTATTGGTCATCAAAATAGCGAAATGGTTCAAAGAATTAGTAAAAAAGTGTACAAAAGATCACCAAAATAGTGATATAAAAACAAAAAAAGGGTGATATTTCTTATAGTTAGAGCTATTATTTAAAGTGAAACCAGAGTTATCAGCTGTAACTGGATAAAAAGATAGGAAAAATTTAGATTATGCTAGGAAATTTATTCGGCTCCAAAAAGACAGCTTTAGTCGGTATTGATATCAGTTCGACCGCATGTAAGCTGATTGAACTAGGAAAAGTTGGTTCAAGATATCGCGTAGAAAGTTATGCTGTGGAGCCTCTTCCCCAAGATGCCATGGCCGATCGGGATATTCGTGACCCTGAAGTTGTGGGTGAGGCGCTCAAAAGAGTGATAAAACGCTCTGGTACAAATATTAAATATGCAGCAGTTTCTGTAGCAGGTTCTTCTGTTATCACTAAAACTATTCAAATGGACAAAGATCTTAGTGACGATGAGATGGAAAGCCAAATTGAAGTAGAAGCTGATCAATATATTCCTTACCCATTAGAAGAAGTTGCACTGGATTTTCAAGTGATTGGTGAATCAGAAAAAGTTCCTGATAAAGTGGATGTACTATTAGCAGCATCTCGTAGTGAAAACGTTGATAGCCGTGTTGATGCTTTGGAGTTAGCTGGGTTAACCGCTAAAGTGGTTGATGTAGAGGCTTATACTATTGAGCGTGCCTTTCGATTATTAGCCAACCAATTACCGGATCAAGGTGAAGGTCAAATTATTGCTGTAGCTGATGTTGGGGCAACCAACACCAGCTTAAGTGTTTTAGAAGATTTTAATACAATTTATACAAGAGAGCAGACATTTGGTGGCTCGCAATTAACTGAAGAGATTCAACGAAGGTACGGTCTCTCTTTTGAAGAGGCCGGAATGGCAAAAAAGCAAGGTGGCTTACCAGATGATTATGAGCCAGAAGTTTTAGAGCCTTTTAAAGAAGCAATAATCCAACAAGTTAGTCGTTCATTGCAGTTTTTTTATGGTTCAAGCCAATATGGAGAAGTCGACCATATTGTTTTAGCTGGAGGTTGCTCTGTAATTGAGGGCTTAGAAGAAATGATAGAGGAACGATTAGGTACAACTGCATCTATAGCCAATCCCTTCGCGGACATGTCGCTTTCGGCAAGGGTTAACGCGCAAGCTTTAAGCTCGGATGCGCCATCGCTAGTCAATTGTTGTGGATTAGCTTTAAGGAGTTTTGACTAATGGCTAATATTAACCTCTTACCGTGGCGCGAAGAAGATCGGGCGGAGAGACAGCGTCAGTTTGTTACCGTATTGATTCTAACAGCTGTGCTTGGTCTTGTTATTATGTATTTTGTTTTTATTCTTTTTGGAAATGAAATTGATAATCAACGCACTCGAAATAGTTTTTTACAAACTCAAATTCGACAACTAGATATCAAAATTAAAGAAATTACAACTTTAGAAAAAGAACGTAAAGAATTAGTTGACAGAATGGAGTTAATTCAAGATTTACAAAAAAGTCGGCCTCAAATTGTGCATCTATTTGATGAGATTGTGACTAAAATGCCAGAAGGTATGAATTTGCAGCAAATCGAAAGAAAAGGCGACAAGGTATTCTTTACAGGTATTGCCGAATCAGGACCAAGAATTTCTAATTTTATGCGAGCATTAGCAACATCTCAATGGATTAGAAAACCCGATATTGGTGATATCGTAGAAGACAGAGACTCTGGTGCGGGTCGTAAAAGTTTCACTTTAAATGCAATTATTACGTCACCTAACGCGACTAATAGCGATGGAGATAAATAATGAATTTTGATATTAATGAAATTGATTTCAATAATATGGGATCTTGGCCTCTCGTTGGAAAAGCAATTATGCTATCAATTGTTTTTTGTGCTGCTATTGGATTAGGTTTTTACTTTTTTATTGGTGACCAAAGAAATGATTTAGTTATTATTGAGCGTAAAGAGATCGAACTAAAAAAAGACTTTGAGAAAAAACAATCTAAAGCGGTTAATTTAAATGCATATAAACGTCAAATGAAAACGATTAAGGAAAGTTTTGAAACACTTTTACAGCAACTTCCTAAAGCTGATCAAATGGCTGAATTACTGGATGAAGTCTCCTATGCTGCGACAGGCGCTGGATGTGAAATTGTCTCTTTAGGCTTTGATGCTGAAAAAGATGCAGAATTTTATTCAGAAAAACCAATTCAAGTACAAGTTTCTGGTGGGTATCACCAAATAGCAGACTTTGTTTCTCGTGTATCGCGATTACCAAGAATTGTGACGCTACATGACTTTAGTATAAAAATTGGTGACGGTGATGTTACAAGTTCTCCTGGCGAAAAAATGTTAATCATGCAAATAACTGCTAAAACGTACCGTGCAGATTCAGGGGAAAGCTAATGTTTATTTTTAACGAACAATCCCGAATAAACGTTTTTGCAAAAATATCTTTGCTTGCTAGTGTTGTGATGTTATTAGTATCTTGTGGAGGTCATACAGATGATCTGCAGTCTTGGGTTGATACTATTAAGGCAAAACCACCAGGACGAATAGAACCAATGCCTGATGTGAAAGTTTATCAACCTCATGATTATTCCTCGAGCACTTTGCGGAGCCCTTTTGCAGATATGGAGCCGGAGTTAGAAGCTCAATTGAAGCTATTACATGATGGTTGCGATGAGGAAATTCGCCCTGATCCTGAAAGACGCAGAGAAAATTTAGAGCGGTATTCCTTAGATTCTATGGAGATGGTTGGCATTCTTAAAAGGCCTGGTAAAGAGTGGGGCTTAATTCGAATGACTGCAGGACCGCTTAGTGGAAATATTGAAAGAGTTAAAAAAGGTGAATACCTTGGTATACACCATGGGCAAATTTTAGGAATTTCAGAACAACAAATAGAGGTCACAACCTTAGTGCCAGATAGCAAAGGTTGTTGGGAAAGAAGAAAAGTATTTTTAACGCTGGCTGAAGGATAGCGTACAAAAATTTAATCAACGTACGCAGGAGATTATATGAATATTGGTAGACAGCTTAAAAAGTCTGAGTGGAGAACACAAAGCATGATAACTCAAAAATTGATCAAGAGAGCATCGATTGCTTTAATGGTTTTAGCTAGCGGTATTGCGATCCTTGCTAATGCCATCGAAATTAAGAATATAGACTTTGCCGTGTTACCGGGAGACAAAGTGGAAATCCGAGTTACTATGGATGCACCTCCACCAAGTTTTAAAGAATTTACGACAATTAATCCCGCAAGAATCGCTATGGATTTTGCCGATGTCACCTCTTCGCTTAAAAAGAAAACTCAAAGTGTGGGCGTGGGAGTCACGCGAAGTATTACCGCTGTTGAAGCTGGCAATCGTACTAGATTAGTTGTCAATTTAGTTGAAATGACGCCTTATGCTTCGCGAGTTGATGGTAATGATCTTATTTTAACAATTGGTCATGGTACAAAAGTCGTTAGTGCGAGTGCTGGTTCAGCGGAATCATCAGTATCAAACCAGTCGAGTGACCAACAAGAAGGGTCTTATTCTCAACCTATCAAAGATATTTCTAATATTGATTTTAGAAGGGGGGAATCCGGTGAAGGACGTATAGTGGTTGAGTTGGGGAATTCAAATATCGGAATTGATCTTAGAAAAGAAGGAAGAACGGTTTTAGCTGATTTTGTTGACGCTACAATTGCAGAAGAATTGATTCGAAAGCTAGACGTAATTGATTTTGCAACGCCCGCTAAATATATATCAACAAGTGTTGTTGGAAGTAACGTAAGAATTGCTATTGATACAATCGGTGATGAATATGAATATTTAGCCTATCAAGCAGATAATGCTTTTATTATTGAGTTAAAGCCTTTAACCGCTGAAGAAATCGAGCAGAAAAAGCTACGTGAACCTATTTATACAGGTGAACGTCTATCTCTTAACTTCCAAATTATACCAGTAAGATCAGCCTTAACGATTTTGTCTGAATTTACTAACATCAATATGATCACTAGTGATACAGTTTCTGGCTCGATTGCGTTAAGACTAAATCAGGTTCCTTGGGATCAAGCTTTAGATTTAATACTTAAAACAAAAGGTTTAGCTAAAAGGCAAACGGGAAATGTCATGTTAATCGCGCCCGCCGAGGAAATTGCTGCTCGTGAAAAATTAGAGCTAGAAACTGAAGACCAGATAGAAAAGCTAGCTCCGTTACAGTCTGAGTTTATTCAAGTCAATTATGCTAAAGCCGAAGAGCTTTCGGCATTGATATTAACCAAAGGGGCGCAATATCTAAGTCCAAGAGGCAGTGTTGCGGTACATGAAAAAACTAATATTTTGATAGTTCAAGATACAGCAAAAAAATTGATACAAATTCGCGCGATGGTAAATCGATTAGATATCCCTGTAAGACAGGTTCTAATTGAATCAAGAATCGTAGTCGCTGACAATGGGTTTTCTGATGATTTAGGCGTACGTTTTGGGGTTTCTGATCTTGGTGGCGATGGAGCTTTTAGTGGAAGTCAAGTCGCTAGCGATTCTTTATTTTTTGGAGGTAACCCGCGAGATAGAAGTTTATCAGTTAATCTACCCGTAAAAAATGCTGCTGGGACAATAGGATTAACTTTTGCTAGATTAGTTGAAGGAACGATATTAGATGTTGAACTGTCAGCTTTAGAAAGCGAATCTCGTGGAGAAGTTATTGCGTCTCCAAGAGTATTTACAACTAATAACAATGAAGCTTATATTCAGTCGGGTGAGCAAATTCCATATTTGCAGGCAAGCTCTGCGGGAAATACGACGATTACTTTTAAAGATGCTGTTTTAGGTCTAAAAGTTACTCCACAAATTACTCCAGATGATCGTATAATCCTAGACTTACAGATTAATCAAGATACTCGTGGTGAAGATACTTTGTTTGGTCCAGCAATTAATACAAGAGAAGTAGGAACGCGTGTATTAGTTGATAATGGAGAAACCATTGTCTTAGGCGGTGTTTATCAGCAACGTGTAAATAGAGATGTAACTAAAGTACCCTTGCTCGGTGATTTACCAGGCATTGGTGCGTTATTTAGATCAACCAAAGAGTCTTCATCAAAGCAAGAATTATTGATGTTTGTAACACCCAAGATAGTTAAAGATTCTCTAAAATAATTCCATGGGTTATAATACTGCAAAACCCGCTTTAGCGGGTTCTTGTGTTTTAGTCTATCCAATATTGCTCAAGGTTGTGTTTTCAAGGCAATGAGTTACAGCTCACCGAGAAGATAGAAATTGAAAGAGAAAATGCTCAAGAATGAAAATTAAAGAAAAGAACGTAAGTTATGAAAGGTAAAAGAAATATATTTCTAGTTGGTCCTATGGGAGCAGGTAAAACAACGATTGGTAAACAGGTTGCCCAACTACTCCATTTAGAATTCTTGGATACAGACCAAGAGATTGAGGCACGCACTGGCGCACCGATTGACTGGATATTTGATATTGAAGGTGAAGATGGTTTTCGTGTTCGTGAGAAAGAAATTATAGAAGAGTTATCAACCCGGCAAGGTATCGTTTTGGCAACTGGTGGAGGGGCTGTCGTGACGCCAGAAAACCGGACGTTTTTAGCTAGTCGAGGTATTGTTGTGTATCTTGAGACTTCTATTGAGCAACAATTAGAGAGAACACGTAAAGACAAAAAACGCCCTCTATTACAAAATAATGATGATCCTGAATCAACTCTTAGAAACCTACATATAGAAAGAGATGCGCAATATAGAGAGATTGCTGATATTGTTGTCGCAACTAATGAAAACTCTATAAAGTCAGTCGCAAACAAAATTGCTACGCAGGTTAATGAAAACTAAAATTATTGTGTAATCTGCTGTAATAACCTTAAACTGAAATCATTGTTTCATGCTTAATTCAACCAATTTAAAGCAACTATCGGTTAGCCTAAAAGATGCAAACTATTTGATCCATATAGGTGCCTCTTTAATTTCCCAGAAAATACCTTTTTTGGATGATTTTAGTGGTAGCAAAGTTCTCGTAGTGAGTAATCCAATAGTCGCCCCACTTTATATTAATCAGCTAACAAGGAATCTATGTAACCAAGGATTAAATGAAAGTAATATTCACACCTTTCTTATTGCCGATGGTGAAATTAATAAAAATAAAGAGAATTATTTTCTATTGCTTGATTATTTGATTCAAAACAATTTTAAACGTAATGATCTAATTATCGCATTAGGTGGTGGTGTAATCGGAGATTTGACTGGGTTTGTGGCAGCGAGTTTTCAGAGAGGAATGAATTTAATTCAAGTTCCAACAACCTTGCTTTCTCAAGTTGATTCATCTGTAGGCGGAAAAACAGCCATCAACCATCCACAAGGAAAGAATCTTATTGGTGCATTCTATCAGCCAAAACAGGTCATTATCGATACAGATTCCTTATCAAGTTTACCGGATAGAGAATATATTTCAGGTCTTGGAGAAGTCGCAAAATATGCTTTTTTAGGTGAAAAAGACATTCTAAGTTTACTAGAAACTAAGGCTTCTGAAATTCTTGAACGAAACCGTGTGGTATTAACAGACATTATTTACCTCTGTTGCCAAATGAAAGCAAATATTGTTGCTAATGATGAAAAAGAAATGGGGCAACGCGCCATTCTTAATTTGGGTCATAGCTTTGCCCATGCCATTGAAACGTTAACGGGTTATACTCATTTTTTGCATGGGGAGGCTGTTTCAATTGGAATAGTAATGGCTCTCGCTTTAAGTGCTAAAAAGAAAATGATTGATGAACAAAGTCTAAATTCGGTAATTAAAATACTCAAAAGCTTGAAATTACCTGTAAGTTGCGAGGTACCTCTTTCATCAAATGATTTTCTTAAAGTGATGGCAAAGGATAAAAAGAACAAATCTGAATCATTGAGGTTGGTGCTAATTGATAGAAATGGGCCAATCATTTATGAAGAAAATGACAAATCCTTGATAGCGAGTATCATTGAGGAATATACTTCAGGCTAAATCGCAAAATACACTCCAATTAAGATGGATTCCAGAGAATAATGGAAAACTACATTAGCCTTCAAAAAAGTCAACTATTAGACTCTCTTGAAAATCAAGTAAGATTCTCCCAGTTAGTCGCGGTTTTAGTGGGTGAAGAAGGAATCGGCAAGTCATACACACTAAAGCAATTACAAAATCGACTCAGTGATGAAATTTGTGTAGCCCATATTGATGCCTCGTTAGAGATCCAAGAAGAGCAATTACAAAAAGTTATTTGTTTACAGTTAGGATTACCTAGCGAGCAATTTGATAGTCTAGAACATATAGAAAAGAGTATTCGAACTCATCTGAGAAAAAAAGCGCTGATTAGTATTGATAATGCTCATCTTCTTTCAAACGAAAGTCTTAATAGCTTATTGAGACTAAATCAGAATCAAATTAATCATCAAGAATCGGTTTTATTTTTACTTTTGGCCGGTGATGAATCGTTACCTAAAAATATAAGCTTTACAAACACCTTCAAAAGCCACCAAGAAATGTGTGTGGTTTTTCAGTTAGAAGCGATAGAAAAAAGCGAAGTTGGACTGCTAGTGGGAGCAATTAGCCAATTGACAACGGAAGAGGTAGATGAAACTTTTGGCAATAAACAATTAGATTATTTTTGGCAATTATCAAAAGGGATTCCAGCGGAACTCGAGTACCAAGTTTCAAGATGGAAGGCTGAGTTACCAGAAGAGCATATAGACATTGAGGAAGTTGTTGAAGAAAGAGCAAATTATTGGAAAGCTGTTGCTTACATGGTATTGAGCATAGTTTTTGTAAGCATATTATTTTATCAGGATGAAATTAATCAAATAATTATGTCAGATAAAAAAACAAGCGAAATAAATGTTTCTATAAAACAAAAAAAAATTGATAGTAAGCATAAGACAAAAAAATTGATTTATAAAGGAGATTCTAATAAAGGTGAAATCAATAAAGCAAAAAATGATAAAGATGGTATTCTTCAGGCTGAGTCTATTATCGATAAAAATATTAATCAGAAAAACCCTGATGAGTTAAAGATTAATAAACTTACTTTAGTAAATACTGATAAGATAATTGATAAAAAAGAAGCTGAGAATTTAGCCTCATTTGTTACCATGGTTGAAAAAGAAAAAATAGAAGATAAGAATAAGTTGCAAAAAAGTCCAGAACAAAAACAAACAAATAGTATTTCTAACAATATACAACATTCAACACAAAAAACTAATAAAGAAATCGCTAACGCAACAGACAACGCTACACGATCTATAGATGAAAAATTCTTACTTTCTCAACCAAGTTCTTATTTGGCTCTACAATGGGTAGGTGTTAGCAGTAAAGAAAATGCACAAGCTTTCCGTTCAAACCACCCCTTAAAAACTAAAATGTACATCTACCGACGTAAACAATCAAATAACACTCACCTTTACTTGGTAGTCAGTGATTTACTTACTTCACGCTCAAAGGTTAGCGCCGCAAGAGAAAAGTATAAAAACTTGAATTATCAGGGAACACCTTGGGTTAAGTCCCTGCTTGCAATCCAAAATGAAATAAAGGGTCTGTAAGGTCAATTTGAATAGACTTTACTCTAGAAGATGCTTGGCACCTGATGTAAAATCCCCAACAATAATTCTCATGATCGAAAGATCTTCTTACTAAAGATAAAATGATGCTTAAAAACGACAGTTACATTAAAGCGGCGTTAAGTCAGCCTGTTAAACGCACGCCTGTTTGGATGATGAGGCAAGCTGGGAGATATTTGCCTGAGTATAGGGAATTGAGAGCTAAAGCAGGTGACTTTATGGCGCTTTGCACTAATCCTGAATTAGCTTGTGAAGCAACACTTCAACCTTTGAGAAGATTTGAACTTGATGCAGCCATATTATTCTCAGATATTCTGACTATCCCAGATGCAATGGGGTTGGGGCTTTATTTTAAAACAGGAGAAGGCCCTGCATTTGAAAGACCTGTGCAAACAGAAGCAGATATAAATAAATTAATAGTTCCCGATATTTCTGATAAGTTGTCCTACGTAACCGATGCCGTCAGTACTATTCGTAAAAATCTAAAAAATGAAGTTCCACTTATTGGTTTTTCAGGCAGCCCATGGACACTAGCTACCTATATGGTAGAAGGAGGCACCACGAAAAATTTTGGTAAAGTTAAAGGAATGATGTTTGAAAATCCAAATGCGATACATAAATTATTGGATGTATTAGCTAAATCAGTAACGGTTTATTTAAATGCTCAAATTGAAGCTGGTGCGCAAGCCGTAATGATTTTTGATACTTGGGGTGGTGTTCTGTCAACCCGAGATTATAAATTATTCTCATTAGATTACATGCAACAAATTATTAATGACTTAATAAGAGAAAAAGACGGTCAACAAATACCTGTGACAATTTATAGTAAGGGAGGAGCCAGTTGGTTAGAATCAATGGCTGCGACAGGTGCAGATTGTGTTGGGTTGGATTGGAGCATAGATATTGATCAAGCGAGAAATAGAATAGGTAATAAGGTTTCGCTGCAAGGAAATATGGATCCTTGTATTTTATATGCTAATCCAGAAAAAATTAAGACTGAAGTTGCTGATATTCTAGAGAAGTTTGGTAATGGAAGTGGGCATGTGTTTAATTTGGGGCACGGTATTCATCCGACTATTGATCCTGAGAATGTTAAAGCTTATGTAGATGCTGTGCATAAGCATAGCGTTCAATATCATCAGTAAAAAGATTTATTTTATAAATATAAAAAAAGGCACCGAAGGCGCCTTTACGATTGTTTCAAATAAACTTAATTTACATACATAGCTATATTAATAATTCTTGTTTCGATTGAGTCACCGTCAGGAAAAGTTGTTTTGACCGACAAAACTCCAGATTTTGCAGTTTTCGGCGCTGCGATTGTGAAGCTAAATATTTGACCACCGTTGTGATTATCGTTACCCCAGTCCCCTCCACCGAAAGATATAGACCCGGTACTTGTATTAAATTCTACTTTAGTACCAGATGGTAAAGGTTGGTTGTGCAGATCTGACATAATAATATAGCCACTACGAACCTCTTCTGGAGCCAAATTCAGACTTCCATCGGCAGGATTTTCGACTTTTATATAAGGGGTACTACCAGACATTATTAATGTGAGGCTACGCCTAACATGTAGTGATTGTTGAGTTGTAGAACAGCCAGCATGCTCTGGAATAGAGCAAAGTACTCCGTTATAAAGTTGATCCTTTTGATTAAAGCTCCCATCAGAATTGAAATCTATAAGCTCTTCAAGATCGCCTCCATCTTGTTCACTTGAGTCAATCACCATTGGATTGAACAAGCCATCTTCATTGTAATCTGTATACGCTTCGTCTAAATCGTAAGGTAGTCCACTAGTATTATTTCCCAAAAAGGCTGTCATTTCGTCAGCATCAAATTTTCCATTTCCATTTGTATCAGGGAAAGACTCTTCGCCAACAGTTGTCGCGGTTATTGTAACTCGACCACCGTATGGCTGACCTAAGGAGCTTGGGTTTACAGTAACACCATCATTATTTAAAAATACCCTATTGTCACTACTTGGACCTAAATCACCATCAGTTGATCGGTAGAATACCGTTTTAGAATGTTCGGCACCGTCTGGACGCGGGTTCTGAGAATTCCAAATAACCGAACAATCACTAGACCCATCCGCTGTACAAGAACCAAATATCTTGCCACCTTCAACTTGTATAGACACTGTTGTTCCAACTGGTGCTGGATTATTAAATCCATCAGCTAAAAAGACAGAAATTGTTGACTGAGCATTCGCTATATTCCATGCTTCGATATTGAGTATATCAGCACTAATAGTAAAACTATCTTGATCTGGTATTCCAGTTATAACAACTAGGTTGCTTGATTGCGTTGAGACTTCGGGGTCACTTAAATCTATTGTAGCTGTAACGCGTATGGTCGCTGAAACTGTACCCGAGTTAATCACAGTTTGCACTAAACCATCTGAATCAGTTGTTGCAGTATCAGGGTTAATTTCAATTCCGCCTGATCGAGTATTTAATTCAAAATTCACTGCTTGCCCGTTTACCGGATTACCATTTGTATCTCTAACTCTGAATATAACGGTCGAACTTTCGGAGCCTCCAATACCACCAGCGCCTTTAATTGCAATATTCTCTGGTGTTGCTGAAACAAATTCGATACTTCCAACATCCGCAGAAAGAACGTTAACAGAACCAGTAGCAGAAAGATTTATTCCACCTGCATTTGCCGTGACTGAGATTGCATCATCACCAACACATCCTTGAGCTAAGTAAGTACTTGAGGCAGTACCATTTACAGTGTTTATTGGAGTGCTTAAATTCGCTGTTGGTGGTATAGCGCTAGAGCAGGAAGACGAAAAATTAACTTCAACAGGGTCATTAAATACTTGACCATTTTCATCTACAACGGCTACTACTACGGTGGTTGTTCCACCCGCTGAAATTTGAGAAACTGATATGTTAGCAACTCCTTCAACAAAAGGGGTACCACTACCCATTTGTAAGTTTGTAGAACCCACTACATAAACAATATCCGCTGATTCTGCACCAGTAACAGTTGCTGTAACGGTACCCGCTCCCAAAGAACTACTTGCAATTATATTAACAGATGCTTGGTTATTAGCATCTGTTATAGCTGTTGGCACGGGTATCGAAGCAATATCAGTGCTAAAGCTGACTATAACTGCACTTGTCGCACCTGAAACCGTTGCTATGATTTTCCCTGGGTTTGCTGAAGTAATTGTTTGTGTCGCAGAACCAGTAGATTGTGAAACAAGCTGAAGAGAAATAGTAATGACGGGATCTGTCGTTCCACCACCAGGACCACCAGACGTAGTTGTCGGACTATTAAATGGGTCACTTGATCCCCCGCAACCAACTATAAAACTAAGTGTGATGAAAGAACTCAACACTATTAACTTTTGTAATCTTAAAGATGTTTTGGTTAACCAATTCATCGTTTTATCTCCTGAAAATTCCACAATACGAACAATCTACGAATTAGATCTTTATCAATACCTTTTATAGCCTACCTAAAGTTTATGTTTTTTACAATCGTAAAACATAAAAAAACCTCTAAAAACAAAGAGTTCTTGTATAAACTTAGACCAAATTATCACTATTATCTAACCAATAGGATAGAATTATTAGACTATGTTTAATAACTTTAGCAGTTAATCAAAGTTTCACAGTATTTATGTGCTGGAATGTGCTGTTTTACCGATTTGTGGCAAATTAATTTATGAATCACTTTTTTTGTAAGCTATTTGCTAATAAATTAAGGTTATAATCACAATTTCGAAGGTTGCTATATTTGTAATGTCGATTCAATTAATAAACTCGGTGAGCTCAAACTACCAACACCAAGAAATTTACTTATGAATATCCCATTTCAAGCTCCTTGGTGGGCAAAAAATAGACATACCCAAACATTGTGGAGTACCTTTTTTAAACCGCAAGCTGATCTTAGCCAAGCTGAACGACTAAAAATTGAACTGGACGATGGTGACTTTATTGATGTTGATTGTTTTAAAAATCAAAACCAACCTACACTGTTGCTGTTGCATGGCTTAGAAGGTTCTATCGAATCTCCCTATATTGGTGGATTAATCAATTCGGCAAAAAGGAAAAATTGGCAAGTAGTTGTAATGCATTTTAGAAGTTGTAGCGGAACCCCCAATCGACTATTAAAGAGTTATAATAGCGGAGTAAGCGAAGATTTGAATGAAGTGATTAGCAAGTTAGCTATACAGAATATCAATATTGACTATTTAGTCGGTTTTTCATTAGGTGGAAACGTTACATTAAAGTGGTTAGGCGAAATGGCAGAAAAAGCACCAATAAAAGCGGCTGTTGTTATTTCTGTACCTATGTTACTAGGAGTCTGTGCCACTGAGATTAATAAAGGTTTTTCCAAATTGTATGAGTTTATTCTACTAAGAACATTGAGAGCAAAAACAAGAGAAAAGCTAAAGCGCTTTGGTGACGATATTTTACCTAATAAAAAGATGATAAGATCGCTTAATTCATTTTGGCGTTTTGACAATTATGTGACAGCTCCCACACATGGATATGAAAATGCTGAAGATTACTATCAAAAAGCATCGTCTAAACAGTTTATAAAATCAATTGCAAAACCAACGTTAATTATTCAGGCGAAAGATGACCCTTTTATAAATGAAACGGTTTTACCCACTCAAAATGAACTATCTAAATGGGTTACGTTGGAAGCTAGTGAGAACGGTGGGCATGTTGGTTTTGTACATGGGAAATGGCCATGGAAAGCAGAATATTATTTAGATAAAAGAATTCCTGAATTTTTAGAACAATTTTAATAAATGCATAAAGTTTTATTAAAATAGAAATATGATGAATAGAAGACAATTTATACAATCCAGCATTTCAACCACATTATTTGCTTTAGGTGGAGTGTCAGCATTTCAGTTTTACCAACAAAGCCAAATTATTCATAACGAAAAAATGGACTATGTTTTTTTGAATTCCGACGATGACATATTATTAGAACTATTGGTTCCTATTTACCTGTTTGGCTCAAAAGACTTGCTTGGCTTAAAAAAAAATCAAATTGATATTTCACTTCAGGAAATAAAGAATAATGTTGACGGCACCATTAGCTTACTTTCGCATACAACTCAAAAAGAGCTTCGTGAATTACTGGATCTGCTTGCAAGCGGTTTTGGCCGTCTAGTAGTTGCAGGCGTTTGGTTAAACTGGCAATCAGCAAGTGAAAAATCGGTCATAGAATTTGTTTCTGATTGGCGCGAGAGTACAATTGAACTATTGCAAATAGGATATAAGGGGATCCATAAAATCATACTAGGATCGGCGTATGCAGAAGAACATTTATGGAAAACGATTGACTATCCTGGGCCGCCACAAATATCAGCAACTTATCTTTAAGCTTAGGCAATTAGAATGAAAGAATACAATAAAATCAATTGCCAAAACTATGCGATGGATACTCCTAAAAAAATATTAGAATATGATGTCGTCATTGTCGGTAGTGGAGCCGGTGGTGGTATCAGTGCAGAAGTGTTAACCAAAGCAGGTTTAAGTATTTTGATCGTTGAAGAAGGTCCGCTTAGAACCAATGAAAGTTTTAAAATGAAAGAAAAAACTGCCTATGCCGATTTATATCAAGAAGCCGCAGGGCGTCAAACAAAAGATAAAGGCATTCAGATTTTACAAGGTCGAAGCGTTGGTGGATCAACTACCGTTAACTGGACGTCTAGTTTTAGAACACCTAGCCAAACGTTAAATTATTGGCAAGCGGAGTTTGATGTAAAAGGGCTTGCTAGAAGAGATTTGAACCCTTATTTTTCATGGGTAGAAAAAAGACTTAATATTTCTAAATGGCAAATCCCGCCGAATAAAAATAATCAATTATTAGCGGATGGTGCAAAAAAATTAGGTTGGTCATTAGATTCAATCCCTAGAAATGTCAATGGATGTGCTAACTTGGGTTATTGTGGAATGGGTTGTCCTATCAATGCGAAACAATCGATGCTTGTTTCTACTATTCCGAACGCGTTAGCTAATGGCGCAAAATTAATTTCCCGAGCTAGAGTTGAGTCCGTGATTATTCAAAAGGGTAAAGCGATTGGGGTTTGGTTAACTGCGATGGATCAACGAGGTCAAGTTAAAGACAAAAATGTCACAAAGGTTATTGCTAAAAAGGTCGTATTATCGGCAGGTGCAATTGGCAGTCCTGCGATTCTTTTGAGAAGTAAAGAAACAAATAAGAAAGATACTCTTAATCCAAATAAGGCATTAGGTAAGAGAACATTTTTACATCCAGTATCGGTGACCATCGCAAAGATGCCAGATAAAGTGAATGCATTTGAAGGCGCACCTCAAAGTGTTTATAGTGACCAATTTTTATGGCGTGATGGTGTGAATGGAGAAATAGGATATAAGATTGAGGTACCTCCGTTGCATCCTGCGCTTTCTTCGACAATGATGTCTTCCTTTGGTGAAAAACACCAGTCATTAATGAAAGACTTTGCCTACTATCAAGCAAATCTCGCATTATTGAGAGATGGTTTTAATGAAGAAAGTGTTGGCGGACAAGTCTTGTTAGATGATAATCAATATCCGATTTTAGATTATCAAATAAGTGACGGTATATTCAGAGGTTTACGTCATGCTATGGAAAAAATGACAGAATTACAGTTTGCAGTTGGAGCTGAAAAAGTACATCCTTTGCACTTAGATGCGACAGGTTATCGAAACTTTACGGAAGCAAAAAGCGCAATTGCTAATTTGAAAGCCGATAAAATTCGTTGGCAAACGATGAGTGCGCACGTGATGGGCGGTTGTACAATGGGTAGTAATGAAATGAATTCGGTCGTTAATTCAGATGGAGAGCATCACCAAATAGAAAACCTTAATGTGATTGATGGTTCACTATTCCCAACAAGTTTAGGTGTTAATCCACAATTAACAATTTACTCCATTGCAGCAAAACTATCAGAAAACTTAGCAAGAAAGATGGGTAAGTTTTCTTTTTCTCTTTTTACGGAATAAAATAATTACAACGGAGTTATAAAAAATTGAAAGCTAAAAATAAAGAGTTTGAACATGATTGGCTAAATTTTTTGAATAATGGCAGCTTGTTAGAATTGACTAAACGATGGGAAAAATCAATTCCCTATCCACAAAAAGTAAAGTTAAAGAACAATATCAAATTGTCTTTGTCGGGCACTGGTATATTATCAATAACGCCGGAACAAATATCGAATGTTTCGGTTGTTATCTCAAGTGGAATTCATGGTAATGAAACTGCACCTATTGAAATATTGAATGAGTTAATTAAAAAAATAATTAAAGGTGAAATATCAGTTCAAATTAATCTACTATTGATTGTCGGTAATCCACCAGCTATGAATATTAGCAAACGTTTTTTAAAACAAAATCTTAACCGATTATTTTCTCAGAAATATAAAGAGAGTGAAACGCAAGATTACGAGACACTTCGTGCAGAAGAGATAGAAAATGAAGTTAAGCAGTTTTATGGGGATATTTATCCCTCCGAAAAACAAGAACGCTATCATTTTGATTTACACACAGCGATACGAGCATCTAAGTTTAAAAAATTCGTTGTCTATCCTTATCAGGGGAGTAAGCTTTGGAATAAAGAACATATCGCATTCTTTGGTGGTTCGGATATAACAACTGTTTTACTAGGTAACCAACCGGCAGGAACTTTTAGTTATTATACAAGCGATCAATTTGGAGCAGATTCAGCCACCGTTGAACTAGGAAAAGTAAAACCTTTTGGTGAGAATGACATGAGTGAGTTTGAAGGTATTACTAATAACCTTATTTCGCTAATAGAAAATAAATCGACTAAATTATTGGAGTTTGATAATGAAAAATACAGAGTCTTTCAAGTTAAACAAGAAATTATTAAGGTCAATGACAATTTCAAGTTGTTGGTTGATGATGATTTAAAGAACTTCACATCGTTCAAAAAAGGACACTTACTAGCAAGTGATGACGAGAATGAAAAATATGTAGTTGAAAATGATGGTGAGGCAATCGTATTTCCAAATAACAATGTACCTATTGGACAGCGGGTAGCTGTACTTTTAGAGGAAATTAATTTGTAAGTATGGAAGTAAGGCGTCGAAGTCTTTACAATATTGGATTATGATCTGCGAAAAAATTGAATATCAAATAAATATTAAATGAGGAATGTTATGAGTAAAATAAAAGTATCAATCATTGGCAGTGCTGGATATGGCGCAGCAGAAATATTGAGACACATGTTAGTAAGAGAAGATGTTGAAGTTTTAAGAGTCTCTAGTAAAGATTTTATAGGGCAATCGGTTAGTCAAGTACACAGGAATTTACCTGGTTATGATGATTTAAAAATGCAAGATATTACACCGCAAGAATGTGTTGACGGTGCGGATATTGTTTTCCTTGCAATGCCTCATATTATTACCGCTAAAGTTGCTATGGAATTATTTGATCTTGATGTCAGAATTATTGACCTCTCGGGTGATTTCAGATTGGAAAACTTAACCGATTACATTCGAGATTATGCACCAGAACATCCTTGTGCTGATCGACTAGGTACATTTGTTTATGGCATGCCAGAACTAAATAGCGAAGCAATTAAAACTGCACAATATGTAGCCAGCCCGGGATGTTTTGCAACGGGGATTGCAATGGGGCTGTTACCTTTAGCTGATGCTGGTTTGTTAACTAATACTAATATTAGAACCGTTGCAATGACTGGTTCATCTGGTTCAGGTGTTAAGCCGCAAGCCGGAACTCATCACGCAGTGAGAGTAAATAATTTAAAAGCTTATAAAGCACTTCATCATCAGCATAGAGCCGAGATTGTACAAACGGTTTCTAAAGCGGGAGCAAAAAATATATCGCTTGATTTTGTGCCTGTTTCAGCGCCATTAGTACGAGGTATTTTATCTGTATCTCAATTAGATTTAGCGGAAGGGCAAGATCAAAATAGCATTCAATCTTTATATGAAAATTATTATGCGGCTCATCTGTTAACTAATGTACGACCAAAAGGTGCCGCAGCGGAAGTGGTTGCAGTAACGGGAACGGCAAGAGTAGAAATTAGTATTGAAACAAGAGTGGATGAAGAAACAGGCAAACGCACACTGTGTGTTACTTCTGCGATTGACAACTTAATTAAAGGTGGAGCGGGTCAAGCTGTGCAAAGCTTTAATTTGATGACAGGAAAAGAGGCACACTTTGGTTTCGATAATCCGGGGTTGTGGCCGTAATATTTTTGATGTTGATCAATAAATATATTTGATGAGAACTATATTATAAGTATTTTATTCGATATAGTAATTAAGCCACTTTCAAAAATAACGAGGAGATTAACTCATGATAACAAGCATTAAGAAAATACGTTTATTATTAACCTTTGTACTTTTAGCTATTAGTGTTCCTTTTACTGGCTCTTTAATGGCTGGCGAGTTAAAAGTCAAAATCACTCGAGACATTGCTAGTGTAGAAGTTATCCACCAAGGTGAAAAAGTCGTTATTCAGCGTAATCAAGATAATAAAAATAAGATTGCATCTGATTATGCGATTACTTCAAGAGACTGCCCTCCATTTTGTATTCGTCCAATTAAATTAGCACCTGGTGTTGAAACCATAGCGGAGCTTGAAATGCTTGAGTATCTACAAAAAATGACAAAAGGAGATAAATCAATTTTGGTTATTGATTCCAGAACGCCTGGTTGGGTTAAAAGAGGTACTATTCCAGGATCAGTGAATATACCTTGGACTAGTTTGTCGTTAACATCCGGTGGAAACTCTCTCGAAATTGCTGATATATTAACCGAGCAGTTTGGTGTCACGTTTGAAGATGATTTATACAATTTTTCTAAAGCCAAAACTCTAGTCATGTTTTGCAATGGGATGTGGTGTGGGCAATCGCCTAAAAATATTATAACCTTGATAGGTCTTGGATATCCTGCTGATAAAATTAAATGGTATCGCGGTGGTATGCAAGATTGGCATATTTTAGGATTAACAACAGTAAAATAGAAAGATTTTAATCCTTAGTAAAGAAGCTTATTTAGATATTAGAAATAAATCATATGAAAAAAATTGCAGTTATTAAAGTCGGTGGCGATGTTCTTGAAAATAAAGAAGAATCCAGCGGGTTAGCAAGTAATATTAAGGATCTTCGTGATCAGGGATGGTCCATCGTTTTACTACACGGCGGTGGCCCGCAGGTTAATCGTCTTCAAGAGCTTCACGGACTTGTCGCAAACAAAGTTGCTGGTCGACGCATCACATCTAAGAAAGATTTATTAGTTGTTAAGCAAGCGATTGCGGGTGAAGTCAATGTTAATTTAGTTGCAGAATTAATTGCCATTGGATTACCCGCATTTGGTTGTCATGGTGCATCTGGGAGTTTGATAAGAGCGACTAAAAGACCACCTGTTAAAATCACTGGCGGAGGCGATTTACCAATTGATTTTGGCGAAGTGGGTGATGTAAAAAAGATTAATGGCGAGCTATTAACAGGACTACTAGAATTAGATATTATTCCCGTTATTGCGACTTTAGGTGTTTCCGATAAAGGTGAAATTTTTAATATCAATGCAGATACAACGGTTGTTCAAATTGCCAAAACACTAAAAGCTAAATTGTTATTATTGACGACTCAAGTTGGAGGTGTTTTTAAAGAGCTTTCTGATCCCGATAGTCGGATTTCACAAGTCAATAGAAAAGAAGCGAATACACTTATTGAAGAAGGGATTATTCAAGGTGGTATGATCCCAAAAGTAGAGGAAGCAATGACTTTGTTATCTGAAGGTGTGGAGACAATAGCTATAGTGAGCGGAAAACATCATGGTGCTTTTTTAGCAATTGCTGACGGAACGGGTAAGTATGGAACTCGAATTGTTGCTTAATTTTTTACAAGCGATTTGATAGGTTTGATCAAGTACAATGTTAACCCAAGCCAAATCAATATAAAACTCAAAAACTGCGCATCGCTTAAAGGCTCATTATAAAGTTGAGTAGCAATTAAAAAACTGATTGAAGGTGCTAGGAACTGTAAAAACCCCATCCCACTCAACGGAATTCTCTGAGCCGCAGTGGTGAATAATATTAACGGTACTGCTGTAACAATCCCTCCTGCCATCAATAATAAATCAGATTCTATTCCAGCGTTCATAAATTGAGTGTCAGGTTGAGGCAGACTCCAAATGATATATCCGAGAGCAAAAGGTAGTGCGATTAATGTTTCTACTAAAAAACCATTTAACGGATCAACCTTTAGCTGTTTTTTGATAAAACCATAAATAGCAAAACTAACCGCTAAACTTAGAGCAATCCAAGGAAATTCGCCAAAGTTAAAAACTTGATTTGCGACACCAAAAATAACAAATATTACCGCAAGCCATTGTACTTTATCTAGCCGTTCGCCTAATAGAATAACACCCATAACAATGGTCATTATAGGATTAATAAAATAACCAAGACTTGTCGCTAAAATTTGTTCGTTAGTAACAGCCCAAGTAAATATAAGCCAATTAACAGAAATTAGAGCGGTACTAATGGTTAAGCCGATTATTAATCGAGGGTTTTTAATAATGTTTAAAATGGCAATTCTTTTTCTAATAAGCACCATTAGTATTATAGTGACTGGAATACACCAAAAAACACGGTGAGCTAAGATTTCTATCGCGCCAACATGAGTGATAAATTTAAAGTAAATAGGTGCTACGCCCCACCACATAAATGCGCCAAGGCCAAATAGCCAACCTGAAGTTGTTGAATGATCTTTCATAGGGGTTATCTAGTAGTTGATGGTAGGGATGTGAGCAATTAGCCCATGATATAAGTACCGGTTCCTAATGCAATTAAAGTATCTTTTTCATTATGAAGTTCCATCCTTACAACGGCTACTTTACTTCCACTTCTAAGTAATCGAGCTTTGGCATAAAAAGACTCTCCTTTGCCAGGGCGTACATAGTCAACTCTAAGATCGATAGTGCCAATTCTTCCTAATCTTTGCCCTAACTCTTTTTCATCGGCATCTGGATATTTTGCCATCATTCCCATTGCCGCCATAGCACCGCCCACCACATCAAGAGCCGTTGCTGTTACACCGCCATGTAATATCCTTTGTACAAAGTTACCAATGAGTTCAGGTTTATTATCAAATCGAATTTGGCAGCCTTCGTCACTAAGGCTTTCAAATTCAAAACCGATAACTTTATGAAAAGGAACACTATGACTGAACACTTTAGCTAGCTTGGTTACTCTTTGTTGTTGTTTGTCATTCATACAAGATGCCTTTATTTTTTAAGGGCTAACGACTATAGAACGCTATTCTACCTAAGAAGGTGATTTATAACTAGCCACTGTCAACCCAAAGCTAAAATGTCCCCTTTTCTCCAAAGTTGAAATGTCCCCTTATGCAGCGGACTTTTCTTCATTTTTGTAAGAGCGCTTCCAAGGGTGATCTACTTTAGGTTTATGTGATGTT
>Ga0256845_1000595_pt1 | contig 33396 bp, 26 predicted proteins | sample RiftiametaG_FD_189101 | JGI IMG/M metagenome (GOLD analysis project Ga0256845, IMG submission 189101) | Tube worm associated microbial communities from hydrothermal vent at the East Pacific Rise, Pacific Ocean - Riftia | ecosystem: Host-associated > Annelida > Integument > Unclassified ...
TCGATGGCCTACACGCTGGCCAACCCAGTTGCGGCTGGGCTCGTGAAGTGGGGGTGGCGCTGGCCGGGGTTTACGACCGCGGGCATGCACTTCGGCGAAACAATGACATTCCAACGGCCCGGTGTCTTCTTCGACGCCGCCAACGACGAGTTGCCGGATGCGGTGATGTTGGTGGTGACTCGACCGAAGATTCTTCCGGAACTGTCGGACGAGCAACTGCATGCCGACCTCGAGCGGGAGACCCGGGCTCGAGAGGTAGCCAAGCAAGACGAGCTTCGCCAGGCTGGAAAGCGGTTCTTGGGCGAGGCGAGGGTGCAGAGGCAGCGGTGGGCTGAAACCCCGCGCTCACGGGAGGCCAGATTTACTCGAACGCCCACGCGCTCATCAGCCAACAAGTGGGCCAGGATTGCAGCCGCACAACAGGACCGGACTTGGCAGGCTGCCTATGCCGCTGCCCGCGAGAGGTTGTTGGCGGGGGTCCGGGAGGTCCTCTTCCCGTTCGGTAGTTATTGGGTATGCCGATTCGCGGGCGTTCGGACTGCGCCGGCGCCCTGAGATTGAACGGACTTTGCTCTGGGCGGTGGCTTTTCGGCCTCCGCCTATGAGTGCTGGTTGGAGACGGCTAAGTATGTTCCGGGGGTCGTAGAAATCGATGGACGGGCCCAAAACACGGTGCGAAACGACCATCGTTGCCTCGTTTCCCACGTCCGATCGGGCCTCAGTGACTCCAAGTAGACCGCCCACGGGGAAGACCCTGGGACCGGGGATTGGGGCCTCGTTTCCCACGTCCGATCGGGCCTCAGTGACTCCAAGTAGACCGCCCACGGGGAAGACCCTGGGACCGGGGATTTGGATTGGATAGACCGGTCGCGGGGAAGACCCCGGGACCGGGTATCTATATGGACCCGGTATCTATATGTATTTCGATCGGTTTGGGGTGTCTGGTGGACCCGGGGTCGTCGTTGGGGAGAAAATACCGCTATTCGGGAGTACCGCGGATCGCCAGAACATCCGCGATCCGAACGGCCGCCCGCCCATCCCCGAACACCTCGCTGGCCGCGAGCAGGGGCGGCGACCCCGGCCGGTCCAAGATCCGGGTCGCAGCGCTGAAGATCGACCCAGGGTCATGCCCGACGACACGGCTGGTTCCCGCTTCGACGGACTCGGGGCGGTCGCTGCGGGCCCGGACGATGAGGGCGGGGATCCCCAAGCTGGCCGCCTCCTCCTGGACGCCGCCGCTGTCCGTGATCACCAAGGTCGCTCGACGCAGGAGCCCGACGAAGCGCAGCGGCTCGAGGGCCGGGATCCGATGGACGCCCGAGTCTGCCAAGGCGGCGTCGATGCCCGCACGGATCGCGGGGTTGGGGTGGATGGGCATGAGCACGTCCACGCCGCGCAGAGCCGCGATGCTGGCGAGGCCCTCACAGATCTGCTCGAGGGGGCCGTCGATCTGTTCACGGCGGTGGACTGTGGCGAGGACCAGCTTGCGCTTGGGCACCGATGAGCGGCCTGACGCACCCGCTGCCTCGGGGAGCTCCCGCTCGAGGCCCTCGACCGAGTCGAGCAGGGCGTCGAGTTGGGCCTCGACCTCCGGTTCCGCAGCTCGGCGCTCGAGCCAGCGCAGGGCGTCGATGCCCGTGTTGCCGGTGACGTGGATGCGCTCGGGGGCGTGCCCCTCTCGCAAGAGGTTGCGGCGGGCGGTCTCGGTGGGTGCGAACAGCCAGTGGGCGAGCTGGTCGATCATCCGCCGGTGCTGCTCTTCGGGGAAGGGGGCGAGCGGGTCCCCACTGCGCAGGCCTGCCTCGACGTGGGCGACGGGGATCTGGGCGTAGTAAGCCGCGAGCGCACCCGCGAATGCGGTGGTCGTGTCGCCCTGGACGATCACCAACTCGGGGCGGGTGCGGGCGATGAGCGGGGTCAGGGCTTCGATGATCTTGGCGAGCAGGGCGGCCGGGGTCTGGCCGGGCTCCATGAGATCGAGGTTCGAGTCCGGGACCTGGCCAAAGGCCGCGAGCGCGTGCTCGAGGAGCTCCCGGTGCTGACCGGTGGTGCACACGTGGAGCTCGAAGCTGTGCGCCCGGGCGCGGAGCTCGGCGATGAGGGGGGCGAGCTTGATGACCTCGGGACGTGTGCCGAGCACACACAGGACGCGGCGGGGGATGGTGGTAGTGGTGGCCACGGGAGACTCGAGAGAGAGAAAAAGGAGCGGCTAGGTGGGGCGCCGCCGCAGCCCCATCTGTGCGAGCTTGGTGCTGAGGAATTGGTCCATGACGCTCTCTTGGCGCCCGGCGAGGACCCGCCTGGCGACCCTTGCAAAACGAGCGGGGCGGCGCGCGTAGGAGAGCCCGTAGAAGCTGAGCAAAAACGCGAGCTGGATGCTGGCGAGTTGGCTGGGAGTCCAGTGTGGGTGGATGCTGCGCTTGGCACCGGCCGAGCGCAGCAGCGAGCTGTAGAAGTAGAGTTCGTCGTGGATGACCGCGCCCGAGCTGCGCAGGTTCTCGTACTCCTCGCTGCCCGGGTAGGGGGCAAAGACCATGACCGCGACCGTGTCGAGGCCCTCGAGCGCGAGCTCGAGGACGAAGCGATAGGTCGCCCACAGGGAGTCGAGGTCTTCGTGGGGAAAGCCGATGATGATGCTCGCGTGGGTGGTCAGGCCAGCGTCGATGGCCGCGCGCATGGACTCGAGCAGGCGCGGGAGTTTGACCTTCTTGTGGATGCGCTCGAGGGTCAGGGCGGAGCCGCTCTCGGGCGCGTAGCAAAAATTTCGGACGCCAGCGCGGTACAGCCAGCGGGCGGCCTCGGCATCGACGGCCTCCGAGCGGGTGCCACTGGGAAGCTGGATAGTGACGTTGAGACCCCGAGCGACCGCTATCTTGGCGAACTCGATCATCCAGTCTTTGGTCAGCATGGCCGTGAGGTCGCTGAGGTCGATGTTGGTGATCCGATAGCGCCGGACGTAGCGCTCGATCTCGTCGACGACCTTGCTGGGTGTGCGTCGGAGGTAGCGGGTCGTCCACATCTGTGGGGACGAGCAGAAGCTGCATTTGTAGGGGCAGCCCCGACTGGTCAGCAGGGGCATGGAGCGGCCCCGGTCGACGCCGCCGCTGCGGCGCCTGTCGAGGTAGGCGTCGACCGGGAACATGTCCCAGGCGGGCTCGGGGATGGCGTCGAGATCTTGGATGCGGGTCCGGGCGGGGCTGCACTGGACCTGTCCGGCGGCGTCTCGGTAGGCGAGGCCAGGGACCGCGCTCAGGGCTTCCTGGGGACGGGCGCTCCAGTGCTCGATCAGCTCGAGCAAGGTCTGCTCGCCCTCACCCAATACGCAGACGTCGATCGCTGGGCAGTGGGTCAGGATGTGCTCGAAGAACGAGCTGGCGTTCTCGCCTCCGACGACGATCTTGGCTGCGGGGTAGCGCGCGGCCAGGGCCAGGGCCAGGTCACAGAGCAGCGGCCACTGGTGGAGGAACATGTGGCTGATCCCGATCAGCTCGGTCTCGGGCGCGACGGCGCCGACGATCTGCGGGATGGTCAGGCCGGTGACGTCGAGGGGACCGGCGGCGGTATGTCGGGTGATCGTGGTGTCGAGGCCCGAGCCGGTCGCGTCGATGATCTGGACGTGGTGTTCGGCCTCGCGCAAGGTCGCGGCGAGGTAGGCCAGACCCAGAGGCGGAACGGCGCCGTAGTAGCTGAAGCTGCGCGGCGCGGTGATCGTGGGCAGGTGGATCAGGGCCACGCGGGCGGACCCTCCCTGGCGCGAGCGTGGCCGCCGCAGGGGGATCAAGTCTTCAGGTCGCGTGGTCGAAGCGTGGCCCATGCGCTGGACCACGCTAACACGGGGTTCTGGCACGGGGGTCCTGGAGTGGGTTTGCTTTGGCTCAGGAGAAGGGCCGGAGCTCGGCGTCGCCGTGGAGGTCCACATACCCGCGGCGGATGCCCCAGCACTGGTCGCGCTGGGAGCAGTCGGCGCAGATTGGGGGCTTGAGAAATTCACCGCGCTCGAGCCCGGCCTCGACCGGAGACAGGCCCGCGTAGGATTCGAGCCCGTCGGGTTTGAGGCAGTGGGGGATCGCGCACATGGACTCGAAGCCGGTGACCTCGAGCTCGAGCTCCCGGGCGCGGGCGAAACCCAGGCGCATGGGCTCGGCCATGTCGCTGTAGCGCGGGATCAGGGCCTTGGTTCGGGGCACGAGGTCGGTGGACGGGGCGACGAAGGAAAAGGTCAGATCAAAGCCGGGCCAGCGCGTGGCGACGAGCTCGACCACGTCGACGAAGTCGTCGGCGTTGAGCGAGCAGATCACGAAGTTGGTGCGCACCCGGGCGCCGCGGCGATGGAGGTTGTCGAGGCCGGCGATGGTCTTGGCCCAGGTCCCGGGCGCGTTGGTGACCCGGTCGCAGACCTCGGCCCGGCTCCCGTGCAGCGAGACGAATACGACGTCGACGCCGGCGTCGAGCAAGGTCCCACACAGGGCGTCGTCGGCGAGCCGGATCGCGTTGGTCTGAAGCTCGATGCCGGCCACGCCCTGGGCCTTGGCGAAGCGGGCGTAGTCGGCGAGGCGCGGGTTCAAGGTCGGTTCTCCGCCCGATAGCGCCAGCCAGGCGCCCTCTCGGCCGCAGGTGGCGATCGCTTCGCGGACGGCCTGGACTTCGGGGAAGGGCAGGTGAGTCGAGACGAAGCAGAAATCGCAGGCCTGGTTGCACAGGAAGTTCACACGCACGGTGTGCACACGCCAGGTCTCGCCGGTCGCGTCCCGGCCGAGGTCCAGAGACACGAGCTCGCGGGCGATCTGTTCGTCGACGCCCTGCATGAGGCTGAGCCGCCGACGGACCCGGTCGGCGGTGATCGGCCTTGGTGCGAGGGCGGGCTCGAGGGCGAGGGTCGACTCGGGCATGCCCACGCAGCGGTCGGAGACTTTGCAGCCGGCGCAGGCTTCGACTCGGCGCCAACCCGGCCGATCCCGGCCGCCGGGAGTCAGGGTGTAGAGGTGGCCGACCTGGGCGGGGCGAGAGAACCAGCACGGGGGCAAGAGCGTGCCCGGGTCGAGGCGAGGGCGAAGCTCGAGCTCCCGAGCGCCGCGATCACAGCGTTCGACGCAGGCGATCGCAGCACCGATCTGCGGTCCGTATGCCGCGGTGGGGGCCTCTGAATCAGGCGAGACCACGCTTTGCAGGGGCACGCGGATCAGCACCGAGCGCGGGCTGACCCCGAGCGTGCCGAGGGCCGCCGGGACCTCGTGGAGGGTCTCGAGGTTCGTGGCCAAAACTGGGAGGATCAGCTCCCAGGCCAGGCCAGCGCTCTGGGCAGCCCGCAGCCCGGCGAGCTGGGCCTCGGCGGCCCCGGGCTGGGCGACGAGAGTGTCGAAGGCCGGGCCGAGGGCGGGGACCTCGACCCGAAGCGCGTCGACGCCGGCGTCTCGGAGTGCCCGGGCTCGGTCGGGTCGGAGGCCGATGGCGTGGGTCTCGACCTCGATGTTCAGCTCGCTGGTGCCGGCGCTGTGACGAGCGAAGGCGACGAGGCGCTCGAGGTCCCGGCGCAGGAGCGGCTCGCCGCCGACCAGGTGCAGGCGCCCGGCGCCTCCGCGGACGGCCTCGGCGATGGCCCGCGGCGCAGCCTTGACGACCTCCGGACTCTCGACCCGGGCGCAGTCACGGTGGTCACAGCGCAGCCGACAGCTGAGGTTGGTGCGCACCATGGCGATGCGACCTGAGCTGCCGGCGTGCATCGGGCGATGGTACGCGAGCCCCGGTGGGCGTGTCGAAATGAGGGCGTCGGTTGCGATCCAGACCCGTGTGGACGAGAGGCGAGCCCCGATGGGCGTGTCGAAATGAGGGCGTCGGTTGCGATCCAGACCCGTGTGGACGAGAGGAGAGCCCCGATGGGCGTGTCGAAATGAGGGCGTCGGTTGCGATCCAGACCCGTGTGGACGAGAGGCGAGCCCCGATGGGCGCGTCGATGGGCCGCGGGCACCGGCATCTCTCAGGCCAGCTGGGCTGAGCTCAGTCGATGACGATGTCGATGTCGCCGACATGCCCAGCGTCGAACTCGACCTGGACCACGTCGGTGGTCCAGGCTTGGACGGCGATGGAGTCGATACCGTGCGCGCAGCTGTCGTCGGGGCCGCAGTCACAGTCGATGCCGTCTTGGCAGGTCTCGGTCACACGTAAGCTGGCGGTGAGCGGGCCGTCCTCCACCCACGCCCTCCCGGCCCAGCAGGTGTCACCCACTTGGCAGCTGGTCCCTTCGACACAGGCGGCGTCGAGTTCGACGGGGGCCCACACGTAGAGGCCCCAAGTCAGCTCGATCTCCCCGCCGGGTGCGATCTGATAGATCTCGACGCCGTCGTCTTTGCAGGCGGGGAAGCAGCCGTTGGGGATGATGGTCTCGCAGGTGGGGATGACGCCGTTGCCTTCGCTGAACCAAAACAGCTGGGTGTCGCCGTCGTGGACCGCGAACGGCTCGTAGGCGCAGCCCGAGATGGTGTAGGGGACGTAGATCACCGAGTCGCGCTCGTTGCGGATGTGCAGCGTGCTGAAGGTGCCGGGGGCGGGCTCCTCGAACTCGATCCCGCAGGCGTTCCCCGAGTCGGAGTCGCCATCGTTGGAGTCACCGTCGTTGGAGTCACCGTCGTTGGAGTCGCCGTCGCTGGAGTCACCGTCGCTGGAGTCACCGTCGCTGGAGTCGCCATCGTTGGGGCCGTCGTCGCTGGAGTCGCCGTCGTTGGAGTCACCGTCGCTGGTCTCGCTGTCCCCTTCATCGAGCGAGCCGATGGCCTTCGCGCCGAGGCAAGCGGACATGGGGAGGGCGAACATGGGGAGGGCGAGGCAGATGATGCGCAAAGAAAGTCGGTTCGAGGTCGTCATGCCTCCCTGGTGGCCGGGGAACGGGGGATCCGTCCCGCCTATTCGAGGTCGAGGTCGAGATTGAGGTCGGGGCAGGCGGTCCGCAGCTTGGCGCGCTCCGGGGAGGCGCCCACGGCCGCGAGGAACGGCCCGGCTTTTGTGCGGGCATCGTCGAGGCGCCCGACGGTGCACAGGGCCTCGAGCTCGAGGAGCGCGCGCTCGGTCTCGAGCAGGCCAGCGGGAAACTCGGAGGCGTGCCGCTGCAGGTCGACCAAGGCTCGCTCGGGCCGGTCGTCTGCGAGCGCGCTGCGGGCTGCCTCGATCAGCTCGAGCTCGGCAGCGAGCGCGTCCGGGCTCGCGTCGGGCTCGGGGGAGGAGTCCGCCCGAGGGCGCGGTGCTGAACTGGGTCCACCGAGGACGGGATTGGCGACCGGGTCGACCGGGTCGACCCGGTCCGTCGAAGGAGAGGCGGCGGGGGCAGAACGAGGGGAGGGGAACGAGGGGAGGGGCACCGGACCCGCGCCGGTGGGCGAGGGCCTCGAGTCGGTGGTCCTGGGCACGCCAGATTCGGCGGTCATGGGCAGATCGGATTCGGCGGTGGTGGGCTCGGGCTGGAGCGCGCGGACGGTGAGCACGGCGACCTCGAGCGTCAACAGTCCGGCCGCGGCGAGGACCAGGATCGTGCCGCCGACCTTCGCAGCGAACGCGAGCTGAGCGGGAGCCGTGGGTCCAGCTGCCCCGAGGGGTCCTCCCATGTCGGGGCCGGAATCGAGCCCGGAATCGAGCCCTGAATCGAGGTCCGGACCCGCCTCGAGTCCCGGATCAGGCACCAGAGGCAGGGACTCGAGCTGGGCGAGGATCCGATCTTCGACCCCCGCTGGCGGCCCCTGTCGGATACGGAGCGCACGGAGGTCACGCTGGGTCTGTGCGTCGAGTTCAATCATGGTCTTCAGCTCGCTGTGCCACCCAGCGGTTGATGTCGGCCCGGGCCCGGCGCAGGCGCGAGTAGACGGTGTTGAGTTTGCAGCCGATGGCCGCGGCGATCTCGGGGGCGCTCAGACCCTCGACGTCGGCGAGCACAAACACCTCGCGGCGCTCGGGGGTGAGCGCCTCGATAGCCGCGCTGAGGGCGTCGAGCCGGGCGCGCTCGTGGAGCTGCTCGTCCATGGCCGGCGTCGGCGCGGCGATGGGGATCGCGTCGAGCTTGCGGGTGTGGCGACGCTGGCTGCGGCGCTGGGTCGCCGCGACCCGCCGGGCGACGCCGTAGAGCCACGCGCGCAGGGAGGCCTCGCTGTGCCACTCGCCGAAGCGCCGCAAGACGACCACGAAGACCTCTTGGGCGGCGTCGTCGAGGCCCGGCTCTGCGACTCCGAAGCGGGCCAGCTGCCGCCAGACGAAGGCGAAGTGGGCGCGGTAGAGCGCGCGAAATTCCGGTCGATCTCGATCGACCGGTCTCTCAGCGAGGGTCCGCGCGGGCATGCCCCTCCCAAGTGGCCGGCGGCGCTGCGATCCGTCCCGGGTTGACGACATGGCTGATGGCGGGCTGATGGCGGGCTCATGGATGGCCGCCCAATCGCGCTCAGGGTCGGGGCAGACGGTACTCCAGGCCGAGAATGCCACGCACGCCGACCGGAGACTGGCGCTGGACGACCTCGTTGTCGACGGTGAACTCGCCCCGGGTCAGGGCGACGCTGAGCTCGAGATCGATGCCGATCGCCAAGCCGGGGACGGGGACCCAGGCGAGCCCCGGTGTCACCCGGACGGCGGCGTAGGGGAACGCAGCCCGGCCCGTGGTCGGCAGGCTCGCAGCTCCTCGACCGCGGAGCCGACCGGCCTCGATCCCGGCGCACAGAGGAATCTCGAGCTTTGGGCGGGCGGGGACATAACACCCGCTGGTCCCGACGAGCCAGGCGTCGAAGCGGCCGCTGGCGCCACTGGCGAGGGTCGTGGTGCTGGGGATCACCCAGCGGCCGTCGACCGTCCAGCGCCAGCGCGCGTCGAACAGGGCGATGCCGGCCCCGAGGTTGCCGTGGGCGGAGGTGGTCGGGCCGAACCCGCCGCCGCCGAGAAGCCGGAGACCGACACGCGGTGGAGGCGACGGGTCGAGAGGTCGGCGCTCCAGATCCGCCCTGGATGCCCTCGGCGCGGTCCTGGGCTCGTCGGTTTCAGAGTCCGGAGCTGGATCGCTGTGGTCCCCACGGGACAGGGCGCTGGATCCAGTCGAGGTCTTTGGGGGGTCTGGGTCTGGATCTGGATCTGACGCGGGCACCGAGACCAGAGCCGAGGCTGCCGATACGGGATCGTGGGAGACCGCGATCACCAACACGACGGCATCGGTGAGCAGGGCGCAGCTGGGCGCAGAGAAGTGTCGCTCGCTGCTGCCCTCGGCGTTGCTCATGCGCAGTCGAACCGAGAACCCGGTACCGGCCGCGCCACTGTCACTGTCACTGTGATTGTCACTGTCACTGTGATTGTCACCGTCACTGTCATTGTCACCGTCGACCTCACTGCGAAGGTCTGCGGAGACACGCAGGGGCTGGGCTCCGTCGGCGAGCGGCCGCTCGATGTCGGGCAGTCGCTCTCGCAGGCGTGCCTGGGCCTCGGCGAGAGAGGGGCAGGTCGCCGGGGCCCGCCAATCCCACTCGATCTGAGCCGGGCCGAGCTCGGGCTCTCCAGGGAGCTCGGGAACCCCAGCGACGCTCGAGAGCGCGGCGAGCAGAGTCGACAGCACGGGGACAGCGTGGCCCGTGGCCGAGCGCTGCGCAACAGCAGCTCTGGTGGTCCGAGGGGCTCAGGGCTGTTCGAGCTGTTCGGTCTGGTCTGGCGGAACCCCCAGGAGCTCGACGACCGCCGCACACATGCCGGCGTCGCTCGGCGTCGTAGCGACCGCATCGACGCGCACCCCCATCGCCTCGATCGCGTCGCGGGTGACGGGGCCGATGGCCACGACCTTCGCGGCCTGGAGTCGAGCGCGGGCCTGGGTCTCCCCCATACCCTCGGCCATGGTCGCCAAGAAGTGGCGGGCCGTCCGACCGCTGGCGAAGCAAATTGCGTCCCAGCCTTCGCCGCCGTCCGGCTCCGAGCGCAGCGAGTGGATCAGGAGCGGGGAGACGGCCGGCCGCAGGGTCCGGTAGCCGACGAACAGGTCGAGGTGGCCGCCGGCTTCACGCAGGGCCGCACCGATGAGGTCGCGGCCCTCGTCGGCGCGGATCTGCATCCACCGCTCGGTCAGGGATCCGGCCTCGCGCAGGGCCTCGATCAGGCCCTCGGAGCGGGCCCGCGTGGGCACGAGGTCTGGCCGCAGCCCCCGCTCGATGCACCGGTCGGCGGTGCCCGTACCGATCGCTGCCACGCGGGTGCCGGCGAGCGCCCGGACGTCGAGCTCGAGGCGTGCGAGGGCCGCGAACAGGGCGTCGGCCCCGTTGGGGCTGGAGACGATGATGCCGGCGTAGGGCCGGCACGAGTCGGGTGACTCGGGCGAGGCACCCGACTCGCCCGAGCGGACCTGAGCCAGCAGCGCGGCGTCCAGGGCCGCGCTCGCGTCGGCCCCGGGGTCGACGAACTCGAGGCAGGGGAAGGCGACCGCGTCGGCGCCCGCCCGCGCGAGGTTGGTGATCAGGCTGCCGGCCTGGGGGGCCGCGCGGGTGACGATGACCCGGCGCCCAAACAGGGGGCGGCGCTCGAGCCAGCTGATCTTCTCGCGCAGCTTGACCACGTCTCCTACCACCATCACGGCCGGCGCCCGGATGCCGGCCGCGGCGATCCGCTCGGCGATGTCACCCAAGGTCCCGACCACCGTCCGCTGAATGCCCCGTGTCCCCCAGCGTACGACCGCGGTGGGGGTGTCTGGTGAGCGCCCGGCCGCGACCAGGCGCTCGGCGTTGGCGGCCGCGTTTTTGACGCTCATCATCAGCACCAAGGTCCCGGCGCTGTTGGCCAGGTGGGTCCAGGCGACGGTCAGGCCGGCCTTTTGATAGGCCTCGTAGCCCGACACGAAGCTCACCGAGGGGGTGTGGGCCCGGTGGGTGATGGGGATGCCCGCGGCCTCGGGGGCGGCGATCGGCGACGATACCCCAGGCACGAACTCGAACTCGACCCCGTGGTCCCGGAGGTGGGAGGCCTCCTCGGCACCGCGCCCGAACATCATGGGGTCGCCGCCTTTGAGGCGGACCACGTAGCGGCCGGCCTTGGCGTGTTCGACCATGAGTGTGTTGATGCGGTCTTGGGGCAGGCGCGGCCCAGCCTGGCTGCCGCGCACGCGCTGCAGGATCTCGACCGCGCGCTTGCAGTGCACCAACACGGCGGGGTTGACCAGGTAGTCCGCGATCACGACGTCGGCCTGGCGCAGGCGCTCCCGGGCGGCGAGGGTGAGGAGCTCGGGGTCCCAGGGTCCCGCACCCACGAGAGAGACGAAGCCGGCGGTCATGGGGCGCAGGGTAGCCGGTCGATCTCTGGACGCGAGCATGTAGACTGGGCCCGTGAGCCGCACGATGATCGTCGTTGGCGCGGGCCATGCGGGCCTCGAGGCCGCATTCGCCGGAGCCCGTGTGGGAGTACGCGTGACGGTGGTGACCGGCTGCCTGGGGACCATCGGCCAGACCCCCTGCAACCCGAGCATCGGCGGGGTCGCCAAGGGCCACCTGGTCCACGAGATCCACGCTCTGGGCGGGTTCATGGGCCGGGCCGCCGACGCCTGCGCCATCCATGGGCGGGTCCTCAACCTGAGCCGGGGCCCCGCGGTCCACTCGACCCGGGTCCAGGTCGACAAAGCCCGCTACGGTGCCCTCGCCCGCAGCGCGCTGCTCGGGCACCCGGGGGTGGAGGTCGTCGAGGGTCTGGTCACCGGCGTCGAACTCGAGGGGGATCGGGTGACCGGTGTCCGGCTCAGCGACGGTGTCCGGCTGCGCGCCGAGGCTGTGGTCGTGACCACCGGGACCTTCCTGGGGGGGGTGCTGCACACGGGGGGCGAGCAGAGCCCCGGGGGCCGAGTGGGGGAAGCCCCGGCGACCGAGCTCTCGATCCAGCTGCGCGGACTGGGCTTTCGAATGGCTCGGCTCAAGACCGGGACCCCGCCGCGCCTCGATCGGCAGACCATCGATTGGGGCGCGCTCGAGCCCCAAGGCAGCGACGATCCCTTCCCTCGCTTCTGCGCGCCGGACGACCCCGAGGCGCCGGGGCGCCTGCCCGAGGTCCACTGTTTCATCACCCACACCAACGCGGTCGTGCACGACTTGATCCGGGCACACCTGCACGAGTCGCCCATGTACTCGGGGCAGATCGAGGGCGTCGGGCCGCGCTACTGCCCCTCGATCGAGGACAAGGTCGTGCGCTTCGCCGATCGGGACCAGCACCAGATTTTTCTGGAGCCGGAGGGCCTCGACCCGGAGGCCCTGATCTACCCCAACGGGATCTCTACGAGTCTGCCGGCGCCGGTCCAGCGCGAGTTCGTCCGGGGTATCGCGGGCCTCGAGCGCGCCGAGATCGTGCGCCCTGGCTACGCGGTGGAGTACGACGCGGTCGATGCCCGGGCTCTGAACCACAGCTTGGGCAGCGAGGCGATCGCGGGCCTGTACTTCGCGGGCCAGATCAACGGGACATCGGGCTACGAGGAGGCGGGGATCCAGGGTCTGATCGCGGGGGCCAACGCGGCGCTGTGGCTGGAGTCGCGCGAGCCCCTGAGAATCGCCCGCGATCAAGGCTACGCCGGCGTCCTGGTCGACGACCTGGTGACCGTGGGCTGCGACGAGCCCTACCGCATGTTCACCTCCCGGGCCGAGTACCGGCTGCTCTTGCGGCAGGACAACGCCGACGCGCGCCTGACCGAACTCGCCCACGCCTGTGGGCTGATCGACGATGCCCGCCGAGATCGGATCGCCGCGCGCGTCGAGCTGGTCGAGCGCTGCCTGGCGAGCCTCGAGTCGAAGTCGAAGTCGAAGTCGAAGTCGACAGTGGAGGTCGAGGCCCCGGCGTGGATCTGGGCCAAGGCCCGGGCCCGCGAGGTCTACGCCGGCTACCTCGAGCGTCAGCGTCGCGAGGTCTCGCGGATCCGCGGGGAGTCGGGAGACCTCCCGATTCCCGGGAGTCTCGACTACTTCGCGATCGACGGATTGACCCGTGAATCGGCCGAGCGCCTGGCCCGAGTCAGGCCTGCGAGCACCGCCCAAGCAGCACGGATTCCCGGTATGACGCCCGCCGCTTTGGCCTGCGTCTGGTCGCAGGCCAGGTTGATGCAAAAACGCGCCCGTCGTTGATCTGCGGATTACGCGCACATGCGCGCGGGGCAAAAATACTCAGAGCCGGGTGCGGTCGATCAGATCGTTCAGCAGCGACACGTCTATGTCGGTGATACCGCAAAACCGGACTGCGACCCCCTCTTGGCGGCCCCCGTCGGTGGTCCCGGCACGCACGACCTCGGCCTCAAGTTGGAGTGGATTGCGGTCAGAACCGCGATTGAAGGCCACTGTGACCGATACGCCGATAGGCAGGGGACGGTTGGTGCGGACGAATGCGCCGCCCGCGGAGAGATCGATCGTCCGAGACATCAGCATGTAGTGGTGCTCGGGCACGTGGAGCTTCAATTCGATAGCGACCGAGACCCGGGGACGAATGCGGCGGTCGGATTGAGCAGTCTTCTCACTATCGACGACGTCCACGGCTCTGGGTATAACACCAAGCAAGGGCACTCTGGGTCGAGAATTCATCAATTTTAGGTCGAAAGTACAGGTGTGTCGTCGGCCGGACAGTGGGAGAGGAATCGTTTCAAACCTAACATTTGGGGGACCGCAGACCCCGCGCCTCTTGAGTCAAAGTGCTGCACTGTGGCTCAAGGCCGCATGCGCAGATCGCAGAGCCGACCAAGAGGGTTTGAAATGAAAGTTGTGTATTTCATATTACACAATGGTCTCTCGTTTGGTGTGTGTCGCGCCGGTCGGTGACCCGGGTAGATCCTCTCGCAATCTGCGACTGTGACGCCGATTGAGGTGATCTGTCGGCTCTCGCCTGGGGGACCGCCGTGACCAGGCGTGCTTGACCCAGGCTCGGTGCTGCGCAAAAAGGCACCCGCCTTGACCTGCACGCAACACCACAGACACGCGGATTCTCGGCGGGCGCGGGCATGAAGGTTCACTTCATCGGCATCGGTGGCACGGGCATGGGTGCGCTCGCGGGGTTGCTCGGGGCTGCGGGTCACGAAGTGAGAGGTTCGGACGGCCCCATCTATCCGCCCATGTCCACCCAGCTGGCCCGGGCCCAGATCCCCGTGTTCGAGGGTTACGGTGCGCACAATCTCGATTGGGGACCCGATCGGGTGGTGGTCGGGAACGTGTGTCGCAAGGACCACGTCGAGGTGCTCGCAGCGCGGGAGCGCGGTATCCCGCTGGAGAGCTTCCCGAGCATGCTCAAGACCAGCCTGCTCCCCGGCCGGCGAGCCTTGGTGGTCGCCGGGACCCACGGAAAAACCACCACTGCGAGCATTTTGGCCTGGCTGTTGCGGACCGCCGAGGTCGACCCGAGCTGGCTGATCGGTGGGGTCCCGCAGAACCTCGGTCGAGGCTCCCACCTCGGCGGGGGCGAGACCATCGTGCTCGAGGGTGACGAGTACGACACCGCGTTCTTCGACAAAAAGTCGAAATTCCTCCACTACCGGCCCACCAAGGCCATCCTGACCAGCGTCGAGTTCGACCACGCCGATATCTTCGACTCCTACGAGCAGGTCCGCGCGGCCTTCGTTGCGTTTGTGAAGTTGATCCCCGCGGACGGGCTGCTGGTCGTCGACGGTTCGAACGAGGGCGCCATCGAGGTCTCCGAGCACGCGAGCTGCGAGGTCCAGACCTACCGGGTGCTGGGCCGGGACGAGGCCCCGAGCGCCGAACTGGCGACCTGGTGTGTGCGGGTGACCAGCCGCCCCGGTGCCCGGCGAACCGGTTTCGAGCTCTACGAGCGGGGCGAGCGGGTCGGCGGCTTCTCCACCCTGCTGACCGGCGGGTTCAACCTCGCGAACATCGCAGCTGCGTTCGCCGTGGGCCGGGCGGAGGGCTGCTCGGTCGAGGTCCTGGGCGAGGCGATCCGCCTGTTTCGTGGCGTCAAGCGTCGCCAGGAGCTGCTCGGCATGGTCCAAGGGGTCCGCCTGATCCAGGACTTCGCCCACCATCCGACCGCCGTCGACCTGACCATCAAGGCGATCCGCCGCCGCTACCCGGACCACTCGCTGCACGTGTGTTTCGAGCCCCGCTCGTCGTCTTCGCGCCGAGACGTGTTCTTCGACGGCTATACCCAGGCCTTCGAGGGGGCGACCCGCACCTATATCGCGCCCGTCTACGCGCCCGAGCGGGTCCCCGAGGGTCGGATGCTCGACACCGCGGCCCTGGCCCGGGCGCTCCGAGACCGGCGTCTGGACGCGTCGGAGTTCGACGAGGTCGAGGCGCTGGCCCAGTCCGTGCTCGGCCGGGCCGTGCCTGGAGACACGGTATTGCTCCTGTCCTCCGGGAGCTTCGGCGGGCTCGGAAACCGGCTGCTCGAGTGTTTTGGAGACGCGGTGACCTTTGGTCAACCCGAGGACCTCGAGGCCATCGACGCCCTCCTGGTCAGCTGTGGCATGTCCAAGCTGCGCGAGCCCGAACAGATCGAGAGCCTGGTGATCCGGCCCAGCCGGGAGCGGCGCGAGGCGGTCGAGGCCGCCGGGGGTACCCTGCCCAAACTGATCGGCTGTGTGCACATGCAGATGGTCGGCGACTGGGCGTACCTCTTTGGGCTCGCGGTCGCCCCCGGGAGCCGGGGCGAGGGTCTGGGCTGGGTCCTCGCCGACAGCGTCATGCGTCGGGCCCGGAGCCTGGGCCCCCGGTGGATGTACCTGCTGGCCGGTGAGACCGCCGACTTCTTCACGGACAAGCTCGGGTTTCGGGAGCTCGCGCTCGATGCCCTGGATCCGGCGATCCGGGGGCTCTCCAACTTCCAGGCCGCAGACCTCGAAGGGGCGACGTGTATGGCCTTCGAGCTCGAACCCGAGAGCTGACCTTCGGCGCTGTCCGAGACGCCCCACGCGATGCCTGCGACCTTCCATTTTGCCTGCGTGAGCCCGGGAGCTCCAGCTTTCGACGAGCGGTGCTCGCTGGGCTGGGCTGGGCTGGGCGCGGGGCGGAGGCCATGGCGAGCCTGACTTTTTTCGTCGCGGCTGGGGTGGCCCTGGTCGCGGCGGTGGTCGGTGTGTCCGCCCGCCGACCCCAGACCTCGGTCGCCGGCTTCGGGCTCTGCTTGGCGGCCCTGGTCGTACCAGTGTTGCTTCTGCAGGCGCCGGTGGTCGCGGCCCTGATGCTGCTCGCCGCTGCGCTCGTGATCGGGCTGTCGGCGGGCATCGGCGCCCGGACCCAAGCGCTGCTCGACGAGGGCGGGCGGAGCCGGGGCCTGCCCTGGGGATTCTGGATCCCCGCAGGGCTCGGGCTCGCCGGGTTTGTGTGGGTGCTGGTGGCCACAGCCTCGCGCCAGTTCAACGACTCGAGTGCGGGTCTGGACCCGGCCTTTGTCGCCAGTGGTGGTCGGCGCGTGCTGTCGATCCTCGGGGCCGAGTGGTTGGTGCCCACTTCGCTGGTCGGGTTGCTCGCGCTGACGGCCGTGCTCGCCTCTGTACTCACCCTCGCGCACCAGCCCCAGACCAAGACCTGAACGCTGTCCTCATTCTCCCCTGTTCCCCGTCTCCCCGTCTTCTCGAGCATGTTGCCGACCACCCACTTCCTCTACCTGGCGCTGGGCTTGTTCGCCCTCGGGTTGGGGGGCGCCGTGCTCCGGCGCTCGCTGGTGGTCGTGCTGTTGAGCGTCCAGCTGATGTTCGCCGCGGTGGCCCTGCTCCTGTGTACGCAGGCCTACGCTCTGGGGCAGCCGTCCGGGCAGGCCGCGGCGACCTTGGTGATCATGGTGGGGCTCATCGAACTCGGGGTTTCGGTCGCCGTGATCGCCCGGATCTTGCGGTCGGACGAGATCGCGGATCTCGGCTCGCCGGCGGTACCGGGCTCGACCCCAGGTCGGGGGGCCCTGCTGTTGATCGACTGGACCGGCGCGGCGGCGGAGGTGGTGCGCAAGTCGCCCGGAGAACCGTCGGAGAGACCCACGGAGAACCCGGACACCTCCGGGCGGGATCGGGATAAAGGGGAGGGGCACTGATGGCTCGCGAATTTGCGCTCTGGGCCTGCGTGCTCCTGCCCTGGGTCGCGGCCCTGCTCATGTTGCTCGGAGCCGGGCCCGCCGTGCGTGTGCTCGGGCCGCGGCGGGCGACGATCATGGCCCAGTACCTGGGGCTCGGGGCGAGCGGCCTCGCGCTCTTGTTCTGCGTTCAGGGGATCGGTCTGTTGCTGGTCCCGGACGACCCGCGGGCGTTGGCCCACACGCCCCTGCCCGAGCTGCTGCCGCCGATCGTCATTGGTGAGCTGAAGGTCCATCTGGGGCTGGTCGGCGATCGCCTGTCGATGTCGGCGGCGGTCTTGATCACGGGGGTCATGGCCCTGGGCCGCGTGTTCCTGGGCAGTCGCGCCGGACTCTCCGATCTGGGCCTCGAGCCCACCGACAGCCCGTGGGCGTGGCTGACCGAGTCCGAGTCTGAATCGTCCGGGTCTGGACTGTCCGGGGCCGGCGGTACCGACGAGGGTCCCGCCCGGGATCGGGCGGCGTCGACGGCCCTGGGTCGCCTGGGGCTGCTGGGCTTGCTCGAGGGCGCGGCCGTGTTGGTGGTCTTGGCCGGCGACATGAGCGTGGCGGCGTTCGGGTGGACGGTGCTGGGCATCGGCATGGTCGCAGCCCTGGCCCGGCGCGTGGGCGACGAGCTGCGCGCGAGCGCGGCCACCCGGGCCCTGATCGTCAATGTCACCAGCGACGCGTGTCTGGTCGCCGCGCTCTTGGTCCTGGTCCTGTCCGGCATCGGTCTGACCCACACGGGGCTGTGGGCTCCGACGGTCGGCGCGCGCCTCTACGAGGGGCTCCCCGAGGTCGGTCTGGCCGCGCTCCCGCTCGCCGATCTGTTGGCCGCGCTGTTGATCGCCGCTGTGTTTGTTCGCCTGTCGTCGCTCGGTCTGAGCGCGAACTCGGGCACCGAGGCCCTGCTCGACGCGGTGTTGCTCCCAGCGCCGGCCCTCTACCTCCTGCTTCGCTTTCACCGGGTCCTGGCCCAGGCGCCGACGGTCCTGGCTCTGACCTTGGTCGCCGGGATGGGTATGGCCCTGCTCGGGGCCGGCTTCGCGCTCTTGCGCCCGAGCGGTGCAGACGCGCGCGTGGGCCAGCGCCACGGCCTCGAGCAGGGGCTCGCGGGGACGGGGGTGGCCTGGGCAGGGCTGGCGGCGATGGCCGTGGGTGTGGGGGCCTGGCGGACCCTGTGTTGGCTGCTGCTGGCCCAGGCCCTCGGCCGCCTCGGCCTGCGTGTGGCGGTGCTGGTCGCGGACGGGCGCGGGCTCCCGCGGTGGACCGGGCGGACGGCGCGGCTGCTGTGTTGGCTGGTCGCCGGGGTCGCGCCCGGGCTCGGCTTCATCGCCCTGAGCCGGACCATGGTCGACGTCCTGACTCGCAACAGCTTGCTCGGGCCGGTCGGTGGCTGGGTCGGGGCGGTGGTCGTGCTCGCGGTGGCGTTTGTGCATGCGGCCGCGATCTCCCGGATCTGGTACGAGGGCCTGCACGCGCGCGCGGCCCTCGAGGTCGACGCCGAGCCCGGGGGAGTCGCTCGGATCGACGACAGCCTCGAGTTCGGGCCCTTGGGCCTCGCCCTGGTGGCTTCGATCACTTTGGGGATCCTGGCCTTTGGAGCGGGGTTTGGACTGGTCGACTCTCCCATCGCCTGGTTGGATCAGGCCCTGCCGACGGCCGGCGGACATGCACGCGCGCCGCTGGGGGTGCAGGCCTCGTTTCGAGACGGCGGCGGGGTCGCCCGACCTTGGATAGGTGGGGCCGCGGCCCTGGTCACGCTGGTCACAGGGTTCGCGTGGATGTGGACCCGCGAGCGCTTCAGGCGGGCCGAGGGGTCCCTGGCCGAGCCCAAAGCGTGGCTCGAGTACGGCCTGGCCGGACCTCGATGGGTCGCTCGCGGGGCCCGGACTGCAGGCTCGGGCCTCACTCAGCTCGCGGCTCAGGGGGTCGGTCGCGGCCTGTTCGAGGAGGCCCCGAAGATCGTCGGTAGGCTGCTCGTGGACGCCTACGCGAGCGTCTCTGCCCGGCTGCGTGCCATGGGCGGCGGGCTCGTCAACGGGCCGCGCCGGGCCATGCTCGGCCTCGTGCTCGGGACCACCCTGATTCTGGGCTGGGTCTACGCGCGGCCGGAGGTCGCTAGCTTCCTGCCTGGCGACCACTACAATTTCGGCGGCCTCGAGCCCAAACTGATCCGCGCCGGCGGCCTCGACCCCAAGCCCAAACAACCGAAACAACAAGAACAAGGGGAGGCCCAGCCGTGATCGTGTCCTGCTCGACCTCCGTTGGCTGGGTGCTCGGCCTGGGCACCCTGAGCTCGCTCGGCGCAGTCCCGGGGTTGGTCGACTGGGTCGTGTTTGTGCCTCTGCTGACGGCCCTGGTGGTCGGCGCCATGCCGCGCAGCGAGCCGGGCCTGGCGCGGGCGCTGGGGGTCGGTGGCGCGCTCGTCGAGCTGGTCCTGATCTCGGCGTTGGTGCTCGCCTACGACGGCGCCGGGCCGAGCGTGCAGCACATCAGCACGACGGCCTGGCTCCCCTCGCTGGGGGTCTCGTGGACGCTCGGGGTCGACGGTGCGGCCTTGCCCATGTTGGTGCTGCTGGGGCTCGTGGTTCCGCTCGCGCTGATGTTGGGTGGGGCGCCGCGGCCGGGGGAGCCGCCCGTGGTCGTCGGCATGATGGGGCTCCAGGCGGCCTGGGCGGGGGTCATCCTGGCCCGCGACTTGGTCAGCTTCTCCGCCTGCTGGGAGCTCTCCGTGGTCGCCATGGTCGTGCTCATCGGCGAGCGGGGAGACGGCAAACAAGGGCGGGCTGGACGGACGGCGGCGGCCCGCCGCTACGCGATCTTCGCCCTCCCGGGGGCCGCAGCGCTGATCGCTGCGACCGTGCTCTTGGGGGTCGCCCACGCCCACGCCAGCGGGGTCTGGAGCTGGCGCTTCGAAGACCTGAGTCAGGTCGCCCTGCCCGGGTCGGTCCAGTACCTGGGCTTCGGGTTGGTCGGGCTGGCGGCGCTCGTCAGCTTGCCCTTGGCGCCGCTGCACGGGTGGCTCAGCGGGGTCGCCCGCAGCGGTCCGACGCCGGTCGTCGCTGCGATCCTCGGGATCGGTATGCCCATGGGGGTGTTCCTGCTCCAGCGGGTGGCCCTGCCCCTGTTTCCCCTGGCGGCTGGAGAGTGGGGCGACCCGCTCGCCGCCGTGGCCGTGGCCGGGGCCATCTTCGCCGCGCTCGCGTCTTGGGCCGAGCGCGATGCGGGCCGGGCCCTGGCTCACATCGCCACCTTGCACATCGCGCTCGCGGTCGTCGGCGTGCTCTCGGGGAGCGCGGCCGCGTGGATCGGGGTAGGGCCTTTCCTGCTCGCTCACGGCCTGGGTCTGACCGTGCTCACCGCGGTCTTCCACGGCCTGCGTCGAGATCGGCTGACCGACCTGGGGGAGCTCGCCGGGTGGGCCCAGGTCGCGCCCTGGGGCCTGGCGCTCGCGTTCACGGCCGCCTTGGTGCTCGGCGGTGTCCCGGGTAGCGCCGGGTTCCTGGGCAGCACGGCGATCGTGATCGGGGCGCTGCGGGAGGGGAGCGTCGCCCTGCTGCGCCCCGCGGTCTGGACTCTGCTCTCGGTCGGGGCCCTGACCCTGGGCACGGTGGGCCTCCTGCGCAGCCTGTGGCGCGCGGCTCGGGGCAGCCCGCGCCCCGGACTCGACGGCCGCCTGCACGAACCTCCCCGCCGAGAGCGGGTCGTCGCCGCGGTCGCCGTACTCGCCTGTCTGGCGCTCGGGGTCGCGCCCACCTGGCTGCTCTCGCGGACCCGAGCTGCGCAGGAGCGGGCCGCGGCCGACCTCCAGCTCGCGCGCTGTCTGGCGATCGAGGTTCGGGCCGAGGCTCGACCGCGCCTGCGGGCGGACTTCCAGTCGGTGTGTCTCGACCCCGAGGCTCGGATCCGACAGTTCTACGGGTTGGGGGATCCACCATGAGCGCGTGGATGGACCTCCTGCCCCTGTGCATTCTGGCGCTCGGGGTCCTGGCCCTGATCGCCATCGACGCGGCCGCCAGCGCGCGCGAGCCCGGCTTCCTGCGTGGGCCGGCCCTGCTGATCATCGCCGCAGCTTTTGTGACTTGCGCGCGCCAGCTCGGAGACGTCGACCTCGATCAGGGGTACTTCAGGCTCGCCGGGTTTCTGGTCGTCGATCATCTCACCGTGTTCTGTGACCTGACCTTGCTCGGGGCGCTCGCCGGCATCGTCGCCATGGCCCGCGAACACGGCGATGCCCGCCGCTCGGGTCTAGGGACGAGCTTTGGAGAGCGAGAGCCGGCCCTGCTCTTGGCTGGGGTCGGGGGTCTGTGCTGCGTGCACGCGGGCGATCTGATCGTCGTTTGGCTGGGGATCGAGCTGCTCACAATGGCGACCATCGTCGCCATGTTGGCCACCCACGACGCGGTCGACAGCCCTGCGAAGCGCGGGGCGCTGCTGGGCCAGCTCGTGCCGCAGGCGGTCGCCTCGGCGCTGATGCTCCTGGGTATCGCGCTCGTGTTCTCGGCTCTGGGGACGACCAGCCTCGAGAGCTTCTCGGTGGAGGTCACCCAGACCTTTGCGCGCTGGGGTGGGGTCCAGCGCTGGGTCGGCCTGCTCGAGCGCTACGGAGACGAGATCGCAGCCCGGGATCCGGCGATGCTCGACCAGGGCCACAGCGAGATCGTGCGCGGCCTCGCACCCGCGGCGCTGCTGCTCCCGGGCCTCTCGCTGATGTTGATCGGCGTCCTGGCCAAGCTCGGAGTGCTGCCCTTCGCCCGCCGGCGCTCGCTCGTTCAGTCCGGCCCCCTGCACGTCACGGCCCTGTGGTCGACGGTCGCCTCGGTCGCCCTGATCTCGGTGTTGCTGCGCTTCTTCGTGGGTGCTCTGCACAGCCCGCGCCTGGTCAACGACCCCTATGGGTGGACTGGGGCGCTGCCTCTGATCGCCCTGGCGACGGGGGGATGGGCCGCGATCGCGGCGCTCCAGCAGCGGCGGCTGACCCGGGTGATCACCCTGCTGACCACGGTCCAGCTCTCGCTGATCTTGTTCGGGATCGTCGCGGCCGCCAACTTTCATGGCCACATCGGCGTGGGCGCTCGGACGCTGGCCTCGGAGCAGGAGCTGCTGTGGTCCAAGGTCGCGGGCGACCGGGCCTTCGCCGCGGTCTTGGTGGTGATGGTGGCCCACGTGGTGGCGAGCGTGGGGGCGTTCGCGGCGGTCGCCTCGAGCCGTGGCTTTCGGGGCCCGGAGGTCCGCATGCAGCACTGGGCGGGCATGGCCTCGCGCCGGCCCGGGTTGGCGCTCGCATTTTCGATCTGTCTGCTCTCGCTCGTGGGCCTCCCACCGTTGGCCGGGTTCGTGGGCAAGCTCGGGTTGATGCGGGCGCTGGCTGAACACAGCGCGCTGCGCTGGGCCGCGGTTCTCGCTGCGCTGGAGCTCTCCCTGTGCGCGTGGGTCGTGGTCAAGATCATCATCGCGCTCTACTTCGGGGACGAGAGCGTGAGCGAGCCGGGCAACCGCAGCGAGCCGGGACCCTGGCCGGGGCGGGTCGCAGGGCTCGCGGCCTTGCTCTCGGTGGGCTTCGGACTCGGGGGCGAGCAGCTGTGGGTCGCCGCCCGTTTGCCCGCCGCGGGGGCGGTGTTCGCCCCAGGAGACGAGGATCGGCTCGAGTGGCTGGAGGCGCGACGGGAGGCCTGGGCGGAGCGGAGGGCCGAGCTCGAGTCTGCGCTCGAGGGTGAAGCGGGGGAAACGGTCGAGGGAGACGCGCCCGTGGTCGAGCCCGGCCAGATGAGCGTCGAAGTGCCTGCGCCTTGATGTTGAGTGGCAGACCTATCGAGTCGGCAATGAAGAAGCCCGGATCAGTATTGAATGTGGCACGGTCGTGTCAGTGGAATGTGCGATATCTGTTTTGCACCTGGGGCGCAGCGAGCTGCTTGGGCTGCCGTCCAGGGCCGTAGAGGAAATAGTCGGACAAACGGTGTGTGCAGAACGCCGGGGTGACTATAGGACGATGTACAGTGAAAGTCTTGGGCTCACTTTATGGATCGAATCTGGGTGTGTCGAATCTGTCACAGTGGAGAAATGATTGGGTATATGACTCATAGAGGGCATGATCCGATCTCCAGCTCGTCTCCAAGATGAGATTCATGAACCGGGACTGGACTTTGGGGTCTCGGGGTGATGGAGACCAAACCGGTCCCGGGTCTTCTGCCTGAGGGACCCGTGAGACGACCCAGGGAAGGCGTGCCGCCCCAAACGACTGTAGGTTCTGCTGAGCCCAAGTCGATGTTCGACAATCTCACCGGTGGTTCTGTCGCCCCCTTGTCGGCACCGAGCGCGTCGAGTATCGAAGCCTCGCCGAACCTAGCAATCCCGGATTTCCGGGCCCACGCGAAACGCCCAAACATAGAATTGTAACTCGCTGCGTTCCCCGGTTGGAAAGCCGACGAAGGGACCCCGCTCGGCCACCCGAGTCCAGCCAGGACAATCTCGCAGGCGGCGGCCAAAATCGGTCCCAGGCGCGGTCTCGTCTGCTCGCAGTGTAAACACGACGTGTCCGCCGGGCTTGGTTACACGGATCAACTGGTCAAAGGTGTGGGCCGGTGCGTGGGTGGGACCGAGCACACACACGCAGATCACCGCGTCGAAGAAGGCCGAAGGAAACTCGAGGGGCTCACCCAGGGTCTGGCGGGACAGAGCTCGATAGATGCCTTTGGCCTGCGCCAACGCCAACATCCTATTCGAGATGTCGATCCCGGTCAGTCGGGAGTAAGCGAGCGCCCGAAGGCGTTCTCCGACCAGTCCCGTGCCTACACCCGCGTCCAAGACCTCATCGCCGGGCCCGCCGAACTGGCTCAGGACCTCGACGGCCACATCGGGTACACAGTATCCTGCCTGCTCTTTGAGTTCGGCGTCATAGGAGGATGCCCACGCGTCGTAGATCTCGTCGATCCGCGTGCCATCCTCGCTGCGCCAACGCAGTGAGTGGGGAGTATCGCCTCCGCTCAAAACCGGCTACTACCCGTTCCGCTTTCCTCCTTGTGCAGGAATACTCCTTGAACAGGAGTCGCAAGCGGAATCGCCTCGGCCTCCAAGGCTCGCAAAAGCGCGATATGGAAGTCGTTCTTGACCCCGAGTTGCTTGGCGTAAAAGTTGAAATAGGTCTCGCTCTCCGCGGGCTTCCAGACCAGGGTCCCGTACCACACCTCGATTTCGATGAAACCCTCGCCGATATTACAGACACCCACCCAAGACTTGTCGTAGATATTATCATTATCAGAAATGATCGAGTACAGTATCTCTGTGGTCCTTTCGATTTGCTCGACCGTGCAATCATAGCGAAGCTTGAGTTGCATATTCTCCCAATACTCGGTTCGCGTATCGATGTTGATCACGGCCGAGTCGGTGAACACCTTGTTTGGTAGGGTGACTTTGTACCCCTTCCAGGTGTCGATTATCGTAGATCGGATCCCAATACTGTTGACCCAGCCGGTCGTCCCTTGCACTTCAATTTTGTCGCCGACCCGAAATGGATTCTGCGTCAGTACGACAACTCCACCAAAGATATTGGCTACGGTATCCTGTGCTGCCAGGGCAAAAGCCAACCCGCCCAGTCCCAAACCTGCCAGCACAGAGGTGACGTCGTACCCCGTACTGTTGAGTCCGCTGACCAAGCCCACGACCCAGATCAGCACATGGGCGATAGTTCCCCCGACTTGAACTAGGCTTGCGTTATCCTTACGCTGTCCCCAAGGCGTGAGCACAGCCTCATGTACAGCGTCATACATGTGATTGAGCGCCCATGTGGCGAGCAAGAACAGCGCCAGCGTGAACCCGTTGTCCAGTTGATGGAGGGTCGCCGGATTGATTTCGAAAGCATTGAGCCCGAATTTTAGACCGAGAGCGATCCCAATAACGAAAGCGAAGGAGCGCAGCCGCATCGCACCGCTTTTGACCACGGCTCGCGAACTGCGGGCCTCGACGACCTTCAGGGCCGCCGCCGCGAACAGCCCCAAGAGTAGGCCGAGTCCAGCGGACGCTAGAAAACGGGCCCAGGGCGAGGTGAACTGTGTGCTGATCTGTTCGAAAAATTGCATCATATCCTCTCCTATCAAATCCCTTGGTGAACCGAGATCTACACCTTTCGATGCATCACGATCACTGCAACCTCACTGTGGTGGTCGTAGGGGCCAAAGTTGAAATCGCCGTAAGTGTTCACAATTTCGAGGCCGTGCATCTTGGCGAGGAGCTGCAGCTCACCCAGGAAGAAGAAGCGGCTACGCCAAACTACGACCTGCTCACGCTCGAGAGTTCCATCAAAGGCATAGATGCGATAATGTCGGTCCTGGGTCATGAGCTGGGTCGACGAATCAAAGTGGTTCGTGGTCCACATTTCCGTCATCTTCCCACTCACGGGGTCCCGGCCCTGCTTGATCTTCATGATATTTGAGTCGTTGGCGAGCCAGCACTCCTCCACAGCCTCGTTCCAGGTCGGGACATCAAGAACCAGCGTCCCCCCAGGTTCGAGATGGCGCAACAAGGCGCGGAAACAAGAGATTTGGTCCTCGAGGGTCAGCAGGTAAACGAAGCTGCCGAAGGGAATGAACACGAAGGGAAAGGTCTCCCCGAGGTCGAACTCCCGCATATCCCCCCGGGTCAGGCGGATCCGATCCTGGAGTTCCTGCGGCTCCGCACTGAGTTTAGACCGGAACAGGTCCAACATGCCCTCGGAATAGTCGAGGCCATGGACCTGGGTGCCTTGCTCCGCGATGGGGATAGCCAGGCGCCCCGTCCCCACGGCACACTCGAGCACACGTGCATGGGGCTTTGTCAGTGCCCGATACATAGCGACGTCTTTGTTGGTCTGGTGGTACAGCCAGTCGTAGAGCTTGGGCTGGTCGGGGACCTCTGGAAATGTTTCGTTGTTCGTTGTCATGACATCTCCTGCGCTCGGCAAAGGTGACTGAAGTAGGCATAGCGCTCGCCCAAAAATCGCTGCGCCATGCCGCGCAGCGAGTCCAGGCTGAGCGCCGAGGGATAACGAGCGAACACCTCCGACTCCCGGAACAGAGGAAACAACTCTGTCATCGCAAGAATGTAGAACATGTCGTGATCCAGCTTGTAGCTGCGTCGTCGCTCGGCATCCCACTCATTCTGGATGGCATCGCGATGTTTGCTGACCAGGAAGAAGTAGGGGGCCCAGGCGCTCCAGAGGCGCCCCGTAATCTTGCGTATGCCACCCTCGGGGATGTGGGGGAAGTAGCCACTCAGCAGGGAACATAAAGGATCGTATTCGAGTAGCCGTTCGAAGGTGTAGCTTCCCAGAACTGAAGGCGTATAGAACTTCGCCATCACTCGATAAGTGACGGAGGCCAAATCCCGCAGAGTCTGTAGCGTGCGCAGCGGGGGAGTCAGTCCACTCAGTTCGAGGGTCGAGTCGAGGTCGGTCAAGATGGGTACCGCCCGGTCAAAGTCGAACTCATAGTTGGAGAGCTCGGGAGAGTAGCGATAGAGGCCCGCCATGGCGAACTTCCTGGTAATACGGCCGATTCCCCGAACGACCGCGCAGATGGTCTCGAGCCTCGTCCCCTCTGATGCGGGGTCCCCTTCGATCTCGAGTGCCTTTCGCACGCGATCATAATAGGAATCAGATTTGGGGTCGGTCCCGTAATGTACGGCCGCACCGAACTGAATCTCAGACACACGGAGGGTCGTAGGCTCGGGCATCAAACTGAGCACTGCGCCCATGGCCTTGCCTTCGAAGGTGAGTCGAGGCTCGTACTCCAAGACCGCCAGAGGAGCGATGCAGGGGACATCGTGCTCGAGGAGGATCTTGGCGTTGCGATACTCGAGCAGAGCCCGACTATGTAAGATTCCTCCGACAGGCGCCAAGGCGCTGTAGGCGAGCATATACTCGCCATCTCCATCGATGCCGAAGTGTGGGTAGGTGACGAAACTCGTCAGTGGCAAGGTCGTCGGGGGGATCGGGGCGTCACTGTAGTCGTCTAGAAGTTTGTCGCGAAAACGACTCCCCGTCGTCGGTGGGTTGTACGCGCCGACTCCCTTCATTTTGACTGCGCGCAGACGGATCGATGGTTTGCTCAGGGGCGATACAGCCTCGTCCAGTACGTGCATCGCCATGCGCCCACGTTTGTAGAACGTGGGCGTCCGACTCCATGTGGCCAGTTCGATGATCTGCTCGAAGACCTCCTCTGATAAGTCGAGGCCGTCAAAACGGTGTGTGATCGTATAGCCCAGAGGCAATTGGGTGGTCGAGCTCATATCGGGATCAGCTTTCGAGTTGGGAAAAAAATTCGTCGACTCAGCTTTGGTTTGGAAGCGCGGGGCGGGCCCCGAATATCGCACTTCCAACACGAATCCAGGTTGCGCCGTAGCGAATCGCAACCTGGAAGTCGTGGCTCATACCCATGGACAGTTCGGTCAGGGCCATCCCCCGGTCCCTGCCGGCACTGGCTAGCGCCGCCATCTCTTCGAAGTAGGGGGCGGAGTGCTCGGGATCTGTGGATCGCGGTGGCATGCACATCAGTCCGCAAAGCTCGAGGTTCTCGATGGCGTCGAACTCGGCGCAACGCTCGAGCACATCTTCGGGAGCCACGCCGCCCTTGGATTCTTCTTTGGCAATATTCACGGACACGAAGATCTTGATGGGACCCCGCGCGTGCTTGGCCAGGGCCTGGGCGTGGCTCAACTTCTCCACAGCGTGCACGTACGATGCATAGGCAGCGATATGTTTGATCTTGTTGCTCTGGATCCTACCAATGAAATGCCATGTGATGTCGTTGACGGTACGAGCGACAAAGGAGTCCCCCTTATCACGTAGCTCTTGGACGTAGTTCTCCCCGAAGTGCCGCTGACCGGCGTCATAGACCGGCTCGATGGCTTCGACGGATTGTGTCTTGGATACGGCGATGAGCTGAACTTCGGCCGGGTCACGACCGGCGGCCTGGCAGGCGAAACGGATCCTGTCTTTGACTTTGAGCAATCGTGTTGAGGATGGCATATTAGTGTTTTCGACCATTGGTGGAGACTCCAACGCCGTTTACGACGTCACGTAGGGGTTGACCTCGCAGTAGGCGCATCGCTGCGCGGGCAGATTTCTGACGGTTCTCGGCGAAGCTTTGCGTCGAAGACCACGCAGAGTGGGGGGTCAACACGACATGCTGGGCGCGCAGTAGGGCCTCAGGCACCTCAGGTTCCCCAGCGAAGACATCGAGCCCCGCCCCACCCAGCTGACCCGACGAGAGAGCGTCGACAAGCGCTTGGGTATCGACCAAGTCGCCACGTGCGGTGTTGAGAAACAGAGCCCCGCGTCGCAGACGTGCGAAAGCCGACCGGTCCATGATATTGGTGTTGAAAGCGTTCAGCTGTGCATGCAAGGATACGATATCCGAATCATCGAGAAGCGCAGCGAGGGTCTCGTGCCGTCGCACCCCGTGTGATTTGTCGACACCGCTCGCAACAAAGGGATCGAAGAAGGCGACGTCGAGGCCGAATACCGCAGCTCGCCTGGCAAAAGCCGTGCCGATACGACCAAATCCGACGATCCCCAGGCGCTGTCCTCGAAGCCGCCGCGAAGGTCCCCCTACCTTCCAGTCCCAGGTCCCGGCGCGCACTGCGCGATCGAGGATCGTCAGGTTTCGAACTACTGCGAGCAGCAGTGCCATGGTGTGGTCCGCGACCTCCTCTGTGCCGTAGTCAGGGATGTTACATATGGGGATCTGCTGGCTGGCGGCAACCTCGAGATCGACGTGGTCATACCCGACCGATGCGCACACGATTCCCAGGCAGCCCTGGAGTTGGGTCAGGAGCCCCGCGTCGAGTTCGAAGCGACTCCACACGATGATCACGTCGGCATCGATGAGCTGAGCGGTGACCTGACCGCGGGAATTCGTACGAATTACTGCGAGATTGACGTCCTCGCCCAAGATCGAGCGCTCGACGTCCGGCACGTCGAAGTGCTTGCCGGGATCAAAGTCCAATATCACGACCTTCTTGCCAGCCACAGCAGATGTCGGCGAGTTCATTTGGTGGCTCCAGTTGGCATTCGAAGCAACTCACTGACAAACTGCATCACCCTATCTGCATTTCCAAGAGGAGTCTCGTGGGCATAGTCGGGGTATACAAGAGTCGACTTCGGTCCAGTAATCTTGTTGTAAGCTGCGAACTGGGTCGAGGGCGGGCAAACAGTGTCCATCAAGCTGACACTGAGCAAGACCTTGGCCTGAATGCGGTCGCAGAGGTGCTGCACATCGATGTAACCAAGTTTCGTAAATATCTCGACTTCGCGCTCATGAAGGGGATCGAAGCGACGAAAGTACTCCTGTAACTGAGCGTAGCCGTCTCGCGCCAGGTCGATTTCGTAGACCCGCTGGTAGTCGGACAGAAACGGTGCGATGGGGGCCGCGAGGCGCACACGTGGCTCGAGCGCAGCGCAGACCAGCGCCAGGCCTCCCCCCTGACTCATCCCAGTCACAGCGACCCTGCTCGCATCGACCTCATCGAGATGGTCCATCACGATACCCGCGAGTTGGGCCGCGTCCAGAAAGACCTGGCGGTAAAACAGGTGCTCGGGATCCTCATCACACAGCCCACGCACGATGTGGCCACGCAGCGTGTTCCCGCGGATAGGGGTGATGTCTTCCGACCGGCCGCCCTGGCCTCGCACATCGAGGGCGGCGACGCTGAAACCAAGCGCGACATAGTGCAGCATGCTGCTCCAGTCTCCCGAGCTTCCAGCGTAGGGATGAAAGCGAATGATTGCGGGCCCCGGCTCATCTCGCCCCGAATCCACGGGACGCAGGAGCTTGGCGTGAACTCGTGCTCCCCCCACTCCCGTGAAAGTCAGATGATGGCAGCGGGCAAAGGGGACCTGAAACTCGGCAGGCCGCAGGTCCACGCGTGCGTCGAGGCCGCGCATCTGTACCAGTCCTCGGTCCCAGTACGCGTCGAAGTCCATCGGGCGCGGATTGGTACCAGCGTAGGTGTAGAGCTTATGAAGCGGGAGATCAAAAGTCGCAGGCATGGAGAAATTCTCTCAATGAAGGGCACCCTCACGGCCGAGGGCAGCGATGGATCGTTCGAAGGCGAGTGCGATCTCATCGACCTCACGCGTATCGTGAGCGGTACTCACAAAGCTGCTCAAAGACATATCCACTCCGTTGAGGAGCAACGCGAGGCGGAGCAGACTCCAAGTCTCGGCGCGCCCTCGGCCCAGCAGCGTCGTCGCGCCGAGCTTGCGAAGGTCGCACCCCTGGGCTCGGATACTTGTCTGACCATGGCCCACGAGGAGCTTCACGCAGGACCCTTCTCCATAGCTGACCCAATCGAGGTCATTCAGATCGAACACCCGATTGAGAGCGTCCCGGAGCGCCTGACCGGTATGCGCAAGGGCGGCGTAGGGCGGCGTGTCGGCGATTCGAGTCAACGTTGCCACGCCGGCTGCGGCGCTCACTGGGTTACCAGAGAAGGTCCCGAGGTGGGGCAGGGAGGGTCGACTGGGCATCCGCGCCCTATTCTCCGCCGTAGTATCGTTGGCCAGAAGGCCCAGGATCTCGGGGCAACCGGCGACTGCCCCCCCCGGCATGCCTCCGCAGGTGATCTTTGCCAACGTCGTCAAGTCGGGTTCAACTCCGAGCAAGCCCTGCGCACCGGATTCGGACAAGCGAAAGCCCGTGACGATCTCGTCGAAGACGAGCAGAACACCATACTCCTGCGTCCGCCACCGCAACGCCCGGACAAATTCGGGCTCCAGCGGTAAAATCCCTGAGCAGGGGCCCGTGGGCTCCAGAATCACCACTCCGATACTCGGGTCGGCGTCTAAGGTCGCTGTGACCTCATCGAGGTCGTGGCTACACGTGACCACACATTGTTCATTCTGGTCCTGGCCATTCCCGGAGTTCCAGCCGTGATAGTGGCCGATAAATCGCAGCACCTTCGGCCGACCCGTGAACGCCCGCGCGAGACGCAGGGCGAGGAGAACGGCCTCTGTCCCAGAGGCAGTGAAACGTACACACGCCGCTGACGGAATGGCCTCGACGATCCGCTCGGCCCACGTCGCCGCCGAGATATGGCAGGCCCCAAAGTGGGTGCCCTTTTGAAGCTGCGCACTCGTTGCCTCGATCATCTCCGGGGCCGCGTGACCAAAAAGCAAAGATCCGTGTCCCCCCCAAAGGTCAATGAACTCCCTTCCTTTTGCGTCCCACTTCCGCGCCCCCCGGGCCGCTTCGATGTAGAGCGGAAATGGGTCGAGACGACGGCTGTCGCTGGTGACGCCATCTGGGAGCACCACCCGCGCCCTTTTGGCAAGCGCCTCATGGTCAGCGAAGGCTGATCGATATTGATCGACGATCGATGTCATCTAGCCTACATCCTGGTCCCGCTGACGATAGAAAATTCCCGCCGCGGGGTCCTCCTCTGTCTCTTTTACATGGAATGTCCCCGCCCCATAGACCCCCACATAGTCCCCCCTCACCAAAAAATCGTCTGCGACCAGGTCGAGCGGGTGAAAATGGTGGTGGGTCTGGCCCGGGCTTGGAATCGGCTGATTGGATACGGCATTGTAGCTGAGGTGGACCACACTGCGCGGCCGCTGGGAGCGGTTGGCATCCGATGCGTGTAGGGTCATGCAGTGGAAAAAGATCGCATCCCCAGGATCGAGCTCCCCGTAGACCACACCTCCGCGTCGCGTAATCTCCGCGACGCGAGTCGGCTCCGGCGCGTGGGTGTCGCTGGATACACCCAGACGTACCCGGTGAATTCGAGCCATCCTGTGGGAGCCCTTCACAAACCACAGACAGCCATTCTCCCGATCACTACGGTTCACCGCGATCGTGCAGGTCAGCATCCGCGGGGCGAGACAACCGTCTTCGTACCAGGTCGCAAAATCTTGATGGATCCCGACCTGGCCGTCCCCCGGCTGCTTGCGTAGAAGCTTGCTGTGCCAGTGGTAGACCGGTTCACCCAACAGTGCCTCAGCACCTCGGACTACCCGCGGAATCCTGGGTAACTTGCCGAACAACGAGGCGTCGAGGTTTGTCCAAATTGCAACCTTGTAGGTCTGGGTGTCCCCATCCCGAACCTCGGTCTGGAGCGGACCCAGGTCTCGCTCGGGGGCACAGACATCCTGCATCACCTCGAGTTCGGCCTCCGACAGAAACTTCCGAATGATGACGACACCATCCCTATTGAACGCCTCGATGTGCCCAGGTTGTAGGTCCATGGTAGTTCCTGTGGTCAAAACAAACTGGGCGTCTTACCGCCGTCCACGGTGAGCAGCTGTCCAGTCAAATGAGCGCCTCCGGCCCCACAGAGGAATGCGACAAAATCGCCCAGCTGCGCGGGGTCGCCGATACGGCCAGTGGCTGTGTCCGCGGCATAGTCGGCCTCGGCCTGCTCCGCTGAGATACCCCGACGCGCCGCCCCCTGACGAAGCAAGGACTCGCCCAAGGACGTCCGAAACAATCCAGGGCAGACCGTGTTGATCAAGACTCCATCTCGGCCATACTCGTTCGCCAACGACTTACACAGCGACGCGAGGGCCGTGCGATAGACGCCCGAGAGTAGGTAGGTCGAGCTCGGAATCCGAACCGCCGAAGTCGAGATGTTGATGACGCGCCCCCACCCTTGGCCACGCATTACAGGCAAGACCAAATCCAAGATACGAAGCACCGGCATGAAAACCTGCTCAAAGCCCGCGCGCCAGTCGGCTTCTTCGAGCTGTGTGAAGCTCCCCATCTTCGGGTGGCTAGTGTTGACGACCAAGATATCGATCCGACCATAGGTGGCTCGGGCCGCCGCGACGAGCTGTTCCACCTCTTTGGGTTTGGACACGTCGCAGGGTACCGCTAAGACCTCCGTTCCTAACGCACGCAACCCATCTGCGGCGTCTTCTAGCGGCCCCAGACTACGAGCACACACCACTAGTTTGACCCCCTCACGGGCGAGGCTGGTGGCGATCGCCAGGCCAAATCCACGGCTCGCGCCACAGACCACCGCGACGCGGCCTTGAATGTCGAGATCCATAGTAGTTACCCTTGTCCGAGTCCCGCGCTGCGAGCGGTGACCGTCTCCCTAGCGATCTCACTCCAGAAATCATTCCAAAACCGAATCGTACGCATGAAGGTCCGTACGAACCGGCGCTGATTGGGAAGGTCACCCATGTGGGTGACGAATATCCCCACTGCTCGCCGAATGTGCCCCTCCTCCAGTTGGTAGTGTAGACGTGCCCAAGGAGTATCCCTGACCGCTCCCCCGACCTCCTCCGAGTAGCTCAGGTAGTCGATTACATTGTCTACGTTCTCGTAGGCGATGAGTTCCATTCCTAGCAAGAGGCCACAGATCTCCGCATCCGAAGTGCACGCCTCGAGGTCCGCTTTGAGCGAGTCG
>Ga0256845_1000596_pt1 | contig 33368 bp, 30 predicted proteins | sample RiftiametaG_FD_189101 | JGI IMG/M metagenome (GOLD analysis project Ga0256845, IMG submission 189101) | Tube worm associated microbial communities from hydrothermal vent at the East Pacific Rise, Pacific Ocean - Riftia | ecosystem: Host-associated > Annelida > Integument > Unclassified ...
ATGGCTATTTCAATTTTAGGTTGTGGATGGCTGGGAGAAAGAATTGGAAAAACGTTTTTAAAGAAAGGCTGGACAATTCATACTTCTTCAAGAAAAGAAATTCGTCTAAAAGAATTGGCTAATTTTGGTTTTCAACCTTTTCAAATTGATATTGAAAATACCGGCAATATCCCTCAAGAATTCTTTGATACAGATTATTTAATCATTGCGACAACAAATAAAAATAGTTCAGCGCATCGCAACTTATTCAAAATTATTCAAAATAGCCGCATTAGGAAGGTGTTTTTTATCAGTTCAACTTCCGTTTATGAAAAAGCAAAGAATGTCATTACAGTTAATACCCCCCTAGTGGATTCTCCATTAGTAGAAGTAGAAAAAGTTTATTTAACTTCAAAAATATCGTGCATTCTTCGATGTGGAGGACTAATTGGCGACAATCGTCAACCTGGTAGTTTTTTCAAAAAAGGAGCAACGATTAAAAACCCTGATGGAATAGTGAATTTAATTCATTACGAAGAAATAATTTTGGCGGTTAATTCGTTGATTAAAAATGACAATAAACAAGTAATTCACAACCTTACTCGAGAATCACAAGAAAACCGTTTTGAATACTACAGTAGAGCTTACAGAGAACTGCATGGTGAAAGTGGAGAATTCATTTAACGATACTCCCTCTCTTCAAAAGCAATGCTTTTTCTTCTCCAAAAGGAGAAACCTAATTCAACTTCGGATTTTCATTTATAATTATGATTAAATCGAAAACATTACATATTTCTTCTATACTGCCCACCTACCTCAAACAAAGCACTGGTAATCTCACCAATTGAAGCATATTTACATGTTTCAATAAGTAATTCAAAAATATTTCCATTCTGAATGGCTATTTCTTGAATTTTAGAAATCCATTCTGCTGATTCCGTAGAATATGTAGCTTTCAATTCTTTCAGCATTTCAATTTGGTATGCCTTCTCTTCTTCCGTTGCACGCACCACTTCTTTCGGCAATACGGTTGGAGATCCATTTTTACTTAAGAAAGTATTTACACCGATGATTGGAAATTCTCCCGTATGTTTCAATGTTTCGTAGTACAACGACTCTTCTTGAATTTGTGAACGCTGATACATTGTCTCCATTGCACCGAGTACTCCTCCACGTTCAGTAATTCTGTCAAACTCTGTCAACACAGCCTCTTCTACTAAATCTGTTAATTCTTCGATAATGAATGCACCTTGAATTGGGTTCTCATTCTTCGCAAGACCTAATTCTTTATTGATGATCAATTGAATAGCCATTGCTCGACGAACAGACTCTTCTGTAGGAGTTGTAATAGCTTCATCATATGCATTCGTGTGCAAAGAATTACAGTTGTCATTGATTGCATATAACGCTTGAAGTGTTGTACGGATATCGTTAAAATCAATCTCTTGCGCATGTAAAGAACGTCCAGAAGTTTGAATATGGTATTTCAACATTTGAGCTCTCGCATTTGCTCCATATTTTCTACCCAAAGCTTTTGCCCAAAGTCTTCTTGCAACACGACCGATAACCGCATACTCAGGATCTACTCCATTAGAGAAAAAGAAAGAAAGATTTGGACCAAAGTCATTGATATCCATTCCTCGACTTAAGTAATATTCTACATATGTAAAGCCATTCGCAAGCGTAAATGCCAATTGTGTGATTGGATTTGCTCCTGCTTCTGCAATATGGTAACCAGATATTGAAACGGAATAAAAATTTCGTACGCCATTTGTAATGAAGTATTCTTGTACATCCCCCATCAATCTCAAGGCAAATTCTGTCGAGAAAATACACGTATTTTGCGCTTGATCTTCTTTTAAAATATCAGCTTGAACCGTACCACGGACCTGCATCAATGTTTTGACTTTTATTTCTGCATAAACATCTGCCGGAAGAATCATATCTCCTGTTACACCAAGTAACATTAATCCTAAACCGTCATTCCCTTCAGGAAGATCTCCTTGGTAAGAAGGCCGAATCGTTCCTTTTTCTGTGTAAATTTTAGCAATTTTAGCTTCAACTTCTTTCTCTAAATCGTTTTCTTTGATGTACTTTTCACAATTTTGATCAATTGCAGCATTCATAAAGAAACCCAGCATCATTGGAGCTGGACCATTGATTGTCATTGAAACAGAAGTCAATGGTGCTGACAAGTCAAAACCTGAATATAATTTTTTAGCATCATCCAAACAACAAATAGACACACCTGAGTTTCCAATTTTACCATAAATATCAGGGCGTTCATTCGGATCATTTCCATATAACGTTACAGAATCGAATGCTGTTGATAGACGTTTTGCTGGCATTCCCTTACTTACATAATGGAAACGTCTATTTGTTCTTTCTGGTCCACCTTCACCTGCAAACATTCTTGTCGGATCTTCCCCTTCACGTTTGAATGGAAACAACCCTGCAGTGTAAGGAAATTCTCCTGGTACATTTTCTTGCAAAGACCATTTTAAAATATCTCCCCACCCCGTATATTTCGGCATGGATATTTTTGGAATTTGAGTATGAGAAAGAGATTCTGTATGTGTTTCTATGGATAATTCTTTATTTCTAACTTTGAATTTAAAAACAGGATCAATGTATTTTTGTTTTTTCTTTTCCCAATTTTCAATTAGAATCCAATTTTTTGGATCAAAATTTAATTTCTCCAATTCAAAAGCTTCTTGTACGCCTTTAATCAGTCTGTCTTTATCTTCAATTTCAGAACTCTTTAGTGCCTCCAACGAAGAATTATATCCCCACAGTTTATTGGCCACTTTCACTTGCTCGTCCACCCATTTATCGTAGGCACGATTATTTTCTGAAATTTCAGAAAGGTAACGTGTTCTTTCTGGTGGAATAACGAAAATTTTCTCTGACATTTCTTGCGTGATAGAAAATGTTGAATTCAAATCTGCTTTTGTTTTCTTCACCAACAAATCCATGATTACTTTATACAAAGTATTCATCCCTGGATCGTTGAATTGAGAAGCGATAGTCCCATGTACAGGCATAGAATCTGTAGGTTCATCCCACAAATTATGATTTCTCTGGTATTGCTTACGAACATCTCTCAATGCATCCAAAGCACCACGTTTATCAAACTTATTCAATGCGATAACATCTGCAAAATCAAGCATGTCGATTTTCTCCAATTGTGTTGCTGCACCATACTCGGGCGTCATCACATAAAGTGACATATCAGAATGATCTAAAATTTCGGTATCAGACTGTCCAATTCCAGAAGTCTCTAGAATGATTAAGTCGTATTCTGCTGCTTTTAGAATTGTCAACGCCTCCGAAACATGTTTCGATAAGGCAAGATTAGACTGTCTTGTAGCCAATGAACGCATGTAAACACGGTCATTGTTAATTGAATTCATTCTAATTCTATCTCCCAACAATGCACCACCGGTTTTTCTTTTGGAAGGATCAACAGACACAACAGCTATCGTTTTCTTTGGGAAATCTACTAAAAATCGTCTCACGAGTTCATCCACCAAAGAAGATTTACCAGCACCACCGGTTCCTGTAATCCCAAGAATTGGGACAGAAACACTCTCTGCCATTTTATGCACTTCTTTCAAGATGTCAGCTGATTTTTCTGCAAAGTTTTCTGCAGCGGAAATAACTCGCGCAATTGCAGGAGCATTTTTCTTTTTAATATCAGCAACTGTACCGTTCAACTCATCACCAACAGGGAAATCGCAACGCTCAATCAAATCATTGATCATTCCTTGTAATCCCATTGATCTACCATCGTCCGGGTGATAAATACGTTCAATTCCGTACTCTTCTAATTCTGCAATTTCAGATGGGAGAATAGTACCACCACCACCACCAAATATCTTGATGTTTGGTGCACCTTTCTCTTGCAATAAATCGTACATGTATTTGAAATACTCATTATGTCCACCTTGATATGATGTCATTGCAATCGCTTGCGCATCCTCTTGAATGGCACAATTTACCACTTCTTCAACAGAACGGTCATGTCCGAGATGAATTACCTCACAACCTGTGCTTTGAATAATTCTACGCATGATATTTATAGCTGCATCATGCCCATCAAAAAGAGAGGCTGCAGTTACAATTCTTACTTTATTCTTTGGTTTATAAGCTTCAATTCTTTCCATCATAATTGGTGCGATTTATTGCTTCGCGAAATTACGGATTTTAAGGTGAAAAAGAAAGAAAGAGGAGAGAATATTAAAGAGGAGAGAATATTGGAGTGCTAAAAAATAGTACGGGCAGGTCGCGACCTGCCCGTACTATTTTTTAAGCTGCCCATACCGATATTTTGAATATATTTACGATATGTTACTTTCTTCAAATTTAGAATTATATATTTGTAAACAAACATATCAAAAATGGAAATTTTATTTCAAATTGCATTAATTATCCTACCAGCTGGAGCTGTTCTATTAACCGCTGTTTTCTTTCTACGAAAATCAATCGAAAGAGATTTACTTACATCAAATTTAGAGATGAAGAAAGAAAGACAAAAATTTTTCTTACCTCATCGTGTTGATGCTTATCAAAGAGCAATTTTGTTGATGGAAAGAATTCACCCGAACAGTTTAGTGATGCGTTTGAATAACCCAGGATTACCTGCCGCAGCAATGCAAGTCAATTTCTTGGAAGCAATACGTGAAGAATACGAGCACAATATTGCGCAACAAATGTACATTTCACCTCAATCGTGGGAATTGGTAAAAAAAGCAAAAGAAGAAACAATAAAAGTCATCAACATGGCAGGGCAGCAAATGACAGCAACCTCTATGGCTATGGAGTTGAATGCTAAGATTTTTGAAATTTCTGCTGAAGTAGGTGAATTACCTTCCGAAATTGCTGTGAAAATTTTAAAAGAAGAAATACAACGCTTATTTTAACTGAAAAAAATGGGAAGAATACATCTTTTTGAATTTGAAGACCAAAAATGGTTCCCAACCATGCTTCGGAATTTCGGTACCGATTTTTTACAATTCTTATCGAACAAAACAAAAATGTATCAACCCATCGTTGATCTACTTTCTGAAACACTGAACGAAAAAAATCAGTTTAGAATCATTGATTTAGGTTCTGGTGGTGGTGGCGGCCTAATATGGTTAAACGAAGAGTTGAAAAAGAAAAATTCAGATTTAAAAATTCTTTTAACAGACTACTACCCTAACATTCCTGCATTTGAATTTACGAAAAGTAAAGCAAACAATTTTGATTATGTTAGAAATCCAATTGACGCAAGAAATGTTCCTAAAAAGTTAATCGGTGTTAGAACTCAATTTTTATCCTTGCATCATTTCAAACCTGAAGACGCCCTCAAAATTCTTCAAAATGCAGTTGATGTTAACCAATCTATTGCAATTTTCGAAGCTCAAGAAAGGAGTTTTACTAGTATTTTAGCGATGCTTTTCTCTCCGATCACAGTTCTTTTAACAACACCATTCATTCGACCTTTTAAAATCGAACGAATTATTTTTACTTATTTAATCCCCATTGTTCCTCTTTTTATTCTTTGGGACGGCATCGTTTCTTCCCTTCGCACTTATTCTGTAAAAGAAATGACCGAAATGGTTGAAAAAGTAAAAGGAAATGAAAAATATGAATGGAATATTGGTAGAATTAAATCTGGTCCTGGAGTTGTTTTACATTTGATTGGAAAGCCAAAAGCATAAGAATCAATCGTACGAAAGAAGTTCTTAAGTTAAACTAATTCGATCGTCTTCAATTTCTATTAAATCACCTGCTCTCAATTTCGCACGTTTCCGTGTTTCTAATTCTCCATTTCGAAAAACGAGTTCATCCTCAACAATCATTTTTGCATGTCCACCAGTTTGAGCAATTCCAGTTGCCTTAAGTAGTTGAATCAATTCAATATATTCTCCGTTAATCTTAAATTCTTCTTTCATCTTTGTATATTTGATACATATTTTCTGCGGCTTGAAAAGAAGAAATCTCTCCATTTACAACCTCTTTTTGAACTTTATTTAATGCTAATAGCATTTGATCGTCTGTAAAAAAATCATTGAGGATTAATTCTTTCAATGTTTCCAACATCCACATTTTATCTTGCTCCTTTCTAGCATTCATCAAAAAGCCATTCTCTATCAATTGTTTTTTAAATGATAAGATAACTTCAAGAACGTCATTCACTCCATCATTTTCGAGAGAACTACACGTCAAAACTTTTGGAACCCAATTATTTTTATTCGGAGGAAATAAATGCATCGCATTTTTATATTCTCTCGCAGCAATTTTAGACTTTCGGATATTGTCGCCATCTGCTTTTGTAATTACCAAAGCATCTGCCATTTCCATGATTCCTTTTTTTATTCCTTGCAATTCATCTCCAGCTCCTGAAAGCATTAATAAGAGAAAGAAATCCACCATAGATTTAACGACCGTTTCCGATTGTCCAACCCCGACCGTTTCAATAAGGATAACGTCAAATCCTGTAGCTTCGCAGAGTAAGATACTTTCCCTCGTTTTCCGAGCAACTCCACCTAAAGTTTCACCTGCAGGAGATGGTCGTATAAAAACATTTTCATTGACGGACAATTCATGCATTCTTGTTTTGTCTCCTAAGATGCTACCGCCAGAAACTGAACTTGTAGGGTCTACCGCCAGAACTGCAACTTTAAAACCTTTATCCGTAAGGATTTTACCAAACGTTTCTATGAATGTACTTTTACCAACCCCTGGAACTCCAGTAATCCCAATTCGAATAGAATTTCCTGAAAAAGGTAAACATTTCTGAATAAGTAAATTTGCATCTTCTCGATGAGAAGCATTCTGACTTTCGATCAACGTTATTCCAGAACTTAAGGCAACACGATCTCCATTCTTGAGTTTTTCAAAAATTTCATCTGGCGCCATTTTTTGCAAATGCGCTTTTCGTTTATTTACCCAATTCTCGAAGTTCTTATTTTTCATTTTTCTGAATGATCATGTAAAAATACTTAAAAACAGTTAAGATTATTCATATAAAAAGAACTCAAAGGAAAATAACATCTAATTACACCAATTAACAAATTCATTAAATACTAATTCCCATTTACCCTCAGAATGATTTGCCCTACCATTTTCTGAAACAGGGAAAAAATTATGATTCAAGTTCGGATACCTTTTTATTAAATAATTCTCTTTAGAATTCTCAATAAACAACAAAGGCAGTAAGTCGCATGGATCTGCAATTATATCCTCACTACCATAAGCTATATAAACCGGCATTTTTAATGTAACTAACTCATTAACCGTTGGTTTTGAAAAAGACTTCCAAGAAACTAAACTTGAATTGGGATGAATAGAATCCGTAAATTGAAGTTTTTTATAAAATTCATATTGTTCCTGTTGAAGTGAGTCTGCTTTTGCCCAAGAAATCTTTCCTGTTTCAGCATCTTTTCTTATTTGTCTAATCATTTGTTCCATCCTTCCATTCGGATTATAGCCAAACAAACCTAAATGAGTAACTTTTTTATCCTGTGAAGCAATACCTACTGCAACTCTTGCTCCCTGAGAATGACCTGCGACAATTAACCTATTAGGAGTCACCCAATCTTGTTTTCTGAGAAATTTTAGGACCTTTTTTGCTCGTTGAACATAGTTCTCGAAGTAATTAGCATTAAGATATTCACGTGAATAACTATGTGAATTTAAAGAATCTGTGATATAACAATATTGGTTATTTAATTTTTTCTCTGCAACAAGAACAGGTGTTTTAGGCATTGAAATGACACAGACATGAAAATCTTTATTCAATTCATCAATATCAAAGTTACTAAGAGGAACAGGAAATACTCCATAATCATCTACATCTATAAACAATGGTACTGGTTGTGAACCTTGACAAAACAATAAAATTGGTTTCGATACATTCAAATTTGTATCTGCAATTACAAAATCTATATTATCCTTCTTTAACTTTAGCTCAAAGTGAGAATAAGAAGTCCCCTTAATTATATCCTGTGCTGATATTGATATTGAAAAAAATAAGAATAATGAAAAAAATAATTTTTGAAACATAATTATTGAAATATTGGGCTAAATAATAAAAATACAAATTAATTTAGATTTAATAATAATTAGAGACAAAAAACTATGGTTTTAATATTAGTTTGTTATTTGAAGGAGGATTATGTTTCCCTCTTCGGAGAGGGATTAAGGGTGAGGATATACATAAAATGTTATATTCTACATAGACTTTACTGCATTAACGTTTTTTGAAAGCCCTTTCTTGTATTCCCGTAGAAAAGGGAAGTTACAAGCATTCTCATTATTGAGATAGTTTATCAAAGAAAAGAACCCAAAAAATCACACAAATTAACAAAAACTAACTATCTTTATTCTAATGAAGAAAATCGGAATCATCGGCGCTGGATTATCCAGTCTTTCAGCAGCTTGCTTTTTAGCAAAAGAAGGATATTCTGTTGATGTTTACGATAAAAACACCATGCCCGGTGGACGTTCTCAGTTTTTTTCAGAAAAAGGTTTTAAGTTTGACATGGGACCTTCGTGGTATTGGATGCCAGGAGTTGTAGATCAACTTTTTACGGATTTAGGGGAGGATAGAAGTGATTATTTTAAACTCACCCGACTTGACCCTGCATACCAAGTATTTTGGAACGATTTCACATCCACACTCATTCCTGAGAAAAAAGAAGACTTGATGCAATTGTTTGATTCTTTCGAACAAGATGGCGGAAGAAAATTAGAACTTTTTTTAGCTGATGCAAAAATAAAATACGATGTTTCGATGGGGTCATTTATCGAAAACCCAGGGTTGAGTATTACGGAATTTTTTCAAAAAGATATTTTGAAAAATGCTTTAAAATTGGATATTTTTAAATCCGTAGAAAAAGACATTGCGCAACGTTTCACTTCTCAAAAAGCAAGAGACATTCTCAATTTCCCTGTTTTGTTTCTAGGTGAAAGACCAAATAAAATTCCATCCATGTACACCTTGATGAATTATGCCGATTTAGAATTAGGCACATGGTATCCTGAAGGAGGAATGAATGCCCTTGCAAAAGGATTGGAACAAGTAGCTATAAAGTATGGTGCTCGATTTCATTACAAAACAGAAGTTGAACAAGTTTTAGTTCAGGATGGGAAAACTTCAGGCTTAAAAATAAATGGTGAATCAATAGAATTTGATGGAATCATTGCTGGAGCAGACTATCATCATGTTGAACAAAAGCTTTTACCAAAAAAATTCCAGAAATATTCTGAAAAATATTGGTCCAAACGGAGAATGGCTCCCAGCTCTTTAATTTTCTACATTGGTGTAGATAAAAAAATAGAAAGACTAAGTCACCATAATTTATTCTTTGATGAATTGTTAGAGGATCATGGAAAAGAGATTTACGACGATCCAAAATGGCCGACAAAACCATTGTTTTATACATGTGCCCCCTCTAAGACAGATAAAAATGTTGCCCCCGAAGGTCATGAAAATTTAATGATTCTAATTCCAATCGCAACAGAATTGGAAGATACACCCGAAATTCGAGAAAAGTATTTTCAAATGGTTTTAAAAAGGTTGGAAAAACATTGTGGCGAATCATTGGAAAAACACATTGTTTACAAGAATTCATTTTGTGCAAATGATTTTAAGAATGCTTATCATTCTTTCAAAGGAAACGCCTATGGTTTAGCGAACACATTGCTACAAACGGCAAATTTAAAACCTAAAATTAAATCAAAGCTAAAAAATCTTTACTTTTGCGGACAATTAACCGTACCAGGCCCAGGAATTCCACCTGCTTTAATTTCTGGTAAAATTGCCGCCAACCAACTGATGAAAGAAGAATGAAATCTATTTTTGACACATATTGTTTTGAAGCTTCAAAGTTGGTGACAAAGTCATACAGTACTTCATTCTATGCGGGTGTTAAAAGTTTGGACAAAAAGATACAATTAGATATTCATGCCATTTATGGTTTGGTTCGTTTTGCCGATGAAATTGTAGATTCTTTCCACGATTTTGATAAAGAATTGTTACTCAAAGAATTTAAAGAAGAAACATATACTGCGATTGAACGCAAAATTTCATTGAATCCAATTTTAAATTCATTTCAAGCAACTGTTAATAAATATCAAATTGATCTTCAACTAATTGAACAATTTTTCACCAGTATGGAAATGGACTTAAAACCCATTGACTATTGCAATGACAAATACGAAGAGTACATTTTAGGTTCTGCTCGAGTAGTAGGGTTAATGTGTTTAAAAGTTTTTGTTTACGGAAATGAACGTGAATACCAACGTTTAAAACCTTCTGCAATGAAGTTAGGATCAGCGTTTCAAAAAATTAACTTTCTCCGAGATTTAAAAAGTGACATAGATACTTTAGGGAGAGTTTATTTTCCAAATTTAAAAGATGGAAACATTACAATTGAAGATAAAACATCCATTGAAAAAGAGATAAAAAAAGAGTTTGATGAAGCATTAATAGGAATAAAAGAATTGCCTAAATCAGCACGATTTGGCGTTTACCTAAGCTATACTTACTACACTTGCCTTCTTCAACGCATCAAAAACAAAACACCAGAAGAATTGATGCAACATCGAATTAGAGTTTCTGATACTCGGAAATATTTTCTGACAATAAAAGCATACATCAAAAACCAATTGAATTTTATTTAATGCAGTGGACATATTTACTTGTTATTCTTGCAACATTATTTTTCCCTGTTGTTCTCAGTTTTGAATCTAAAGTTCATTACATTTCTTCGTGGAAAAATTCTTTGATCTCTGCAGTGATTATCGCAATTCCTTTCATTATTTGGGATTCATTATTCACAGAATTGGGATTTTGGGGCTTCAATCAAGAATATTTAATTGGAATAAACATTTTCAACCTACCCCTCGAGGAAATTTTATTTTTTATAATCATTCCATTCGCCTGCACATTCATTTATGAAGTCGTGAAATTTTATTTCAGAAAGTACGATTTAAAAAAATTGAGTAAAACTTTTTTCTTTATTATTCCACTATATGGACTTTTACTGACCATTTTCGGAGAATCTGGTTGGTATACATTGAGTGTCATTCTCAGTTCAACACTTGTTTTAATTGCATTAATGAAACATCCAGAACTCGACAAAATTATTCTTGCTTTCCTCATTTGTTTTCTTCCATTTTTCATTATGAATGGAATTCTCACAGGTGCAATCACAGAAAACCCTGTCGTTTGGTACAGCGAAGAACAGAAAATTGCAGGACGAATTTTCACCATTCCATTCGAGGACATTCTGTACAACTTCTCTTTACTGATTCCAAACATGCTTTTATTTGAATGGTTACAAAAAAAAACAAAAGGATGAAACGAATTGGATTGATGTCAGATACACATGGGTTTATAGATCCTAAAATTTATGAATACTTCAAAGATGTTGATGAAATATGGCACGCCGGAGATGTAGGAACAATTGATGTTATTGATGAATTGGAAAAATTCAAACCCACCCGTGGTGTTTACGGAAATATTGATGGTGCAGATATCCGTTCAGAATGGAAAGAGTTCAATTCATTTCAATGTGAAGATGTCAATGTATTAATCACCCATATTGCAGGAAAACCAGGTAAGTATTACCAGAAAGCACACGAAGCTATCGAAAAAGAACGACCAAATCTGTTTATTTGTGGTCACTCTCATATTTGCTTAGTCAAAATGGATCCACGATATAAAATGTTATGGATGAATCCAGGTGCTTGTGGCTACAAAGGTTTTCATCAAGTAAAGACGATTTTACGTTTTTCGATAAGTGGTGATAAAATTCACGATTTAGAAGTCGTAGAATTGGGAGAAAGAGTTTGACCGGTTACATTTCATTAAGCTCAATCCGTATTGAAGATTAGTATTCTTTTTTCTATGTTATTTATAATTTTTCAACTTACTTTGCGTTAACTATGCAAATGAAAATATTTCTACTTTTTATCACTTTAACTTTTGGCCTTTTTTCCTTCGGACAAACGGGAGGAACGAATGCTTTTGGGTTACTCGATTTATCATACAGTGCGAGATCTGTTGGACTTGCAGGAGATTTTATTTCTGTAATAGACAACGATATCAATATGGGGATTGCCAATCCATCTTTATTGAATGATGAAATGCAGAAAGACATCAGTTTCAGTACTTCTTTTTTATCAGGAAGAATTAATTACGGAACCTTAGCTTACGGTTTTGGAACAAAAAAACTAGGAACAGTTGCCGGCTACATCAAATATGTCAGTTACGGAAAAATGACTCGACGAAATGAAGCCGGAATTGCCGAAGGTACATTCTCCCCTATTGAAATGATTATTGGTGGATCTGTTGGTAAAAGAATTAACAAACGTTTATCTATTGGTGCTAATTTAAACATCCTTTACTCACAATTAGAAAATTATTCATCCGTTGGTGCATCTGTCGATTTTGCAGGAACATTTTACAATGAAGACAAAGACTTTCTCGTAACTGTTTTAGCAAAAAACATTGGCTATCAATTCAAAGCTTACAATCAAAAAAACAGAGCTTTACTCCCCGTAGAAGTTCAAATGGCTTCTTCATACAAGTTAAAACACGCTCCGTTTCGCTTCACGTTACTTGCTCACCACTTAACCAATTGGGACATTACGTACAGCAATCCAAACGACAAACCAACAAAAGATCCATTGACTGGAGAATTGGTACCTGTAGAAACAGCAGGGTTTTTTGAAAAATTTGCACAACATCTTACGTATCAATTGGAAGTTTTAGTTTCTAAAAATATTGATTTAAGACTTGGTTTTGATTACCACAGAAGAAAAGAGTTAGCTTTGACTGAACGCCCTGGTTTAGCCGGTTTTGCTTTTGGACTAGGCTTAGAATTCAATAAATTCAGCTTAGATTATGGTTTTACTATTTATTCTAGAGCTGGATTTAATAATATGATTACACTTTCTACTGATTTAGGGAAGTGGAAAAAATAGTCTCCCGCTTCGACAAGCTCAGCGTCCGACGACAAGTTCAGCATCCAATGCGATGAGTATACATATACAGAAAATTTAATATTATCTTTGTTCCATGAAAAAAATTACCATTGCCATTGACGGATATTCTTCTTGTGGAAAAAGCACACTAGCCAAAGAATTAGCCAAAGAATTGAACTACGTTTTTGTTGATTCTGGTGCAATGTATAGAGCAGTTACTTTATTTGTTTCACAAAAAGAATTTGTTACGCCGACAACGGTGAATGAAGAACAAATCATCCTTTCTTTACCGGAGATAAACCTTGAGTTTAAAATTAATTCAGCAACTAAATCTCCCGAAATATTCTTAAATGGAGAAAATATTGAATCTAAAATTAGAACTCCATTTATTTCATCACTTGTATCTAAAGTAGCTTCAATTAAAGAAGTCCGAGTAAAACTTGTAGATGAACAACGTAAAATGGGAAATAATGGTGGTATTATAATGGATGGTCGTGACATTGCTTCTGTAGTCTTTCCGAATGCTGAACTAAAACTATTCATCACTGCAGAAATTCCAATACGTGTTGAAAGGAGGTATTCTGAAATGGTTTCTAAAGGAGAAAAAATAGCGAGAGAAGATGTCCAAAAAAATCTTATAGAAAGAGACCATATGGACAGTACAAGAAGTGAAAGTCCACTGATACAAGTTGATGACGCCGTAGTTATAGACAACACTCATTTAAACAAAAAAGAACAATTACAGGTTGCTTTAGATTTAGTAAAAGACCGTACATAATTCTTGGCGTTGTTTTTGGTTTGTTCAAGAAAACAACACTATGAAATTATTTTTTCTTTTCCTTTTTCTAGCAACAACATCCATCGTCTTTTCTCAAGGACAAACTACCGTAATCACAGCTACATCTGAAATAACTACTCCGGGAATCAAAGATGGAACAACAACCAAACGTTATCTATTTTCAATCAACTCCCCTCAAAGAGATGAACTGAAAGAAATTTGGTTGAAAGATGACCATATTTTTAGTGCTGAAAAAATGCTTCTAAATAAAGGAATGAACATATTGGTTATCGAGTACTGGATCAACCAATTTGAGGGAACTGTTTTTACAAAAATCACATTGAATTCAGTAGACATTACGGAAATATGCTTTTTAGAACCAATGGACCAAGATACTCCTTATGGAATTTTTAAATTCAAGGAAAACCCACCAATTAAGTTGACTAAATTTGATCAAGAAAAGGTAAATGCATTGCCCTAAAAAAACGCCGAATACAATATTCGGCGTTTAGAAACTCTATTCTATGAAATTTATTTTACTTTCTTATAATCTGAATACTCAGAAATTTCTTTCACATCAACAACTTGACCTAGAAAATAAACTTCAAGGTCCATATTCATTGTTTTCATTAAATAAGTACCGTCCTCATCTTTTAAATAATGAATAACCATATCTAAATGTTGAACATTCAATACTTTTATTTTTATTGGCCCTTCATTTTTAAATTCAGACTTCTCTAACTCTTTGGTTGCTTTATTGAAAAAAGCATACCCAATACAATCTCCTAGGAAAGCATATTTTTTTGGAAGAGTCTTTTTATCGTATCGAAAGCTAATTACTAAGTAATCATCACCATCACTTACAATTTTCCATGAATGTTCATCCAACTCTCCATTAACTTCTTTCGTAGAATTATGATTTTTATTGAATGTTTTTTTCTCTTTTTTAGTTGGACTGTTTCCATTGACAGAAACTAATTCCCATTTATCACCTACTTTTTTATTTGGATCAAAATTAGAAATTTCTTCCGTAGCTCCATTTGAATTAATGGTCGTCATTTTTTGAGTAAACGAGTACAATGCATCAGCATCTTTCACATTCTCCGTCAATAAATCTTCCGAAAAGTTATACTCTTTTAATTTCTCCATTACTTCAGCTTTCTGCGAAAATGAAAAACTTGTAAAAAGTAATCCTGTAATAAATAATAAATGCCTCATAATTATATGTTTTTAGTTGATTTTAAAAGCAAATATACAAAAAAGAGCATTGCATTATATTTTCAGCAGACAAGATAGTTTCTTTCTTTTCCTTATTTTTACACCATGAATAAACAGTCGGACGTTTTTTTAATCCTCAATGGTGAAGAGCCAAATCACTTACCTGATTTAACTTCTTATTCTTTAATTTGCGCAACAGATGGAGCGATTCATTTTTTGGAAAAGAAAGGAATAACACCCGACTTATTAAGTGGAGATTTTGACTCATCGTCACATCAACCTAAAGATATCGAAGTCCTCCATACGCCTGATCAGAATTTTACTGATTTTGAGAAAATGCTTTCAATTCTTCATGAAAGAGGTTATGCCAGCATTGACATTTATGGTGCCAGTGGGAAAGAACAAGATCATTTCTTAGGCAATTTACATACAGCTTTAATCTGGAAAGATCGAATAGATTTAAGATTCTTTGACAATCACGGAACATATTTCTTTTGTTCAAAAGAAATTGAAATAAAGGATATTCTCGGTAAAACAATTTCTCTTTTCCCTTTTCCTGAAGCAAAAAACATTTCAACGACAGGCTTACAATACCCTTTAAAAAAGGAAAGTTTATCTTTTCATCAAAGAATTGGAACAAGAAATAAAGCAATTGAAGAGAATGTACACATTCAATTTACAGAAGGAGATTTAATTGTATTCGTAAATCACAATTAGAATCGGAGAATTAGTTTTAGATTAAACCTTCTTTGCGTTAAATAATTCGGAATAGAATAGTATTTACCCGAAGTATCTTGAATCCATTGTTTCGACAAAACATTATTGATTCCTAAAAGGTTAAAAACTTCAAAAGATAGGATAGCATCCGTAAAATTTCGTCGAATAAAATTCTGCTTATCTTTCTTTTTATAGAGGAAATCATACGACATTCCGATGTCAACTCGGAAATACGATTTCATTCTCAACGTATCCTTATAATGCTGAAAATCTGGCGGCCCATAAGGTAAACTTGAGCCAAAAACTAAGCCCATTTGCACACTAAAACTCTCATGATTTGGCATTCTATCTTGAATAAGTGCTGCAAAGGTGATCAATTGATCTGTAGGTCTAGGAATGAAACCCGGTTCAACTCGAGCACTGTCTACAATTGTTTGGTCATCAGAAATACCAAATACAATCTTATCCCCTGCTGCATTGTAATAATCGTAATAGAAATCGTTCAATAAATCCTCTTTCGTTGAGAGGTAACTTAATTTAAAGAAAGATTCAATTCCATCGACAAATTGACCGTGAATGTTTAAATCTACACCATAAGCGTAAGCTACAGCATCGTTTGTTGCATAATATCGCGTCCGAACATTGTCGATCTCATATGGATTTACGTCCCACATGTATTTGTAATACACTTCGGCTGTAAATTTAAAAGGCACATCTCTGTTCCACATATTAAAATAAACATCCGTCCCCAAGACAAAATGTGCCGATTTCTGAGCTTTAACATCTAAGTTTAACTCCCCTGCAAATGTTCTAAATTCTCGGTAAAATGGAGGTTGATAATACAAGCCCGTAGAGAAATGGTAATTCATATTCCTACGAATTATTCGACCTTTACGCACCATGTATGCTCTTGGATAAAATTTTACAGTTGCTCTTGGCGTTAAATAAAACTCACTGTTTGAAGTTGTATAACCTGACCTAGCTCCCACAGACAATGCCCATTTCGATGGAGATGAAATAATTGTATCTGTAAATGTTCTAGTTTCTTTTTCTTTATTCGCTAATTTGAATTTCTTTTTTACGGTAACAATTACATTCTTTTTATTGGTTGCCCAAATTGAATTCAACTGAATGTAGCCTGTGTATCTTTGTGCTTGAAGAGATAAATCACTTTTCAATGATTCAAAAAGCACCAAATCTCCACTTGAATTTTGCGGAAGAGAGAAACCGGCAGAATCAACCATTTTCCATTCACTCAATTTATCCGTAAAATAATCCATTTGATAATTCACCCCCCATTTCAATAAATGATTGGCATATTTGGTAGAGTCATCATTTCTAAATCCTTTGAAAAACTGATGATCTCCATCATGGTAAATATTGATTATCGTTGCATCCAATCGATTTCTTGCGTGACTGAGGTATGAACCAATTCCAAGAACAGCAATAGAATCACCAAATTCTTCTTTGGAAGGGTCAGTTTCTAATTCATTGATAAAATATTCTGAAAGAATATCGAAATTTTCTCTTTCTACGGTGTTAAAAACAGTCGCGAATAAGTTAAGATTTGTTTTTTTAGTTGGTTTCCATTTCAAAGAAGTTCCTCCCGTCATGGATTGAAATTTCGTTTGTTCTTGCCCTTCAAAGTAAACAACGAAAGAATAAGCTTCGTTGGCTGTTCCAAAATCAGTTTTAGACGTTTGGGGTTTAAATCGGTAATTATTGGATGAAAAATGTCCCAATAATGACCACGTTAAATTCTCTGTAATTGAATAATTGGTCAATATTTGTGCATCGTAAAAAACAGGATTGTAGGCACCTTTTGTAGGCAAAGCATTCAATAAGTATCCATTTGATCGATATCGAGCACCAACTAAATAATTAAAACGAGCAGTTGGAGCCGCTTCCAGATGTGCCTCCACCCCCAAAATAGAAGCCATTACAGATCCTCTAAATTCAGTTGGTGTTTTATAGGTAATATCGAGAACAGATGATAATTTATCGCCGTATCTTGCATCAAATCCACCCCCCGAAAACTGAATCGATTCAACCAATGCAGTGTGCAAAAAGCTCATTCCTTCTTGTTGTCCAGAGCGCGTTAAAAAAGGACGGTAAATTTGAAAACCATTGACATAAACAAGGTTCTCATCATACGAACCACCTCTTACGTTATAATTACTGGTTAATTCATTATTAGAAGTTGCAACCGTTGTATAAATTAATCCTTTCTCTATTCCGCCAAGCGCAATATTTTGCCAATCTACCGGTGGCAAAACATCAATTTCAAAAGGTCTCTCAACATGTTGAACAACGTTTACCTGTCCTTCTTGTTGGAAAGAAAATTTGATTTTATTGATTTTAGTAACACTTTTTGTGAGTACAATTGTGCGTGTTTCTTCAAAATCAGCTGTTCTAAATATAATTGTTACTGTATCTTTCTCTTTAAAGAACAATTGAAATTGTCCGTCTGAATTTGTAAAGGTAGAAGAAGGACTTGCTTTCTCTGAAAAGACCTTAACATTATCGATTGACACTCCTCTTCTGTCTGTACACCTTCCCTCAACGCTGAAATCTTGAGCGAACAAGATAGCGTTAAACGAAATAAAAACAAGAAGTAAGAGTAATTTATGCATCGTACAAAAGTAGCTTATCAAACGGTAAAAAAGAAGTATTATTTTAGATAAAAGAATATATTTTATCTGAAAAGGATAAAAATTCTGTTTGCATCCAATCTACGGGGAGAAATACTCCTACAAGTTCTGGCTACAACACTTACCAATGGTTGAATTACTTGAAATCAATTTCGCGTAAAATCAATAAATCATTCTGTACTGGATCTAATTTTGAATACATTTTATCTATTCGGGAAGAAAACTGTCCATCTGGAGAAAAAGTAAAGAAATTACTCACTCTTTCTTGCAATGAAGAAGCAGGAAAAAGCTTGTCAATGATTTGGTCAATCTGTTTCAATGCTGTATCATGTTTACTTTTGGAAACTTTAATCAATTTTGATTTTAACGTTTCGAGTTGCTTGTCTAATTTTTTACTTTCTGCAATTGCAAAACCTTCCATTTTAGGATCTACGCCAAGAACTAATTTATTTAATTCAGATTTCGCTTCATTTATTCTTTCCTCCAGCAAAGAAAAATCAAGTGTTCCGTTATCATTCTGCTTAACGTATGTCTTTTTTAATTGATCTTTCGATTTAAAAATATCTGCTAATTTTAGGTTTATCTTCTTCATTTTACTACTCGTTGAAGAATCAACCCATACAACAGAATTCCGAACACCAATGAGCGGATAAGTACACTTTACAGCATCAAAAACGCCTTTCAATTGTAACCAATAAGAAATTTCACCAACTCCACCGATATAGGCTAAATTGGGAAGAATTAACTCTTGGTAAAGAGGTCGTAAAATAACATTGGGGGAAAAACGTTCTGGATATTGTTCTAATTCGGTTAATAATTCGGACAATGAAAAAGTTCCTACTCCTTCAATTTCAAAGAGATTATCTTTCTTTATGATTCTATTTCTCAATCCATCGAGTAAATAAAACAGGTTAATTTCACGTGCATGAACTTGTATTTTAGCTCCGTCTTTTTCTAATTTATGATTGGTTTTTGAAACTTCATTGTATGAAAAACTCATCTCCAATTCTTTCTTTGCAATAGGAATAAATAACCTTTTTAATTGCGCATCATCTCCATCAATGATAATTAATCCAAATTTCTTGAACAAAAAATGGACTAAATTCCGTGTTGCTTCTGTTAAGTTTTCTCCATCATACGCATCGAGTAAATCATTTATTTCAGCACCTGGGTGATTCTTAAACATTTCTCTTATATCCTCTTTCACCTTTTCAAGTCCATCCAATTTAAATCTCCCCACCGGTCCAACTTGAGCACTTTCCCAAGTGAATTTTCGATTGAATAGATTCATGGACTGAATTTCTTCAAAATCATGATCTTCAGATGCCATCCAATAAACAGGAAGGAAATTTTGCTCCGGATATTTCACCTTTAAAGCTTCAGTCAATTTAATTACATGAAGAATCTTTACAACAAAATACATCGGTCCTGTAAAAAGTGACAATTGATGCCCTGTCGTTACAGTGAACGTATTCTCTTTTTTCAACAATTCTATATTCTTCAGAATTTCATCATTCTCTGAGACATTTTTATATTGATTGAGTAATGCATTCGAAAGAATTTGACGGTTTGCATTCGAATAACTTTTCTCTTTCAGATCTATCTGTTTTTCAAAATGTTCTAGCGAAAAAGTTTGTTCAATATATGGCAAGAAAACTTCCTGGTTATACACTAAATTTAAATGTTGTGTATTCACTTGAGGAATATGTTCACGATGAAAATGAAAGACTTGCATAATCTACTTTTGTATTAATTCAATAAAATAATTGCATTTATGTAAAGATAATAAAAACGCAGGATGTATCTTTGATAAAAAATCAAAAAAGATGAATGCAATAATTAAAACAAATAAAGGAGAGATGAAAATTGACTTGTACGTTGATGAAGCTCCTAACACAGTCGCTAACTTTGTAAAATTAGCCAAAGAAGGTTTTTACAAAGGTTTGAAATGGCACAGAGTAATTCCAAATTTCGTAATTCAAGGTGGATGCCCAAATTCGAAAGACGGAGCTTCTGGAATGGCTGGAACTGGTGGACCAGGATACCAAATTGATTGTGAATTAGACGGAGGAAAGCAACACCACGAAAGAGGCGTTCTTTCAATGGCACATGCAGGAAAAAATACTGGTGGATCTCAATTTTTCGTTTGTCATTCTAGAGATAATACAGCACATTTAGATGGAGCACATACTTGTTTTGCGAAAGTAATAGAAGGTGTTGACACCGTGGATGAAATTTCTGAAGGAGACAGCATTATTGATATTGTGATTGTAGATTAATCATGCAAAAGAAAGCGATTGTGATTGGAGCCGGATTGGCAGGACTAGCTTCTGCCATCCGACTTGCACATCGTGGTATTGAGGTACATGTTTTTGAAAACAACTCCTTTCCTGGCGGTAAAATAAATAGTAAATCTCACAAAGGATTTCGGTTCGACCAAGGTCCATCCTTATTTACTTGTCCAGAATATTTAGAAGAATTATTTCAACTCTGTGGGAAAGATTTTTCGACATTTAAAACCATTCCCTATACTGAATCGTTCAACTATTTCTATGAAGACGGAGAATGTATTCAGCTTTTCAAAGAAAAAGAAAAGGTTGTCAAAGAACTTTCTGAAAAACTAGGAGAATCTAGTCTTCAGGTGGAAAGATATTTGACCAAAGTTGAAAAAAACTACCATTTAATTGCCCCTTTATTCATTGAAAAATCTTTGCACCGTTGGTGGACATTATTCGGTGGACAATTGGCCAAAGCATTGCTTAATTTGCCCAGTTATAAATTATTCAATACAATGCATCAAGAAAATAAGCGGTTCTTTAAAAATCCAAGAACACAGCAAATTTTCAATCGATTTGCACAATACAATGGAAGCCATCCTCATTTAGCTCCTGCCATGCTGAACATGATTTCCCATTTGGAAATTAATGAACGACCTGTTTTACCACTCAATGGTATGGTCCAAATTTCTGACAGTCTTTTTGAACTAGCAAAACAACAAGGCGTTCAATTTCACTTCGAAGAAAAAGTAAACAAGATCATCGTTGAACAGAAAGAAATTAAAGGAGTCATTACAGATAAAGGAGAATACAAAAGCGATTTCGTAGTAAGTAACATGGATGTATCACTTACTTACAAGCAATTATTGAGAAATGAGAAACATCCAACTAAAACGCTGAACCAAGAAAAATCAAGTTCAGCGATTGTATTTTATTTTGGCATCCAAAAAGAATTCCCTCAACTGCACACACACAACATGTTGTTTTCAGACAATGACAAAGAAGAATTTGATATTGTTTTCAATGAGAAAGAGATTCATGCCACTCCATCATTGTATCTTTACATTTCTTCGAAATCCAATCCAAAAGATGCACCAAAAGGAATGGAGAATTGGTTTATATTATTGAATGCACCAATAAATGTAGGACAAGATTGGGACAAAATTGTCGCCGAAAAAAGAAAATATGTTTTAGCTAAAATGAGTGATTTAGTTGGAGAAGACATTGAACCATTAATCATTACGGAAGACTCTTTAAACCCATCTATGGTTGAATCGAAGTATTTGGCGGAACAAGGTTCAATTTATGGAAACGCCTCCAACAATCGATTCGCAGCTTTTAATCGTCACCCTAATTTTAGTAAAAAAATTAAAGGATTGTATTTCGCTGGAGTATCTGTTCATCCTGGTGGTGGAATTCCTCTAGCTTTGAATAGTGCAAAAATTGCGTGTGAATGTTTGTTTAGTGATTATAAGGAAATTAAATAATGGTTAGACCGCTACGCGGAAATTCGAAGCACCGTGTTTAAAAGATACGAGCTTCGCTCTTCGGATACACTTCGCTATGGAACTTAGACTACACTATCTCTTTAGATTGAAGGGTTTTGGCGTTTTTTATTTAAGTAAAAAAGTATTGACTATTCTAGTGAATAATTCTGAGATTTAATAACATCAACCTTCCTCCACGGTCCCATAAAACAAGTATTCGTATCTATCTCTTCTGTCATTACAAACCAGCGATTGAGATGATAAATTTTAACCGTTCGTTCACTAAATCCTAATATCCCTATATCTTTCCTTTGAAATTCAATTTTTTTAAATCCAAAATGCTGATTCTCATACAAAACAGTTTGCGTTTCCCATGGTTTAAATGACATCAAATAACCAAATACTCCTTGCTTTATAATAGAATTCGATAAAGAAATCAAAACAATAAGAGAAATAAGAAGTGTTATAGCACTCCATTTCTTAACCTTCAGTACTTTGAAGTTTAAGAATAAAACGAGAGGAATTAAAGCAAGGAAAGTCCAATAAACAAATGTTTTTAAAAACAATACAGTAAACTCTACCCATTCAAAAATATTTACAAGAACAAGAAGTCCTATACAAATAAAAAGAATATTTAAACCTAATGCTAATTTACTTCTACGAATCATTAAATAAGTGTTACAAAAAAAAAAAACGCCGATTGAGAACAACCGGCGTTAAATATAAGTTTTAAACTCTTATTGAGCTTCTAATCCTTTTACGTATTCTGCATGAGTTTCAGATAAATCTGCACACTTGCTATCAATAGCAGTTGCCATTTTTTCGTCTGTAATATCAACGTCAAAAACAACATCTAAAGCACATAAAGCATAGTCTAAATCAGACATGTCAATGTCAAATTCAGAAGGATTAGCTTCATCTTCTGCTGTTTTTTCTGCCATACAATCACAAACTGTTTGAGCTGCTACATCAAATTCTGCTTGACTTGGTCCTCCACAAGAAGCCAAAGTTAAAGCCAATACACCGATTGCTAAAAATTTCTTTGTCATAATAATATTTTGTTTAAGTTTTTAATGTAAAACAAACTTAATCATTTTTTATGAAAATGAGGTAAATGATTGCAAATTTATGGGGATGAAAACTGTAGAATAAACAAAAAAAACTATATTTGTTCCAATGAGTGATTTTGTAGTATCGGCACGAAAATATAGACCGCAAACTTTTGATACAGTAGTTGGACAAAAATCCATTACGAACACATTGAAAAATGCAATTAAAAGTGGTCATTTAGCACAAGCTTTTTTGTTTTGTGGTTCTCGTGGTGTTGGAAAAACAACTACGGCTCGTATTCTTGCAAAAACAATTAACTGTTTCAATAGAACGGAGAAAATTGAAGCTTGCGACCAATGCGAATCATGTAAATCATTTAATTCAGGAGCTTCATTGAATGTTTTTGAATTAGATGCTGCATCTAATAATTCTGTTGACGATATACGTGATTTAATTGCTCAAGTTCGTGTTTCCCCACAGTTAGGTTCACACAAGGTTTACATTATTGATGAGGTGCACATGCTCTCTTCAAGTGCTTTCAATGCTTTTTTAAAGACATTGGAAGAACCACCAAAACACGCAATATTTATTCTGGCAACAACTGAAAAGCATAAAATAATCCCCACAATTCTATCCCGTTGTCAAATTTTTGATTTCAATAGAATTCGTGTTGCTGATATTGCTTCTCATTTAAAGTTTGTTGCAGAAAGTGAAAAAGTACAAGCAGAAGAAAGTGCGCTTCATGTAATTGCTCAAAAAGCAGACGGTGCATTAAGAGATGCTTTGTCCATTTTTGATCAAATTGTTACTTTCTCTGGAAATAACATAACATACGATAAGGTCATCGAGAATTTAAATATTCTTGATTATGATTATTTCTTCCGCTTTGTAGAGAATGCAAAAAAAGAAGACATTCCTGCTTCATTACTATTATTGAATGATATCGTAGAGAAAGGATTTGACACACATAATTTTATTGTCGGTTTAGCAGAACATTATAGAAATCTCTTGGTTTGTAAAGATGTTCGAACTGCTGATCTCTTGGAGGTTGGTGATGCGGTAAAACAACGTTTCATCGATCAATCAAAAGACACGGATGATAAACATATACTTCGTGCCTTGGGTGTCTTAAGTAAAACAGACGTTGACTACAAAGCCGCAAAGAATCAGCGCTTACTTGTTGAAATGGCTTTAATGCAATTGTGTTCCATCAATCAGGAGCTTCAAAAAAAAAAAGCCTGACGGATCCCGTTGAAATAATTCCTTTTCCGAATCAAGATCTTCGTAAGATTGCCAATAAAAACCCTAAACAGATTAAACCGGTTGTTAAAACAACGCCTAAAGTTGAAGAACCTAAGATTTTAAAATCTCCAACAGGATCTCTCAGTACAACAAATCTTTCCATCAAGAAATTTCGTGAATTGCGCGAGAAAAATGCGGACATTTCTGCCTCTTCTCAACAAGGAACATTGAACAACCATTATTCTTTTGATGATTTAAAAATGTTTTGGCGACAATATGCTATAAAATCCAAAGACCAGGGGAAAGAAACGGTTTACAACTCGATGATAAAGCGAGATTTGAAACGAAAAGAGAATCATGAATACATTCTCGAAGTTGATAATCACATTCAAGTCAGTACGTTTAGTAATGAAATGGGAGACCTTCTTGGGTTTATCCGTGGTAAACTAAAGAATAGTTACATCGAGATTAAAGTAATTGAAACTGACGCACCCGAAGAGGAAATGAAATTTCAAACAGGAAAAGATCGTTACAATGCGCTTGCTCGAAAAAATCCTAATTTACATTCATTGAAGAATACCTTTAACCTGGATATTGAATTTTAAACGCCAATACTCGTTGTAAGAAGCCAATCAAAAGAGAGGTGATTTACAACTTAATTCTCAATTGAATCGTAATATCTGTTTTAGTATTACCTCGAATCATTTCTGCGCCAGAACCCAATGAGTTTCGATTCGCATATATACTTACACCATATCTAAACCAAAGGTCAAATTTTCGCCAGAATTTATAGCGAACTAAAACATAACCTCTACTTCCTCGATAATAATAAGAAGGCACGGAGAAAACATACAATGCATTATTTTCATAAGTATAAATTCGTGAATCGTAGCTATCTGTATCAAATAATGCGTAACGCAAAGAAAAACTCAATGGAAACGATTTCGGTTTAAAAATGATATCTTGCGTTAGAATCATTCCCTCTTCTTTTACATTACTTGGGCGATTTATACTCACATACTCTACTCTACTTTTCAAACGAACACTTTCAGAAACTTTATAGCTCAAATTGAACCGATAATTTCGTTGTAAAACATTTTCTAATTCCGTAATCGTTCCATCAGAGTCTCTGCTGTTTTTTTCTTTATTCTGCTCTCTGAAACGTACGTAAATTTCAAATCTACGACTCGGTCTATACGATTGTTGAATCATGAATTCATGTCCAGCAGATGGCGCATCAACTTGGTAGCGCAGCCATGGGAATTTGAATAAATCAATGTATGCATTTGTTGATACAGCTCTTGACCAATTCACTTTTAACCCCGTGTATATTCCTTTTTCGTTTTGCGTTCGACTACCTTCTGCAAAACCTGCATTATAGAATGTTTGGTAATCTTTTTGATAATTTCGGTACACCAAACTCATCGACACTCTTCTATCTAAAGAAAACAAAACACCATGCAATTGAGCAAATGCACCAGAATAGGAAACCCTTGAGACTTCTCCGAAGAAATTAAAACTCCGAATGACATAACTATAATCTGCACTTAGACTTAAATTATCTTTTCCTCTAAAATCAAATTGATTATATGCAAATGTATCTTTCGTGTAAGGTTTATCATAACCTTGGTAAACTGCAGCAAGTCCAACATGAAGGTTTCTGATTTTGAACCTCAAATTTGAGCCTAAAATCATTTCTTTCAATTGATTTTTTTTCTCAATCTCAGAGTTCGTTCGGTGAAAACCTGTAAGGTTAATGCTTGAAATAAATTCTTGATCCTCCACCAAAGAATCGTTTGTAATAATTGAAGCATCAACTCCTTTATAGGATGCAAAACTAGTCAGTGTGAATTTTTTATACCCCAACTCAACGGCAGCTCCTCGCATAAAACGAGTTTCATCTACAGAAGTATATGGTTTCAACGATCTTGCCGACTTTTTCACATTGGTAACATCAGCCGTTTTCCCAAAAGAATACCCAGACCAGAAGTTAACTCCCTGTCCAATTTGCACTTGATAATCACCCAAAGCAATTGATTTCAGGTATTTCCCTCCTTTATAAAATGCATGAGCAGAATAAAAATCAAATCCTTCTTTCTGTGCCCCATTGAAAAACTCTTCTCCGGGGTCTTTTTCTGCTGTGACTCCAACACTTAAATTCGTACGATAACTAAACCGTAAACGAGTATAGTAACGGTTTTGATCACCATGGTAATAAGAATTACTATTGTTTAGAATTGAATCGGGAACATCATCGTAGCCTTTTTTATCTTCCACAATTGTTTGAAAACGGAAAAAAGCTTCAAATTTCCCTTGCTGAAATGCTTCTTTAAAGGTAACGTGAATATTATCGAGACGATCATCTACACGAACAAAAGGCAGAACCAACTGAATCGTATTCATGTCCCAATATTTCAAACTTTGCAATTCATAAATTGAAATCAGTTTACCAAAACGGTCTCTATGTAAGATTAGATCGTTAATCTGTACACCTGTCAATAACTGAGTTTCTTCAAGTTCTTCAACAGTTGCTTGATTAAGGTTCAGCGGATGCTCGTACAAGTAGTACAAGTGTTCAACCAATGCTGTCAAGTCAATGTTTTCATCTTCCAATTGTTCGGAGATGAATTCAATTCTTTGTTGAATGATTTCTTTTTCTTCACCGGTATCTTTTTGAGCAAAAGAGAAGAATGATGAAAATATCAAAAGAAAAAAAACGCTATTTCTGGCTAAATTTCGCATCTATTTCCCAACAAAAGAAATTGAAAAATGAGGAGACCAGCCTACGACTCTTTCGTATGCACTCCCAACATTCAGTCTGATTTGCTTGAAGTTATAGCCAAACCCAAATGTCATTTCCGTAGGACTACTCATAAAGCCACCTCTAACAAAGAAATTATCAATCACTTCGTATTCTAGTCCCGCTTTGAATCGGAGAGGAGAATCGAGGTCTTTGTCAAATTCTCCCGATAAAAGTAGTTTTTTTGAAAATTGGTAAGAACTTCCAAGGCGAAATACAGTTGAAAAACGATCGTCTTGGTAATCGGAAAGTTTAGCTCTCCCAAGATTAAAAACGCTAATTCCAAGCAGCCATTTTTTCGTTATTTTAGCATAAATCCCGACTTCAGCTGTCAATGCATTCTTCGAATCATAGTTCTGAATGCTTAAATTCTGGTAATTCAACTGAACACCTGCATAAAATTTCTCTGATAATTTCATGCTATATCCCACTCCAACTTTCGTTGATCTATACAGCGAAGAGCCGTATAAATGTCCACCAAAAGACAATACACCCATTTTTAAAGGAATTGCCACTGCCAAACCTTGATTCTGCAGTTGTTTCAGTAAAAATCGATTTTCGTACGATAAGCCCACGGAAAATTTATCAACATCTGCAAGTGCTCCAGGGTTATTGTGGAATGCCCAAACATCGTTGAATGTAGTGGAAGCATTTCCCATTGACATTGATCGAGCTCCTGCAGGAACGTATCCTTGAGAGATAGAGAAAAATGTAGTCGATAGGAATAATAAACTGAAGAGTATTTTCATTCTACATCAATTAAACGTTTATCAGAAGGGAAAATATCATCGTTAAAATAATCTTCTTTCTCTAAAAAGAACCAAGAAACACCTTCATTCTTTGACAATGCATAAAGCGTAACCGTCTCTTTACTTACCTCATCCATGTTTACTTCTAAAAATTCAAATTTCACTTGAATCTCTCCCTCTTCTTGCCGAATTTCTCTAATATTTCCGTCTTGAATGAAACTATTGTAATTCGTTCCAGATAAATCAAACCTCTTTTGAAAAACGGAATCTCCTTGATCCTTATAGTATGCTACTGCTTCTGGTAAAGTAAAAGCCACATAACTCATTACAGAGCCATTGTTCTTTGCATTTATGAATGAAATTTTTGCATTATTCAATGATGCCTCTTGCGTAGCGTTCAACGAACAAGCTGTTAAAAACAATAAAAATAAAAAACTTAATGATGCAATTTTTTTCATACAATGAAAGTAATGAAGAATTCTGAAATATGATTGAAGAATACAGTTTTTTTTCTTAATTCCTATGAATAAGTACGAAAGGGAAATTTGGTTCCAAAATACAGAACGATCCAATTTATTCCAAATCATGTTTCTTTAAAACGTCATTGAACTCATTTTCATTGAATTCCAAAAACCAATCATTATCCATCTTTAACATGTCTTGAATTCTCAACATTTCAGGATATTGTTCTGCAACAATGTGGAATAATTTTGCTTTGTTCCCTATTAATTGAATTTCGTCAAATTCTTTTTCATTGATGATTTTATAGAACGCTTTATTGTTCTTCATTTTTCGGTATTCTGGAAAATCCATTGTTTTCTTATTCATAAGCGTTAAATTTACGGAATGTTTGCAAATAAAATACACGAAGAAGCGCACAAAGCGTTTGAACAAGGGGATTATTCTAATGCTGTTATTGGCTATACAAATGCTTTAAAAGAAAGTGAAAATGATTGCACAATTCTATCCGATCGTGCCGTTGCTTATTTACATTTGAATGAAAACAAAAAATGCATTGCTGATTTTGATTTAGCCGTTCAGCTTCAGCCGGAATATTCTTTCCGTTATGCCTCTCGTGCGTATGCAAAAAAACATTTCAACGATATTGACGGAGCAATAGAAGATTATGAAACGGCCATTAATCTTGACCCAACGGATGAAATCTCGCAAAATAACTTAGGGGTTTTACTGGAAGAAATGGGTGCTCAAGCTCAAGCAGATACACATTTTGAGAAATCAGATGAATTGCGGAAAAAGAAAGAAAATGAGTCCCCTGTCGTTGAAGAATCAATTCAAACAACCGAAGAGGTTTCCGAAAAAAATAACCCGGAATTCAAACCTATGAGCGATGAAGAGTTTGCTACAAAGAAGAAAGAGTTTAAAAAGATTTTCTCCTCCAAACAACAATTGACAGAATTCTTGAGTTTCATTAAAAATGGATTCAAAATAAAATAGAGAACTTGGTTAAACATTCTATCATTTATTTCCACACAAATAATTACACGAATTTCAACAAAGAATCAGATGACAAAGAAAGAGAAAGGACAATATATTATCGATGAATTGGAAAAATTGTATCCAACAACGCCAATTCCACTCGACCATAAAGACCCATACACTTTATTAATTGCTGTTTTGCTTTCTGCCCAATGTACAGACAAACGTGTCAATCTCATCACTCCTGCTTTGTTCAACTTAGCAGATAATCCTTTTGACATGATCAAGTTAACAGTTCCTGAAATTAGAGCTATTATTCGACCTTGTGGACTTTCTCCTCGTAAATCACAAGCAATTTTTACACTTTCAGAAATGTTGATTGAAAAATATGGAGGAGAAGTTCCTCAATCCTTTGAACAATTGGAAGAATTACCCGGCGTTGGTCACAAAACAGCCTCTGTTGTAATGTCGCAAGCTTTTGGAGTACCTGCTTTCCCTGTTGACACACATATTCATCGTTTGTTGGTTCGTTGGGGAATTACCCCCGATAAAAACGTCGTTCAAACGGAGAAAGATGCAAAACGGATTTTCCCAGAGGAATTATGGAATAAATTGCATTTGCAAATCATTTTTTATGGACGAGAGTATTCACCTTCTCGTTCTCCAAAAGCTGACGTCGATTTTATGACACAGGAAATAGGAACAGCAAAAGCGAAGAAAGCATTGGTGTCTCGATACATTTCGACAAGCTCAAAGGGGGACAGCTCGACAACCAATGCTGTAAATCGGAAAGCTGGACAACCAGTGGAGTAATTGCTTACAAACTTTTATCTTTACAGATAATTCGCAATACGAAAATAGCAAAGCGGACTACTGGCAGTGTTGTGAATTGCTTACAAACTTTTATCTTTACAGATAATTCGCAATTTCAACTTCAAAAGGAGTGGAAGGTAATGGGTTGTGAATTGCTTACAAACTTTTATCTTTACAGATAATTCGCAATTAAAAGAGAATCTGAATTAATAGCTGCTCAGTTGTGAATTGCTTACAAACTTTTATCTTTACAGATAATTCGCAATGTTGTTGGTGTTGCTTCATTCTTAGTGAGTGTTGTGAATTGCTTACAAACTTTTATCTTTACAGATAATTCGCAATTCAGATTGAAAAGTGTGCGTCGATTTATAGTTGTGAATTGCTTACAAACTTTTATCTTTACAGATAATTCGCAATATCAACAAGTTTTGAATCTATTGTCTGAAGGTTGTGAATTGCTTACAAACTTTTATCTTTACAGATAATTCGCAATCAATGAAGACGCATCCATTTGTAACGTATGGTTGTGAATTGCTTACAAACTTTTATCTTTACAGATAATTCGCAATTCCGTCGATATCTGTGTTCTCTAGTAGCGGTTGTGAATTGCTTACAAACTTTTATCTTTACAGATAATTCGCAATAGGGTAAACGGTGATAAAGAATACCTTTCAGTTGTGAATTGCTTACAAACTTTTATCTTTACAGATAATTCGCAATAAAATGAGGTTTATATATCCGTTTATTGGGGTTGTGAATTGCTTACAAACTTTTATCTTTACAGATAATTCGCAATTTCTCTTTTTGGAGCTCATTGAGCAAGCGAGTTGTGAATTGCTTACAAACTTTTATCTTTACAGATAATTCGCAATAGTCTCATCCCATTTAGGATCAGTATCTCTGTTGTGAATTGCTTACAAACTTTTATCTTTACAGATAATTCGCAATTGGACGAGTACGATATTAATACATTCGAGCGTTGTGAATTGCTTACAAACTTTTATCTTTACAGATAATTCGCAATAGAGGGAAAAGTAATGCGCAAAAGCTTATTGTTGTGAATTGCTTACAAACTTTTATCTTTACAGATAATTCGCAATTCAAACATTAATATATGGCTATCAGAGGGGGTTGTGAATTGCTTACAAACTTTTATCTTTACAGATAATTCGCAATCCAACAGGGCAGGTAGTACAATGGAGTCCTGTTGTGAATTGCTTACAAACTTTTATCTTTACAGATAATTCGCAATACCAGGCGCTTTTGATAATTTAACTAAAGTGTTGTGAATTGCTTACAAACTTTTATCTTTACAGATAATTCGCAATACCTAAAAATTACAAACTATTTTATAATAAGTTGTGAATTGCTTACAAACTTTTATCTTTACAGATAATTCGCAATAAAAAGATTGATGATTCAACATCAATCCACGTTGTGAATTGCTTACAAACTTTTATCTTTACAGATAATTCGCAATAATTACTGGTGATGCTGTTCAACATTATATGTTGTGAATTGCTTACAAACTTTTATCTTTACAGATAATTCGCAATAGAAATGGACATTTGGCGCTCGATGGTTACGTTGTGAATTGCTTACAAACTTTTATCTTTACAGATAATTCGCAATCGGATCGGGTACCATGCAAATCTTAATTGAGTTGTGAATTGCTTACAAACTTTTATCTTTACAGATAATTCGCAATTAATTTAAAAACTTATATAACTATCATCTGTTGTGAATTGCTTACAAACTTTTATCTTTACAGATAATTCGCAATAAGCCGAATTTTTAGACAAAGTAGATTCTTGTTGTGAATTGCTTACAAACTTTTATCTTTACAGATAATTCGCAATAGACCAAGCACTAACTAGCTGGTCTATTGCTTTTTACACCCCTATATAGAAATAAAAAAACGACACCTTTTTTAGAACAATTCCAACTGTTGACTTGGCTTTTCTGTTTCTACCTTGCGCATCCCAAAGAACAACTCCATCATACTGAATTGCTTATCGGTGATGTGTAAAACACCTACTTTTCCATATTCTGGTAGGTTCCTTTTTACACGTAATATATGCACGTTTGCATTTTCTCTACTGGGAGAATGTCTCAAATAAATGGAGAATTGAAACATATTAAAACCATCTTTGATGAGTTTCTTTCTAAACTGTTGCGCCTCTCGCCTGTCTTTCTTTGTTTCTGTTGGTAAATCAAAAAATACTAAAACCCACATACTTCGGTATTGATTTAATCGTGAATATTTGTCTGAGCTACTCATAAGTTGGGTAAATTAATTTTCGACTTGTCCCCGCATAACATTCGCACAAAGAATTGGTTGTTCTACTCATCGCAACCAATAAAGGACTTTTCTTTCCATCAATTACCACATCTAACGCTGGAATTCGAAGTAATTCCTTTTTTAAATGAATGGTCAATTCAGATAAATCATCTTCTGTATCTACAATGTGAGAGACAACTAAATCTACATAAGGACGGTAAGGCTCCATAATATCATCTGCCAAACAAAAAGCATTGTATTTATTTCTATGGTGAATACCAAATGTAGGAAACAACCCCGAACTTATTAAAGCCCTTGCAGTAATTGCACGCAGAATCGCATACCCATAATTCAATAAATTATTTGGTGGAAATCCAGCTCGGTGTCTCGTGTACCCTTCTATGTCAAAAATATTTCTCCAATAATATGCAGCAGCTTGCGCTTCATGGTTTTTTGAATCGCCAGATTTCACTTCTTTTGCCCAATACAGCATATTACTTGCAGAAACATTGCCCCTTTCTTTCAAATGCAAAGCTTGATTGGTTATTTTAGCCTGTATGGTTTGTTGCCAAAGGTTCTTTTTCAAGGGTTCAGTTGCTTCAATTTGTAAACGAAAACGTTCACTTTGTTCGGAGTGACCTTCCATCGGCTGAAATATCCCTACTGGCATGTGCCTATCGTCACACGTTATTAAGGCTACATTATTTTGCATCAAACGCTCCATCAAAGAAGTAGTAATGGTGATGTGCTTACTCTCCAATACCATAACTGCCACATCTTCTATGGCAACCGATTTTGTGTAAGATGATACAGGCTCTTTTAATCGTTTCGACAACTGAGTCTGTTCTGGTTCTTCCGGGTAACGTACAAGAATTTGATCGTTCTTCAACGATAAATAAACGGGATTAC
>Ga0256845_1000597_pt1 | contig 33314 bp, 32 predicted proteins | sample RiftiametaG_FD_189101 | JGI IMG/M metagenome (GOLD analysis project Ga0256845, IMG submission 189101) | Tube worm associated microbial communities from hydrothermal vent at the East Pacific Rise, Pacific Ocean - Riftia | ecosystem: Host-associated > Annelida > Integument > Unclassified ...
GTGGTCGGAATGGATAAGCCATTTTTCACCATAAAAGCTATTTTGAAGACTTTCTAAAGACACTCAAAGAAGTGAGTGATTCGACGGGATTATTGTTAACGTCACTCTAAATCCGTAGATATTTATCGCAGAACATAGAGTCGATCAATTTCACCGACATATTACCCCCCAATAGCGGCTCGTATATCACCAAGGAGTTCATAAATGTCATTCGCTTGTTCTTTAGCCCAGTGGGTGGGAATTTTTAAGGTTTGAGCCGTAGTGATCTAAATATTGACCCAGCGTGGCCGGCCAAGAGCTAATAATAATGGTTGTTTAAAACGCCATTTGAAGGGTAAAATTTCAGTCTCAAAAAAATCATGATACAATCTTTGAATTGAAGACAAACAGAGATTGTTTTGGTCGATTTTGTGTAATAAGAAGCTTTTTCGTTTGTTTATTTGTCACTGCCAGCATAAGCAATTTTGTATCCCATTGCTTTGTAACCTTTTTCCCGTTTCCGAAACATCCTTTCCAGCATAGGAAGTGAAGAATCAACATAGTCAAATATGGTAACGCGATCTTTACCTTCTGATTCACGATGTATTCTGCCAGCATATTGAGCAAGTGTGCCTTTCCAAGCGATTGGCATCGCTAGAAAGAGTGTATCCAGCCTTGGTAGGTCAAAACCTTCTCCGATATATTTTCCAGTTGCTACAATTACTTGGGCTTCGGCTAACTGTTCATCTGCTTCTTTACGTTCCTTTGCTCGCATCGCACCTCTGAGGATGACTGTCTGAAATTTATTTTTCATAAGGATCTGATTGATTCGCTCTGCATGTTCACGTCGCTCTGTCAGCACCAAGGGGTGTTTTCCTTTAGCTATTTGTTCAGAGATATCATCAACTATTTTTTGAGTTCTCAGACTGTCTTCTGTTAGCCATTGATATACATCGGAAATGCGAGGTCTTTTTTCAGGATCTGTCAGTTTGTTTGTCGGCTGCTGGGAGAGCGAAGTCACCACAACCTCTTGTTCAAATTTTTTCGAATGATTCGATTTTACCCTATGTCGAATTGGACCTGCGACCATAAAGATAATCTTCTGGTGGCCGTCTTGTCTGTCAGGTGTTGCCGTTAAGCCTAGAACATATTTCGCACGTATTTCATTCAGCACCATTTCAAAGCGTGGCGCTGATATATGATGGCATTCGTCAATGATTATCTGGCCGTATTCCTGAACTAGTGGGTCAACAGAGTTGTCTTTCTTATTAACCAGACTTTGATATGTGGCAACATCTATTTGGTGACTGGGTTTTTTCTTGCCCCCACCAATAACACCAATTTCCGTACCACTTAAAAATGATTTTAAACGTTCCTGCCATTGTTCAAGTAGTTGGCGACTATGAGTGAGAATTAAAGTATTAACTTTGCGTTTACTAATAATTCCTATCGCAGCAATCGTTTTCCCAAAAGCCGTTGGAGCGTGTAATACGCCTGTGTCGTGTTTGGTAATCGCTTTTACAGCTCTTGATTGGTCTTTTCTTAGCTTACCGAAAAACTTTATCGACTGTAGTTTATTTCCAGTTTCTCGCTTATCATCAATCATCGCGTTGATTTCTTGCTCTTTCAATATTGCCATCGCTTCATCAAAACAACCTCTAGGCAGAGATAAATAACCTTGTTCAATACGAGCACAGGTGATGTATCTCGGAATTCCATGAGTCGAGAATCTCAACGCTTGAGTTTTAAAAAATACAGGGTTGGAAAAGCTAGCCAAACGTTTTAGCCTCGCGATGAGTGGAGGCGGAAGCTCATTGAGCTTTATATAAAGATGATTAGCTAGTGTGAGAGTGACCTGCTCTGGACAATTTTCGATTTTTGTAGGATTAACCTTTACACCTTGCTCCCATGGTGGACGAGCATCAATTGCTCGCTGACTTTGAGGTGCCAGTTGGATCAGTAAATTACTCAATTGATTTGAAGAGAGCGTTTTTACTTGAGATAAGAATAACCATTGATCGGTGTATGGTACCAAGTTGATATCGACAAATTGACTATTGCCTTGTTTTCTTGCTTGATATTGCAACGGAAGGGCGATGAGGTTACCGAATCCCCCCTCAGGCATTAAATCTTGATTGGGAAATAAGCGATCATAAGAATCAAACGATAAGTTCGGATGGATTTCCATTGCTTTGTCGAGCAAACCAAATCCAAGCAGCCTAGCATCTTTCGCGATTACTGGTTCGGAAAAAAATATCCAAAGATGGGCACCATTCCCTGAGCGTGAGACTTCAACAACATGTGAGATATTAAATTGACGACAAGCACTGCTCATTGCTGTTACTTCACCTTGCCAACCGTCTTTGTCAAAATCTGCTGCGATCAAATGACAAGTGTTATCTGTAAGTAGAGGATATAAACCGACAACCAATTTACCGGCAAGGTGGTCATAAATTGTTGGGTCATCTAGTGCTTTGTACTTCTGATTAGGACATTCACTACATTTTATTTTTGGTTTATTGCAGATTCTTGGTATCCACTCGTTATGGCAAGCTATAGAATACCCATTTCGGCCTTTTGCATTTTGCCATCTGTTGGCAAATACGTCTGGGCGCCCTTTAAATAGCTGTTTGAAAAGGGCTACTTTTTGGTTAACCGATAAAGTAAGAGGGATATTTGATATTCTGTCTTGCTGGTTCGAGGTTTTCTGTACTAGAGTTTCTCGTTTTGCAGTCAAACGGATTTGTTCGCGCTCCAAATCAGCCAATCTTTGATCGATGATTTCGAGTTCCGTGTTGAAGTCTATATATTTTTCAGGAGTCATGTAACCGCCTACACGAAGATTTTAAATCTAAGCTCTTTTGTCACCCTGTCTCATCACATATATTTATTGCTATAGCGATGCGGTAACTCTGAATCGGAAAATCATGTGTATCTACGCACAATTTAGCGGTTCTATGTTCGTATCTTATTGGACCTAAAGGAGATTCGCGAGCCAATTTGGATACCTGCGTATTAGTATAAGAAATTGAGATGGTAGCTGTAAAATTGCTTATTGATTTACGCTACGCGGTTAAAACCTAACTATTTGATTATATGAGATAAATATTAAATCAGCATCTCAATTATCTATTTACAAATACAAAATTGAAATTTTTCAACATGTTGTGCATGATACATGTTACAGTAAAGTGTGTAATTTAGTGTATAATTATAAATGTATTCGTTAATTTATGACAAAGGACATGCAAAGTGGAAAAATATAATAAGCTCGAAAAACAACCACTTAGAGTAGTATTGGCGGAGTTTCGCTTTTCGCAAGTCCTTCAGATAAATAAATTCATTCCAAAACTACAGGAAACTCTTAGGAAAACCTATCCTATACCAGAGAAACGAAAAGAGCAGGCCGTGCAGGTACAACTTGGAGGAATACAGGTTCAGTCTATGGATAGGTGGGCCTTTGTTTCCGCAAATAAGAAGAGTGCTGTTGATATTTCGCAAGATAGGCTAGTGTTTTTTACTGCCGAATACCAAAGATTCGATGGTTTTTCAGACAAATGTAAGCAAGCTATTGAAGCACTAGAAGCCATTGTCGAACCAAGCCTAATTCATAGAATTGGCTTACGTTATTGCGATATGGATGAGATAGAAAATGGGCAAAAAATATCTGATATTGTAGATAGTAACTTTAGCTTTCCCGGATCTATTAATGGTCTTGGAGTACCGCAATTTGCAAGAAACGAAATCTCTTTATCTACCGATTCTGGCTTACTTAGCATTAGGACGCTGTATGGTAATAACAATCTTGTTTGTATGCCAGATATGCAAAATCTACCGATCATAATTGAGAGTACTGATATTACATCAGAAAGAATTATTTTGGACTTCGATCATATTTGGGAGCCAAAGGAAGTATCTGTAAAATTTGAAGCTAGTAAAGTTCTAGAAGAACTTGATAAACTACATGAAATATCTAGAGAAGCTTTTTGGAAAATAACTACTGATTTTGCAAGGAATGATAAATGGTCTCAATAGTTTTAGATTCAACTGTCGATATCTACTCGGCAACCGGCGATTTTGGTAAAAGACTAAACCCTATTCCCTTCAATAAGGTGCTTAACAAGGGAGAACTGAAGTCTTTCAATTTATTCCAAGGTTCTGGAGGAGCGGTTAGTCATATTACCTTGGTATCACAAACTGGTTCAAAAACAGAAATTCAGGCCACCAAGCAGGAAACGCTAGAATGTGTGGTGAAAGAGATCATGTGTACTTTTGATTTGACCAAGAATGAACAGTTAAGAGTATTCCAAGTAAACTCTAGAAAAACTCTCTATAACTGGATTGATGGTGAGACAAGGCCTAGGAAATCTGCAATGAATCGAATTTTCGAGCTATTAGTTATTGCTAGAGATTGGAAATCATCTGGGCTAATAGCTAACAAAGACAACCTAAGACAACCGGTAATACAAAATAAAAGTGTTCTTGATTTGCTCAGCCAAGATAATCTCAATCGAGAGCAAGTATTATTTGCGGGCTCTCGTTTAAATAACTTTGTCGAATCTCCTATGACAATTTCCGATCCGTTTGCTTAATAATTGGAGAGTATCTTTTGTCTGAAAGCAAACTAGAGGAGGCAGGATGGCGACAAGGTTCGGTAATTAGAAAACTGGACCTGCCAGCACTCACAAAACTTGATAATATCGATGAAACGGTAGTGATATTGATATCACAATCATGCGATATAGCTAACAATAATATTAAAGAGGAACCGTTTGTAGAGGTGTTGGTTTGTAAATCAATTGATAGCTCAAACGGAAACTTTACCTTCAATAAAAATCCTAGGAAAATTCATACCGAGCTGTTACTTAGAACTAGCGACGGCGATGTTTTTTCCTCGCAATTTGTAGAGAGTCTTGCGTTTAGAAAAATATTAGTGCCCAAGGCTTTTTTTGTTGGTAAGATACCAGACGAAGATATAATGATGGAAGAGGAGCAACTAAACCATTTGAAGAACTGGTTGAGCGCTAGGTATACAAGATCAGCTTTACCAACCGAATTTAATAATAGAGTGAATGCGGCCGATAAAAAGGACAAGAGAAAAAAGAAAGCTAAAAGTTTGAATAAACATCTTTCTGGTTTATATGTAGAAATAACACCAGACGTAGAAATCGAAGAAAATGAAAATTATTCTGTAAACCTATTAGGATTATTGAGTCCAGCATTCGATGGAAAAATTGAAGAAGTCAAAACTAGTGTAGATGAAATCGCAGGCATATTTAGAAAAGCAGGGATGGAGGTGACTTCAGCCGTTAGAAAAGAAGATCAAGTTTCAGTCGCTGTATTCAGAAGATTTAAACGACTCTATTATGATGATTTATCTTTAAGGAACGGTATAAGGCTCCCGCTGGAAGTGCCGAATGGTATTTAGAATGAAGCACCGTTTGGGGGGATGGGATTATTATACTCTACATTATAAATGTCCGCATTTGGCTGAAAGCAGAATTTAATTTTCTAATAAATTAAGTATACCGGATAAAACTCCTACTCTTTTCAGTAAATATTAATAACAGATCAAGAATAATACCTTTTAATATATACCGCTTTAAACTTTTGATCGGACAAATTACCCTCTATAATAGAAGTGCGGTTAAAGGACTTAAGTTTATGAGCTTTAATCTTATGGTTTAAAACAATCAAAAACTAAAGAGATCGTCAGTCGAGCCGATCTTTTAATAAACTAAATTGGAAATATTGGAGAATAAAATGTTAAAAAAAATAGCTTTGGTTTCAGGTGTTATTATTTCACTTTGTGGCGCTGGTGTGACTATTGCTGGTGATGTTGCGGCAGGTAAAGCAAAAGCCGGTGTTTGTGCTGGTTGTCATGGTGTGGAGGGTATTAGTATGATCCCAATGTATCCTAATCTAAAGGGTCAAAAGTCAGCCTATACCGTCAAGCAGCTTAAAGCCTTTCGTGATAAAACTCGAGTTGACCCTGTGATGGCTGGAATGTCAGCAGGATTAACCGATGCTGATATCGATAACTTAGCGGCTTATTACGAAAGCTTGAAATAGACAAAATAAAAGCCATTGGATTTTGTTATAGCTGACAAACCAGTGGTTTATAATTAGGCCTCTTCAGAAAAATCAGTTGAAGTTACAACAAAAAATCAACAAAGTGTTGCAAATTATTAAACACCGGAGTTGATAAAGGAAAATTTTCATTTATTGAAGTTTGTTGTCCTTTTCCTGATAAAACCAAAGCGGGTTTACATTTGGCGTTTAACGCACATTGAATATCAGAAATTGAATCGCCTACAAACCAGGTTTTTTCCGGTGTAGCTTCGAACAATAATAATAATTTATTCACCATACCAGGGTTGGGTTTTCTATCAGGGCCAGGATTATCTGGATGATCAGGGCAATATTCAAGTGCATCAATATGGGCACCGACTTTGGCCATTTCCATTTTCATTTTCTTGTGCATCATTGCCAATGTAACTGTGTCGAACATTCCACGAGCAATTCCTGATTGGTTGGTGGCAACGGCGACTTTATAACCGGCTCGATTAAGTTTAGCAATAGCTCTTAAGCTCGATTTGATTGGGATCCATTCGCCAGGAGATTTGATATAATGATCGGAATCGAGATTGATAACACCGTCTCTGTCGAGAATGATTAAATTGTTGGTCATTTGGAGTATATTCCCTTCCAAAAAGAAGATGTTAAAGGATTGAACCTAGAATAATCAGTTGAAGCGTCGTCGAAGTAAGGGTTGATGATTTCATCGAGTTCAAATTAAATCGTGAATTATTTGTTTCATATTTTCTAATTGTTTACGGTAGGGATTTGCGCTCCTACCTTAAAGAGACTCCTTCAACCAAATCTTCGATTTTATTTCTGCAACAAAGAAATATCAGCAATTCCGATAAATAAATTTCTTAACTCATTGATCAAAGCTAGGCGATTATTTTTGATCGCGGTATCCTCAACATTAATCATGACTTTATCAAAAAACTGATTAACAACATCCTTTAAGCTTGCCAGTTTTTCTAAGGCCTTACCATATTGTGCGTTATCGATTTGATCTTTAACAAAGTCTTTAACATGCTCTATTGTTTCGAAAAGTATTTTTTCATCTTGTTCGAATAAACTTTGATCTATTTTTATATCAGTCTGATAAAAACTAGATTTTGCTAGAATATTTTTAACCCGCTTATTGGCTTCGGCAAGATCATTGCTTTCTGCTTGAGCATCGAATGATCGAACAGCCCTAATTCGGTTAACAAAATCCGTTGGTCGACTAATATTAAGAACCTGTACCGATTTAATAACCTGGGAAGAAAATCCTAGATCCTGATACAGAGCATTGCTGCGAGCAGTAAAGAATTTTAGTAGTTCGGACTTTGTATTGGTATCGATAGCAATATCAACAAAAGTACTTATTGATTGATCGATTAAATCGGATAAATCTAAACGAAGCTCTTTTTCAGAAATTAATCTTAAAACACCTAACGCCGCTCGGCGAAGTGCAAAGGGATCTTTTGCCCCGGTTGGTATCTGTCCTATACCAAAGATACCAACTAAAGTATCAACTCTTTCCGCGAGAGCTAAAATTAAACCGGTCATTGTTTGTGGTAGTCGATCACCTGCAAAACGAGGCATATAAATTTCATCCATCGCGTTAGCAACTTCTGTCTCTTCGTTATCTTTGGTTGCATAATAACGACCCATAATACCTTGCAAGTCACTGAACTCGCCCACCATATCAGTCATCAAATCACATTTACAAAGTTCAGCAGCTCGATCGACTAAAGTTATATTAGCTTTAAGTTCTTTTGCAATAAATTTAGCCAAAAATTTTACACGTTGTGATTTGTCGTAAAGGCTGCCAAGCTTATGTTGGAAAACGATCTTTTTTAGTTTTTTAATGTAACTTTCCAAGCTATTTTTACAATCCGAATCGTAAAAGAATTTGGCATCTGCTAATCGAGGACGTATTACTTTTTCGTTACCACTAATAACCGAATGAGGGTTTCTACTTTCAATATTTGAGATGGTGATAAAATGTGGGAGTAATTCACCACATTCATTCACCAGATGAAAATATTTTTGATGTTCAGCCATTGAAGAAATTAAAGCTTCTGCTGGAACCTGTAAAAATTCTTTTTCAAAATGACCTAATAACGCAACAGGCCACTCAACCAGAGCGGTGACTTCTTCTAACAATTCTTCAGAAATAACGGCATTCGCATTAGCGTCAGCAGCCATTTTTTCAACTTGAATTCGTATTTTCGCTTTTCGCTCTTCAAAACAGGCTATCACTTTTGCGGCTGCTAGTTTTGCTTCATACTCATTGGCGTTATTAATAGAGATTGCACCCGGTGAGTGAAATCGATGGCCAAAAGATTGATTGGTGGCCTTTAAATTGAAAAGTTTTACAGGTAAAACATTTTCTCCCATCATTGCTAGCAACCAATGGACCGGGCGACTAAATGGAATGTTTGAATTTCCCCAGCGCATGGCCTTAGGAACCGGTAATTGTGAAACCGCTTTTTGTATTAATTCTTGCATTAAATCGCAGGTTTTTTGACCTTTTATATCCGCAACATAGGCAAGTCGTTCACCTTTGTCGGTTTGCTTACGAGATAAATCAGCAACCTTAACACCATTTGATTTTGCAAATCCGATAGCGGCTGGTTTAGCATTGCCTTCATTATCAAATGCAGCGGTAACTGCCGGTCCTAGTTTTTCAATTTGTTTATCTGCTTGGGCGCAATCTAATTGAACAAATCGAACTGCTAAACGCCGTGGTGTCGCAAACCATTCACTATCAACAAAATCTAAAGCTAAAGATTCAAAAGAGGCTTTGAGATGATCATGTAATGATGACGCCAGTTTGGTTAATGCTTTGGGTGGCAATTCCTCGCAACCTAACTCAAAAAGGAAATCTTGTTTAGTTTTTAAAGGTTTTGTGGTTGAAAGATCAATCATTGGGAGTTCTCCTGTTTGCAAATAGGAAAACCTAAAGCTTCACGTGAATCATAGTAGGCCTTAGCCACATCTCGCGATAGTGCGCGAACTCGTAAAATAAATCTTTGCCTTTCAGTCACCGATATCGCATGCCTAGCGTCTAAAAGGTTAAACGCGTGCGAGGCCCTTAAAACCATTTCATAGGCTGGTAACGGTAGGCTTTTTTCGATCAGTTGTTGGCTTTGCATTTCGCAGTAATCAAAATGTTTAAATAGATAATCAACATCGGCGTGTTCAAAATTATAAGTTGATTGTTCAACTTCGTTTTGATGAAAAACGTCCCGATAGGTTACTATGCCTTGAGGCCCTTCGGTCCAGATGAGATCAAAAATACTGTCGACGCCTTGCAAATACATAGCAATCCGCTCTAAACCGTAGGTTAATTCGCCGGTAACGGGCTTGCACTCTAAACCGCCCACCTGTTGAAAATAAGTAAATTGTGTCACTTCCATACCATTTAACCAGATTTCCCAACCCAAGCCCCAAGCCCCAAGAGTGGGAGATTCCCAATTATCTTCGACAAAACGAATGTCGTGTTCTAAAGGATCGATACCCAACATCTTCAGCGAGTTTAAATATAGTTCTTGAATATTGTTGGGTGATGGCTTTAGAACGACCTGATACTGATAATAATGTTGAAGCCGATTAGGGTTTTCACCGTACCGACCATCAGTCGGACGACGGCAAGGCTGAACAAATGCCGCGTTCCAAGGCTCTGGACCAATTGAGCGTAAAAAAGTGGCCGGATGAAAGGTGCCAGCGCCCACCTCTAGATCAAGCGGTTGGATGATGACGCAGCCATAATTAGACCAATATTCTTGTAGCTTCATGATCAGACCTTGAAAAGTCTGAGGTGCACCACTGATCCCTTGAGGTTTACGACTCGCTGGATGTGAGTTTTCTTCTGATTTAGACAAAACATTGTCTCCGAACATAATTTTTTCAATGCGCGATTATAACAATCCTAAAGGCGTGATCCTATGGTTTGGGAGGTATTTTTTCTGTTGTAAATTAAAAGAACTAGAAATTAATTTACATTGCCCCATTCGACTTAGCATCGTCCCGCCTATTTTTGTTATAAATTTTTCTCATTCTCTTTGTTGTGCTAAACTCTCAGGCTATGAACTTTTTACTCTCAACAAGATAACGTATCATATCGTTACCGACATATAAGTCACGCATTTGTTCTGGATCAAAGGCATTAATTACTGGTAAATTAACCAATGGAACCCTATAAAATAGATATTGGTAAAGAGAAAAAATCAGCGGTCCTAGCTCAGGTTTTATTTTTAACTAATATTACTCTATTACCTGTTTTGTCCTTTGTAATCTTGATCTTTTTATACAAAAAAATCAATACTAAGCCGCATTCCATTTTGGTGCAACATTATCGTCAGTCAATTTTGGCGAATATAGTTGCTGGAATTTTGCTTTTTGCAGTCAGTGCTTTGATCTTGGGTTTTGGTCGTTTTGATTCAGTTTATACTTGGATGTGGTTAATCTTGTATTTTACCTGCATCCATTCGATGTTGATTTTGTTTGGGGTGTTTGCGCTAATTAAAGCTCAAGCAGGTCAGGCTTATATATACCCAGTGTTTGGCAGATTGTGGAGCTAACGGTATAGCATATTTGCCCTATTACGTTCTCAATCAACTGGTTTTAGCCGGATAGTGGCAATTGCTTTAACTTCATCTCCCGCTGCTTAGCGGATCCCCTGATAAATAGCGCAATTTCATTTTCCTGTTTATTTTTCTGAGAGATTTGTAGTAATGGAACTTGTGCAGGTTGACGATTTTGGTCAAACGCCACCAGATTAAAATAAGCGCTCACACATTTCTCTAATTGGTTATTGCCAATGTCTCGATAGGCTTCTGTTTTGACTGTCATGGAAGAATTGCCAACGGCAACTACTTTGGCCGTTGTTTTTATATTGTCACCGACCATAAAAGGCTTGGCAAAATGAACTGCTTCTACAGTGATAGTTGAAACATCCATTTGACTATATCGTTTTGCCGCCATTGCTGCGGTGGTATCCATAATTGCCAGTAAGTCACCGCCAAACATATTACCGTTGGGATTAGCTTGGTTAGGGAAAACCATAGTCCAATTTTGGATCTGCTCGGCGGTTTGACTGGGTCGTTGTTGGTTCATAAAAATTTGGATGCTCGTTAGCAAATTATCTCATTTTAGCTACAATATTGAATGTTGTATCGATCTAGGTCAATTCTATTGCAAAATACCTTTGAGGCTATGGGTTACGAGGAAGCAATCTTCCAGCCGACGAAGAATCAGTCTTTTAGTTTCGTGATGAAAATAATTTGATTCATGATTCATTTTATAGGTTTCCTGTTCAAAAGGATCTTGTCTTAAAAACCAATAAATCTAGCTCTTTTTGGCATCTAACCGGTTGATCACTTTGCCATAAACGATCAAAGAAACCGCAGAAACCGCTGCAATTCCTGCAAAGTAAAACCAAATATAATGAGCATCAGTGGCAGCCGTTTTCCAAGCTTCATGAGTTTCAAATAGTCGTGGATCAGGACAATAAGCCGTTAATAAATACCCTGATAATCCGAATCCCAAAATCGAGGCTAGAAAAGAATGTAAATGTGAAAAGCCAAGATAAAGAGCTTCTTCACCTTTTGGCGCTTGTAAGGAAAAATATTCTAAAAAACGGGGTGATATAAAAGATTCTGCTAATCCTTGAAAAACAATTCCTAGTATCATCATAAATGCGATTGGATGAAGTTGAATGATCCCTAAATCGACAGTGCCTTGTAACATATTTCCGCCCGCCATTAATAGTGCCGATAGTGGCATGATAAACATTCCTACAGTCATTGACTGTAATGGGCTTTTGCCGTGCATTATTTTGGTAACAAACCCTACGGTTAACGCCACCACAAAAGGATTAACGTTAGCATACCAAGAGGGGGATGCGCCTTCGCCGGCCATTCTTAAAACATATTTTGGCATGGTGGCGTAAAGCTGGTGTTGTACCATCCAAAATCCGGTAATGATAATGATTAGAGTTAGTAAACGACCGTTACTCAAGACCTTAACTAAGGCAGCCCAAACTTCTGCGATACTTTTACCATCATGTTTATCGTCGAGGTTCTTAAAAAAGAAAAAGATACTAATAAAGGCCAATAAAGTCATGCTTGCTGCAAAATAATTTAGGTTGATCATGCCTAAGTCGCCCATGGATTCTCGCAGCGGTTTAACAATGGTTTTGCCTGAAAATGCACCAATATTCACCATCATATAAAAAATGGAGAAACCTCTGGCTCGAGTTTCAGTGGTAGTCGATTTAGCTACCGTTCCTGTGATAACGGCCTTGATAAAGGAGCCACCAATCATAATGACTACCATAATGGGAATAATTGCCCAGCGAATATCAGTTTCTAGTAAGCCTGTAAATGTTACGGTTCGACCATATTCCACCAATCCTTGCATTTCCAGTATGTTTGGAAAAATCGCTAAACCGGTATATCCAATGGTCAGCAAACCAAACGCTAGCATCAGCGATTTTCTAAAACCAATTTTATCAGCTAGCGCACCAGTAAAGGTTGGTAGAAAATATAGCCCGGCCGAAAAGGAACCTGCAAGCCAAGCGGCTTGTACATCGTTAAAGCCCAAAATTCTGGAAAGATACAGGGTAATAACGATAAACACCCCATAATAAGCCGCTCTTTCCAGAAGTTCCACGCCATTTGCGATCCAAAAGGTCTTAGGGAAACCGCCAACAAGGGCAGGATTAGAATTAGAAGTCATAGATTGTCCCAAAAATATTGGTTGAAAAAGGATTATTATTTTGTGGATTGATTCTACCCTATTTTGTTTGTTTTGGGTTGAGTCTGATTTTTTAGGTTGAATGGATTGCCACTTTTTCGCCACATTGTGCCAGCGATTAACCCTTTTTTCTCCCTTTGAATGACTGAAAATTGAGTTTTAATGATTCTGCACTGAAGGAGAGCGTCTGATGAAGACTTTTTCAATCACCCATTAAACTAAAACTTAACTGAATACAATAAAGACAAACTGGAGAAACCCTCATGAAAAAATTAATTATCGTATCATCACTTATTGCTGCTTTAGCCATTAATACCACTACCGTACAAGCTGATCCAAGTACCGAAGAAAATGTTGGTTTTGTTTCTGGCGCATTAACCGGCGCTGCTGTTGGTGGTCCCATTGGATTTTTTATCGGCGCGGTCGCAGGCGTTTTAGTTGGTGAACAGGTTGAAAAAGCCGGTCATCTTGATGAAGTTACCGCAGAGCTTAATCAATCTAAATTTGATAGACAGGCTCTAGAATCAGAAATCGCTGAGATACACGATAGCTTAGATCAGCATCGTTCTGTTAATGACGCCAAAACTGATTGGTTTACTCAGGGGTTAACGCTTAACCTAATGTTCACCACTAACTCCACTGAGCTATCAAAAACGGACCAATTGATGATCCAACGATTATCGAAAATATTAGCAAAATATCCAGAACTGCAGGTAAAGCTGGATGGCTACGCCGATCCCCGCGGTAGTGAGCAAGATAACTTTGAGTTGTCACTTAAACGCACTCAGGCGGTGGAACTCACGTTTGAATCATTGGGGATCGATCGTTCACGGTTATCCATTCAAGCTCATGGTGAAGCCCAAGCTAAAATCGGAAGCAATGATGGTTATGCGATGGATAGAAGGGTCAGCATGAATTTTTTTACTAAAACTCATGATGCTGTAGCGCAAAATTAACCACTACCTCCTCCAACAGGGTGTCGCTATGCAGTTTGTGTACTGCACCCTCTTTTACCTCAATCGATTTTTCTAGTTAAATCCTCTGAAAACCACTAAATCATCTCAAAATAATAGTTTTTCAAAATCAGGGATAGTTTTTTTGCCTTTCATCGACTAAGATTTATTTATTCCTGAACTAGGTATCATCGTTTTATTATCATGACTATAGAAGATCGCCGAAGTGCACCGCGTTTTGCAGCATCACTCAAAGGAACGATTACCACAGTTGATGATCATGTTAGCGCAATTGAAGTGTCTAATATTTCTTCTTCTGGTTTACAACTGACTGTTGCTCAGGCCGAGTTACCTTGCATTATCCCCAACCATTCACAAACGAATAGTCTAACACCTGTAAAAATTGAATTGCTTTTCAATTTACCAGAGAGCAAGAAAAAAATAAAAATTTCTTGCGGGATTGTTTATATTAAAAAAGCTTCGATTGATCTCTGTAAAATTGGTTGTCGTTTCGAACAATTTCATCAACAAAGCGATCAGTATCTGGAAGAGTTTATCGCCACTGCATCACCCATCTATCGTGCAGGCCTTATCGACGGTTAGAATACCTGAGTGATACCTCCAGTTTGATAGCTCTGCCAATTGCTGACCTAGATCAGGAACTTATTAGCAGAGTTCGGGCATAATGACTTGCTGAATAATTAAGATAATCCTAGAATAATTTATTAAATGGCAATCAAATGAATTTTTTGGCAAACATACCGGCTTTTGAATCTAAGCTCACACTTTTAATATCAAAATTAATTTCACCGGCAAGGTTGGTAAAAATAGCGACTAAAATGCCGCTAATCGTTAACCAACGAGTGATCGATAAATTACTCAATCAATTATTTTTTGAACAGATACAAGATGGCGATTTCGACTTTCTCAGTCAGCGCCAATTGCAGGTTGAAGTGATTGATGCCAAATTATTTGTAGGACTGAGTTTTAACAACGGAAAAATAGGCTGTCATCATTTTAGCGCAGAAAGTATTAACGCTGATGCGACGCTTTCAATTAATTCTTTTGATGCTATTTTGCTAGCGGAGCAACAGGTTGATCCGGATACCTTGTTTTTTCAGCGCAAACTAAAAATACGAGGTGATACGGAACTAGCCCATCATGTAAAAAATACTATCGATACACTAGATCCGGATGTTGTGCCTAAATTTTTAGTTAAGTTGATCGGTTTTTATAAGCAGTATGTTTTAACGGTTCACTAGAAACCATTTTTTCTTAATATACGTACTTCATTCCTTCAATCTGTAACCAGTAACCATTACAAAATTGATATTGATTTTTCAGTCGATCGGGATTGAATCGGGCTTGTTCTGACGGTTGCAATATTGTGCTTATTTGCTGAATAACTTCCAAGGTGTCTGTTGCTGAAACGGGTACCACCCGAACAATGTCCACCCCGTAATCAGCTAACGATTGACAATGGTCGATCAAATGACTCACTTTGGCGGATTGAGTTTGAATACCATTAATTTGAGCAAAACTTTCTCCCTCTTGAGTTTTAATTAAAAGTCCTTGTTCATCTTGCAAGCATTTAAATTGACAGCCATCTTTGGGTAGTCGGTGGTGGCGCGCGGTAAAACAACGGGCAGAATAAGCCAACGGAATTCTACCGAAAATTTGATACTCTACTTCGACGTGATGGTCTTTGGCGTAAGTGGCCATTGGTGCTAAATCGTCTTTACCTAATTCAACCGGAACCTGCCAACGAGTCATACCGAGCTTTATCAATCTAAGAAGACTATGGTTATTATAAATATTGATTGTGCATCCTGCGACAAAGTTGTTATTGTGCTGACTGGCTACCTCAATGGCCGCCATGTCATTGGCTTCAACCAAATATTCTTTTTGGCTGGCTATTTTGCTTAAATAATTGAGCTCCGATTCAGCCTCTAGTAGAGTCAGTGTCGATAGCGCCACTTGTTTGCCAGCGTCGGTTAGTTGTTTAGCAATATCCAACCAGTCTAGAAAAGTCATGGTACGACGTTTTGAGCAGATCGTTTCGCCCAGATAGATAATATCCGCTGACGAGTTGGCGATATTCCGGTAAAACTGGAAATAGGCATCTCTGTTCCAAAAGTAGGGAACCGCGGCGACAGAAATTTTCATTGTTGGTTGGTTAGTCGCTATCATTTTTACTGCCAGCTGCGTTCATAAGCGCCAATAGTTGTTTGTTTTCCTTCAGCCAAACAGGCAAGTTCTGCCATTTCATTTTTTGTTGCAGGTATACCGGTTGCCACAGCTCTATCAATCGCTCTTCTCCATGCCTTTGTCACTTTTGCTACGTAGGCCGGACTACGTTGACGCCCCTCTATTTTAATGGCTGCGACCCCTGCCTGATATAAATCGGGCAGAATATCCATGGTATTTAAACTGGTGGGCTCTTCTAAGGCATGTTCCGTTTTACCTTCAACATCAAATCGTCCCTTACACAAAGTCGGATAACCAGCGTGCTCGTCTTGAGCAAAACGGTCGATCAATAATCCGTTTAGTCGCGACTCTAAAATTTCACCCTTATCTTGCCAGTCGACAAAGGCTGCCGGGGAGCAAACCCCTTTGGTATTTGGTGATTCTCCAGTCATATAGGAAGAAAGGTAACAGCGGCCTTCAGCCATAATACAGAGGCTGCCAAAGCCGAACACTTCAATTTCAACGGGTGCTATTTTAGCTAACTTAGAGACTTGTTTGAGCGATAATACCCGCGGTAAAACAGCCCGGCGAATACCGAAGTTTCGGTGATAAAAATTAAGAGATTGTAAATTGGTTGCTGATGCTTGCACCGATAAATGGATAGGAAATTCACAACTGCGACTGCGAATATAATCCATCACACCAATATCGGCGACAATTAATGTGTCAATCCCAAGCCCCATCGCTTGATCAACCGAGTGAGTCCATCGTGACCAATATTTTTCTCGCGGATAGGTATTGATGGCGCAATAAACTTTACAATTATACTGGTGAGCATAGTCAATGGCTTTACTGATTTGTTTGTCGGAAAAATTCAGCCCTGCAAAATGGCGAGCATTGGTTTCGTTCTTAAGTCCTATATAAACAGCATCAGCACCATTGTCGACCGCTTTTACCAGCGATTGATGATTTCCTGCCGGGCAGACGAGTTCCATGGTTAGCTCTCAAGGTATAGGGGTTGTAATCGTGGTCGTTTAGAATTTTTGCTAAGTTGTCCCATTTTAAATCACAAAACTTTGCAGCGATTGACCTAGGTCATTAATTTCCTAGTTGAGCGCAATTCTTCTAAATGTTGTATGATCCTAAATTATTCTCGGATTAACCGTTCAACCTAGAAAAATCATTTAGTTCAATCAGGATTATCTATGCCAAAGCTTTCAGTTTGCATTATTTGCAAGAACGAACAAAGCCGAATTCAAGCCTGTTTATCTTCGGTCCGTTGGGCGGATGAAATTGTCTTACTTGATTCCGGTAGTACCGATAAAACCTTAGAACTTGCCGCTCAATATACCGATAAAATATACACTAAGCTTGATTGGCAAGGGTTTGGCCTACAAAAAAGCCACGCGGCAGAGCTAGCAACCCATGATTGGGTGTTGTCAATCGATTGTGATGAAATTGTTACTGAATCCCTAAAAGATGAAATTTTGACCCAATTAGAAAAAATCACTCCTGATCAAGTGGTTGTGCTAAATCGTTTGACTCATTTTTGCGGTCAATTTGTTTACCATAGCGGTTGGCATTCCGATCCTATTGTACGGATCTACAATAAAACAAAATATAATTTCAATCATAATTTAGTTCATGAATCAGTCAATTGTGGTAATGCCCCGCAGATCCAACTTAAAAGTAAATTAGAACATTACACTTTTGAAGGTCTGGACAAATATTTAGCTAAACGAAATGGTTATGCCAAAATTTGGGCAGAGGAACGATTTAAAAAAGGTCAGTCGGCTTCTTCTTTAAAGGCGCTATCTTCAGCCGTTTTTGCTTTTATCCGTCATTATTTTTTGAGGTTGGGTTTTTTGGATGGTCGGGTTGGTTTGTTGATTTCGGTGATTCAAATGCAGTATTCCTTCAATAAACATATGATGTTGGTGCTGCTTTCCAATCAAAAAGATTAAGAAAATCATTTTTAATCATGGTTAATGCACCCACCACTATTTTATTGATAGAACGGGTTTTATTTAGTTTTCTTTAACCGCTTTAATTTTTGTGTAACGGAATGATGACCTATTACTAACGGTATGATTGACAATAACTATATGCAAACATTACTCATTATCGGCTACGTATGGCCAGAGCCGAAATCTTCGGCGGCCGGCTCTCATATGTTATCGATTATTCGATTGTTTAAACGTGAATCATGGCGGGTTATATTTGCCACACCGGCACAAAAAACCGATTATAATTTTGATTTAACCTCAGAACAAATAGAAACTAAAAGCATTGAGATTAATGATTCTGGCTTTGATGAATACATAAAAAAGATCCAACCTGACGTAGTACTATTTGATCGATTTATGATGGAGGAACAGTTCGGTTGGCGAGTGGCAGAAAATAGCCCTAACGCGCTACGAATTTTGGATACCGAAGACCTGCAATGTTTAAGAGGTGCTCGTCAAACTGCTTTAAAAGAAAATAAAAAATTTAATTTGGCTGATCTCAATACCGATCTGGCAAAAAGAGAAATTGCCAGTATTTATCGTTGTGATTTATCTTTGATTATATCTGATTTTGAAGTTTCGCTTCTTACGGAGCATTTTAAAGTCGACTCGACTCTACTAATTTATATACCATTTATGTTGGACTTAGAAAAAATACCGCAAGACTCTCAGAGCTTTTGTGAAAGACAGCATTTTGTCACCATCGGTAATTTACGTCATGCACCTAATTGGGATTCAGTTCTTTATTTGCAGCAGATCTGGCCATTGATCAGAAAACGGCTTCCTGATGCTGAGCTACATATTTACGGTTCTTACACGCCGCCCAAAGCCACTGCGCTTAATAGTCCTAAGATTGGGTTTTTGATCAAAGATCGTGCTGAAGATGTTCATCGAGTTATGCGAAAGGCGCGAGTTTGCTTATCTCCCCTTCGATTTGGCGCCGGCATAAAAGGAAAATTCATTGATGCGATGCAAAATGGAACTCCTTGCGTCACTTCAAACATTGGTGCAGAAGGTATGACGGCTGGCAATTCATGGCCTGGTCTAATTGCCAACACGACCGAAGCTATTGTTGAACAAGCGGTAACTTTGTATCAGGATGAAAAGTTATGGACGGAAAAAAATAAAAATTGTCTTAAATTACTAACCACCGTTTATGATCAAAAAATTATCGCAAAGGCACTATTGGTTAGAATAGAAAGCTTGCTGAATAATATAGCGCAACATCGGGCGAATAATTTTATCGGCTCAATGCTTAATCACCACACCCTGCGAAGCACCAAATATATGTCGAAGTGGATCGAAGAAAAAAACAAGAAATTACTCAACAGTATCGGAAACCTTTGATTGGATCTAATTCAAAAAATCCTTAATCCTAGAATAATAGAGATCACAATTATGTGACTAAAATTTTCTTTCAAATATTTCATTTAACTCATTTTGAGGTATCTGGTTGCTGGCATATGTAAATGTGCCTCTATTGTACATTTCCTCTGCAGCTTGGCGAATATTGTAGTAAATTGACCTAGCTAGGCTACCACCAATACTGACCCGTCTAACCCCTAAGCCCGCAAGTTCTTTAAACGATACATCTGATCCACTTAAACCCATTACAACATTTATGGGGCCGCTAATTTCTTTGACCAATGTCGCTACAGTCGTTCTATCACTGACCCCTGGAACAAACAGACAGTCAGCTCCGGCTTCACGATATAAATTTGCGCGCTTAATCGCATGGTTAAGGTTAGAATGGCCAGCATTCATTTCATCAGTACGGCCTATGAGCACAAACGGCACTCCCGAGCTATCGATTTCTCGACGCGCTGCTTTTAAACGCTCAATAGAAAGTTCAAGGCTGTAAAGTGGGCTGGATGGGTTGCCAGAATAATCTTCAATATTACCTCCAACAGCGCCTGCTTGCATTGCAAACTTAATTGTTTGCGAGACATCTTCAGGTTCGGTGCCAAATCCAGCTTCAAGGTCAGCATTGACCGGAACACTGACCGAGTGAGTGATTAAACTGATTTCAGCAATCATTTCATCTCTATTTAGCCGTGCGTCCTCTGAACAGAAAACATTGTCAGGACGCCCTAAAGAAAAAGCTATTCCCGCACTTGTTGTGCCTATGGTTTCAAATCCGGCAGCGACCAGCATTTTTGCGCTTCCAATATCCCATGCATTAGGCATTAAAAAACAGCCTTCTGTGGTGTGCATGGAGTAAAATTTTTCAGCCCTTTCTTTCAGACTATTTATCATAACTTGGCTCCTGTCATATCAGTGCTTAATTAATGTTTTTATTTACTGTAGCATGCCAAAACGCAAAAGAACCCAACAATGCCAATGACTAAAAATTTAGATCAGGCTTATCTAGGTTTTTTTCGAAAATCGTTCACTCACCGATGTAAGGTAATAGCATACAGTTCGACTTTTGTTCAGTAGCGCTTTTTATATCAAAAAAGCCATCCATCTTACGGAGACATTGGACGGTTTGCAAAAAATCAAGTTCCCTGATAAATTATACATCTATTATTCTGGGATTATTATTTTCCATTTTTTTGATTAATAATACCTATATTAACCTGAGAATAACCGGGAGTTGACAAAAGTGCAATTAAGCTTATTGATAGATGGAGTTGAAATAAAATTTCTGATTTAACGATCCAAGCAATCAAAAATGAAGTTGAATTAGGAGCTCAAGTTTGTGGAGATGATCGCAATAAAACTCATATTAGCTGATCAATTCAAACTAAATGAACCTTTTCCAAGTTCTAATCGTCTTTAATACAAAGAAAAGACAAAAAAGAGCCCATTGAATGAACCAAGCGGAACAAGACCTACTGGTACTCACCGCACAAAGCGGTAACCAGCAAGCTTTCGCTCTATTGTTTAAGCGTTACCATAAACCTTTAGTTAGCTTTGCCATCAAACTAAGCAATGATAGTGAGCTTTCGAATGATGCTGCTCAGGATGCTTGGATAACCATCGCGAAAAATATTCGACAACTAAAAGATCCGAGAGCATTTAGAAGTTGGATATATCGATTGGTGAGATGGAAGCTAACGGATTTACTCAGAAAACGGAGTCGAGAAGGTTATCAGTTAAAACAACTGAATGAAAAAATAACCTCTAATCTGGTGGAAAATAAGCGGGATGATGATGAAACATTATCTGTCGCCTTATCCCGACTACCCAGTATAGAAAAACAAATTATTCACTTGTTTTATTTGGATGAAATGAAAATTGCGGAGATTTCACTTGTTTTAGAAATTCCTGCAGGAACAGTGAAGTCTCGTCTTAGTAGGGCCAGACAGATGCTTAAACAAAAATACCAGCAATTGGAGAATTGATATGAATATTGATGAAAAAATTAAACGTGAATTAGCAAGTGACTCCCTGCAATTAGATGAAATATTGGTCGATAAAGAAGGATTATTCGAACGCATTTCAGGAGCTTTTAAAGGAGGTATGAAACGTTGGGTTATTCTAATTTATATTGTAGCCGTAGTCGTGGGCACTCTTTTTCTTTGGACAGGTTATCGATTTTTTATTTCCACAGAAATACAAGATCAGATATTTTGGGGAATATGTTTTATCATTGCGTTGAATATGCAGGGCTTTATCAAGCAATGGATATTCATGGAAACCAATAGAAACTCCATCATGCGGGAAGTCAAACGGGTAGAAGTCGCCGTGGCCCGTTTATCTGCAAGAATAGAGGGTTAGTTCCCCCTTTTTCGGCTGGAACGAGGCTTAGTTGAGAGGTTTGTGAATTTATCTCAGATTGCGAATTTATTCTTGAAAATCATAAAAACGAATAAAAAAGCTGCTATATTTTAATAATAATGAGTTTTATTAAGTTTCATATTGGGCGGTTTTAATGACAAAAAACAGGTTTAGATACGTTGCTAACCTATTGATAGTGATGGCTCTCAGCCTAATCCTGCCTATAAACACCAGTGCGGTTGAGGATGATACCGCCCAAGCAAAAGTATTACGGATCGGAATACTGTCCAAGCGCGGACCGTTGATGGTGCAACAAAGATGGTCTGAAATGACTGTTTATCTGCAACAAAAAATACCGGAATATCAGTTCGACATTGTTCCGCTAAGCTTTGAAGCCGTTCGCCCAGCGGTACAAAATAAGCAAATTGATTTTTTGCTAACCAACTCAGGAATGTATGTTGATTTGTCCTTTAGTTTTGAGCTGTTTGCTATTGCAACTCTTAAACGCAAAATTATTAGCCAACCATACACTAAATTTGGAAGCGTTATTTTCACCCGTATCGAACGGGATGGTATTGATCAACTCAAGGATTTAGCCGCCACTGATATCGCGGCCGTCAACAAACAATCTCTTGGTGGTTGGATTGCTGCCTTAAGAGAACTTGATAGTATTGGCTTTTCACTAAAGACCGTTAATTCACTTGATTTTTTAGGCACTCATGATGCTGTTGTTTACGCGGTCGAAAATCGAACCGTTGATGTGGGGATCGTGAAAACCGATACTCTTGAGCGAATGGCAGCGGAACATAAGATACAGCTTGGCACTTTTAAAGTTTTGCCGCTCCCTAAAGAACAATTTAGATCAGCAGGGGGTGATCCCGATTTTCCATTAATGCGTTCTACTCGGCTCTATCCCGAATGGCCGATCATTAGTCTGGCCCATGTTTCAAAATCACTCACTGAAAAAATGTCCTCTGCGCTACTTGTGATGCCAGAGGAGTCCAAAGCCGCTATTGACGCTCAAATAATGGGATGGACCATTCCCCAAAATTATACAGAAGTTGATCACGCCTTTAAACAGTTAAGTATTGGTCACTATCAGACATTAAATGATCGTTCTATTTTGGAACATACGACTCACCATTGGAAAAATATTTTAGTCGGATTATTAATTACCTCACTAATTTTTTATAACCTTCGTTATATATCATCTATAAACCGACAACTTAAAACGGCCCAACAAAACCTGATCGATTTTTCCGATCAAGATCCGCTGACAGGTTTGCCTAATCGACTTTTATTTTTTGATCTGGTTAATCGGTATTTGCATATTGCGTTACGCGAACAAAATCAATGTATTCTGTTAGCTCTGAGTGTTTGTGACATCGGATCTATTAACAATCAGTATAGCTACGAAATGGGTGAGAAGGTATTTCTTGAAACTAAAAACCGAATAAAGAGATCACTGACAGACAACGATTTACTTAGCAAGATGGATGGAAATAAGTTTTTAATTTTACTGACAAATAATCAATCAGTAAATCATTTTCGGGGGATAATGCAAACAATTGTTGATAGTTTTAATTCTCCGTTTACTTCCGAAAACGGTTTCGAAATAAAAATTGATGTGTGCATCGGCGCCAGTCAATATCCAAGGAACGGAACCATCTTAAACAAGCTTATATTGCATGCTGATGAGGCACTGCAAAAAGCTAAAATTTTATCCAATAATAATACCTGCGTCTATTCTGAAAACTAGCTAATCTACCTCAACAATAGTAATGGGCGATTAGTGGCTTGTAACATCTTAGCGGTAAAACTGCCTAATAGAAAGTCTCTAAATCGGTTATGGCTAAAAGCTCCCATTATAGTCAGGTCAATGTTATTTTCTATTTGGTAATTTGCAAGGACTTCATCCACCGAACCATCGATCTGTACACAAATGGCTTTTATACCGGAGGACTGCAAAACGTTTGATGCTTCTGCTAACAACTCATCGCCGTCGTTACCGACATGTACAACATGACAAGCCATATGGCTGAACATTTTGCTTGAGACAATCATCGCCAAGGCTTTTTTGCAAGTTACGCTACCATCATAAGCCAACATTGCATTTTGAGGCTGGTTAAATTCTTTATTAACCACCAAAATTGGTTTATGGATAGAGCGGATCACAGATTCAATTTGATGACCGATGCCTTTGTTTTGATCTTCGTGCAGTTTACCTCTGATGCCGATCACCATCAATCGGCATTCTTCTTCTAGCTCAACCAGTGATTCAGCCAAACTGCCATGATGCTGATAAGTCGCCACATCATCAACTCCTGATTGAACGGTCCGTTCTTTTGCCGCATTTAACATTAGTTGGCCTTTTTTGATCAGTATACTTTCACGGCATTGTTCTAATTCAGTTAACTCATTAAGTAACTTTTGTTGACTCCCCAAACCTATCGCGCCAGAAAAATCTGAAACTACAGGGTTATGATTTTGCTCAATAGTGTGAACAAGCTTCAAAGGCCGTTTGACGACTTTGGCAATCCATGAAGCATAATCGCATACAGATTCGCTTACTGAAGAGCCATCGATACAAGCTAAAATATGTTTTCCCGAATAGAGTTGATAGTGCTTTGACATTAGTGACCCCCCAATACTTTTTCTAATTCTTCCGGTTTGTCATGCACACCGAATCTATCAACAATGGTTTCGCTGGCTTTGTTAAGCCCGATAATCTCCACTTGCGCGCCTTCCCGTCTAAATTTGATCACCGCCATATCCAATGAATGGACCGCGGTAATATCCCAAAAATGTGCTCGACTTAAATCGATTACTACCTTAGTGACGGCTTCTTTAAAATTAAAATTGGCCAAAAATTTTGCCGCCGAATTGAAAAATATTTGGCCATGAAAAACATAAGTCCGAGTGCTATTTTTTTCATCGAGCTGACTTTCTGCATACATAAAGTGGCTTATTTTATTGGCGAAAAATAACGAGCCGAGTAACACGCCTACAAATACACCATAGGCTAAGTTGTGCGTCCAAACTACCACAATTACAGTGGAAATCATAACCGTGTTGGTTGATAGCGGATGGGCTTGAAGGTTTTTAATCGATCCCCAGTCAAACGTACCAATGGAAACCATGATCATGACAGAAACTAAAGCGGCCATTGGAATTTGCGCCACCCAGTCATTCAAAAAAACCACCATAATGAGTAGCACCACTCCAGCTACTAATGTTGAAAGCCGTCCACGACCACCCGATTTTATATTGATCACCGATTGGCCAATCATGGCACAGCCCGCCATGCCGCCTAATAAACCTGCACCAATATTCGCGATACCTTGGCCTTTACATTCACGGTTTTTATCACTGGATGTATCGGTTAAATCATCAATGATGGTTGCTGTCATTAATGACTCCAATAACCCAACCACCGCTAAGGCCATTGAATAAGGAAAAATGATCTGCAAGGTTTCAAAGTTTAGTGGAACATTTGGCCAAAGAAAAATGGGTAAAGTATCAGGTAGTTCGCCCATATCGCCTACCGTACGAATATCAATACCCACCACCATGGTTAATGTGGTTAATGACAAAATACAGATTAATGGTGATGGGATCATTTTTCCAATCACTGGAAGATAAGGAAACCAATAAATAATCCCAAGACCGCCCGCAGTCATCGCATAGACATGCCAGGTCACATTGGTCAGTTCAGGTAACTGAGCCATAAAAATTAAAATCGCCAGTGCATTAACAAATCCGGTGACCACCGAGCGCGATACAAAGCTCATCAAACTACCAAGCTTTAAATATCCCATCATGACTTGAATGGCCCCGGTTAACAGTGTTGCTGCAAGTAGAAACTCCAGTCCATGTTGCTTCACCAAAGTGACCATTAATAGCGCCATTGCCCCCGTTGCCGCTGAGATCATTCCCGGTCGACCGCCAATCAACGCTGTTATCACCGCAATACAAAAAGAAGCATACAATCCTACTTTAGGATCGACACCGGCAATAATTGAAAAAGCAATCGCTTCAGGGATCAATGCCAACGCGACTACTAGACCGGCAAGAACATCACCTCGAACATTGCCCAACCAATCTTGTTTTGTAGAATGAAATAACATATTTGACCTTAATGAAGATTTGACTAAATTAAAAAACAGCTAAAGTAGTTTATTTATAGCATTTAATAGAAAATTAGTTTGATTATCTTGGAAAGGTCGCGGATTCTACCGAAGGAACAATAAGGATACAAATTATTTTAACAATAACTCCTAGTTATTAGCTTAGCTCCTTGTGTCAGCAATATAATAGCAGGATAACAATGGTATTATTCAATCAACATAGACAGCGTGACTATGAACATCTCTCAAATTCGCCAAAAAAGCTTAATTACCGCCATCAAAACCCCATTTAATCGTAACGGGAAAATCGATCTAGTGGCGTTTGATAAGTTGGTCGAAAAACAAATCGAATTTGGCGTAGATGGCTTGATCATTGGTGGCACCACCGGTGAAGGACATTTACTCGATTGGGAAGAGCATTTGATGTTGATAGCCCATACCGCTAATCAATACGGCGATCGTCTGTTAGTGATCGGTAATACTGGCAGTAATAATACTCGTGAGGCTGTCAAAGCGAGCAAAAATGGATTTGCCATGGGCATGCATGCGGCCCTGCTAATCAATCCTTATTATGGAAAAACTTGCCCTTTGGGTGTTGAAAAACACCTCACCGTCGCTTTAGATATTGGTCCAGCTTTTATTTATAACGTTCCTAGTCGAACCGGCCAAGATATCGATCCACCGATCATCGCTAATATTGCCAAACATGAAAATTTTGTCGGGGTTAAAGAGTGCGCCGGAAACGATCGCATCAACCAATATGAAAAACAAGGGATCCCTTGTTGGTCGGGTAATGATGATGAATGTTTTGATGGTCGCCACCAACATGGCTCTCATGGCGTTATTTCGGTCACTTCCAATATTATTCCTGGATTAATGCGCAAATTAATCGATGATAAAAATCAGACAATGTTGAATCAATCTTTACAGTCGCTATTTGATTGGCTGTTTTGTCTGCCAAATCCGATTTCGATCAATACCGCGTTATCGATGACCGGTGCGGTTGAACCTGTGTTTCGATTGCCTTATGTACCGTTAGATCAAGCTGCCCGACAGATTGGTTTTGATCTGCTTAACAAAATTAATTCTGATGAGATTGTTGGTGAGACACTGTCATTGATGCAAGATGATGATTTTGAGATATTAGTGTAGGTTTGGGGGCTGTTTTTAAGCTCAAAAGTGTTAAGCTCTATCACTTCGTTTTCACAATATCCCGGAACAATAAATGACCTGCTGGACCGATCTGCTCGCTGCCGAAAAACAACAAGACTATTTTAAGCGTACCTTAGAATATGTGGCCAAGCGGCGTGCCGAAGAGGTGACAGTTTATCCACCAAAAGAACAGGTCTTCAATGCGTTTTTAGCCACCCCGTTTGAACAGGTTAGAGTGGTTATATTAGGTCAAGATCCCTATCACGGCCCCAATCAGGCACATGGTTTATGTTTTTCGGTTATGCCGGGTGTTAAGACACCTCCTTCGCTAGTTAATATCTACAAAGAACTGAAACAGGATATTCCTGGATTTGAAATCCCCTCTCATGGCTATTTGCAAAGTTGGGCTGAACAAGGTGTTTTGCTATTGAATACGGTGTTAACTGTGGAACAAGGACAAGCCCATTCGCACAAACATTTGGGTTGGGAAAAATTCACCGATAAAGTCATCCAACAGCTTAATGAATTTGGAGAAGACTTGGTGTTTCTTTTGTGGGGAGCGCACGCGCAAAACAAAGGTGCTCAAATTGATGAAAATCGGCATTTTGTAATGAAAGCGCCTCATCCCTCCCCATTATCGGCCCACCGAGGATTTTTAGGTTGCCAGCACTTTTCAAAAACCAATCAAATATTGACAGAAAAAGGCCTTAATCCCATCCACTGGATGAGTCTGGCCAATTAAAATAACGAGCATATTAATCTGCAAAAACACTTGCTCTTTACTACAATTTAGATAAGACCAATTAAAAATAAGATCATATTCAATGCTACGGCTTTTGGCTAGTCTATTTTACCTAATTATCACCTCCAGTTCACTGCTACTAGCAGATAAGGCCGATATTCTTGTCATTGGTGAATTCTTGACGCTAGTTTCCACGGAGGAAAGGGTCAGCTCTCCGAGTTCGACCCATTCTCATTTGGAAAGTAATGATTCTCATTTTGAATCATCAAAGCAAGAAAAAATTTCAAGAGAACGTTTGCTCATTTTTTTAACTCTGGCAATTTTTCTTCCATTGGTTTTTATTTTATGGTATCGCCGAAAACTGTTATTTACCGTAACAGCGATACTAATGGGTACCTTTTTTATTCAAAATCAAATAGAACAAACTTTAAAAAAAGAACATGAAAAATTAGAACAAGAGAAGATATCACAAAGACTTAATTCCGTCAGCGCCAAGTTGCAAGGAAATCTGCAAATAAATCTCTCCAAGTTAACCGGTTTTGCCGCTTATATTTCCGCTATGCCGGAATTAACAGAGCAGGACTTCATCCGTTACGCAAAAGAATTATCAAGAAAATCGCCGATGTTAATCAACTTTGCATCGGCCAAAGATCTAATTATCAATTACGTTTATCCGAAAGAAGGCAATGAGAAAGTCATTGGGATGAACTACCGCAAAATTCCCGAACAAATAGATAATATTATGCAAGTGGTCAAATCTGGCCAAATTCAAATGATTGGCCCGATTAATTTAGCGCAAGGTAAAATGGCATTCATTGGAAGAGCTCCTATTTTTCTCGGCAATGGACAGTTATGGGGCATCATTTCAGCACCACTCGATGCAGAATTATTGTATCAATATTCTGAAATAAACCAGTCAAGTCAACAGATGAAACTTGCCATTCGAAGCTACGATGCTCTTGGCAACCAAGGTCCGGTATTCTTCGGAAAAAAAGAGGTCTTTGATAAAACCAACCATCTTCAGTCAATCATCAATGTTGGCGGTGGTTCATGGCACATAGCAGCAGTCCCTTTAGTCAACGATAAAAATCTGCCTACCAATATATTTGCGTTAAGAATTTATTTTTTATTTGCAGGGCTATTTTTTAGTATTTTTGCTAGGTTTCGATTTAAACAAGATCTTGACAACAAGAAACTTGAGTACAAAATTAATGAAGATAAACGCTTATTAGAATCAGTTGCAAGTGTTGCCAAAATCGGCGGCTGGAAGTTAGATAAACAATTAGGTTTTGTTAATTGGTCTGAACAATCGTCTTTATTATTAGGTGAATTGAGAAACTATCTACCGGAGTGTCTTTTAGATTTGGAGTCTCATTTTTCTCAGCAAGAATTTTTATTATGGAAGTCAAAAACCAAGGACGCATTTGAGAGAGGCAAAGCATTTGATATAGAAATAGAACTACTCTCAAAAGATGGAAGACTTCAATGTTTAAGAATTATGTCAAACGCAGAAAAAATAGACAGTAATCGATACATCGCTGGAACCATACAGGATGTTACTGATAAAATATTAAGCACCAGACTTATCGAACGTCAAGCAACTTATGACAGTCTAACCGGATTGCCAAACCGAGTCCTCTACCATGACCGGTTAGCCAAATCGATAGACAATGCTCATCGAAACAAACAAAAAATAGCGGTGTTATTTATTGATCTCGACCGTTTTAAACCAATCAACGATAACCACGGTCATCAGGCCGGAGACAAACTATTAATTGAAGCCGCTTTGCGGATCAAACTGTCAATCAGGGAGTCTGATACTGTATCAAGACTAAGCGGCGATGAATTTGCGGTCATCCTCAATAATACGCCTCAATATAGTGATGCGTTAAAAGTGGCGGAACAAATCCTCGATAAAATGCAACAGCCCTATCAACTAGGGGATATTTTCGTTTATTTGAGTGCCAGTATCGGCATAGCTCTTTATCCAAATGATGCCGACAATGCTGATTCTCTTTTGAGAAAAGCCGATCAGGCAATGTATGAAGTAAAGGCGAGTGGTCGAAATGGATGTCAGTTTTATACTACAGAAATGCAACTTAAATCTGAGTATCGCCATGAGTTACTTAATCAACTTATTAGCGCTGTTAATCAAAATAGGTTACAAGTTTACTTTCAGCCGATCGTTAATCTCAAAACAAATAGAATAACAAAATGTGAAGCACTAGCCAGATGGCAAAAAATGGATGGTGAATTTGTTCCTCCTATCGATTTTATTAATCTGTCAGAAGAATCAGGATTGATTAATAAAATCGACTTGTTTATGTTAGAAGAATCTGCCAAGTCACTCACAAAAATAGATCCAGAAATGGAGTTGTCCATTAATATTTCTCCTAGGTTATTTCATACAAAGGACTACGCCCTTGAAAAGTGGACTGCATCAATTAAGGAAATAAGTCAAAATACTCGGATCACTGTCGAAATTACCGAGCGACTATTGACAGATGATTCAGAGAGAGCACTTATTGTCTTAAATCAGTTAAAAAACTATGGTGTAAAAATTGCCATTGACGATTTTGGCACAGGATATTCCTCGCTCAATTATTTGGTTAAATATCCGGTTGATATTATTAAAATCGACCAAAGCTTTGTTAAGGAAATTGGCATTGATTCGTCCGCTGAAGCGTTAATTGAAACCATATTAGCCATGGCTGAAAGGCTAAAAATAAAAGTGGTTGCAGAAGGGATCGAAACAGAGGCCCAACTAGACTATCTTAAAAAACACAACTGCGACTTTGGTCAAGGATATTTCCTTGGAACACCAATGAATAATGATGACTTTGCAAAACAAATCGGTTGAGGTTCTAGTTAAACCGTTTCTCAAGTATTTTCCTTAGAGCTGATATTTAATTCATTTGGCAAACGTACTGATAATCAAGATATTCTTCAATCCCGTAGTGACCCCCCTCTCTTCCCATACCAGATTGTTTGATACCTCCAAAGGGTGCCGCAGGATTGGATAGTCGTGTCTGATTAATGCCCAAAATGCCGAGCTGCAATTTAGATGCTAACCGGTTAATTCGCTGGTGATTTTTTGTATAAAGATAACCACACAAACCTAATTCCGACTGATTGGCTTGTTGTACTGCTTGGGCTTCGTCTGTAAATGTGGTGATCGAAACCACAGGTCCAAAAATTTCCTGATTGAATAAATCCATATCCGGGGTAATATTTTCTATTATGGTAGGTTCAAAAAAATAACCTGTAGTCTCTTTTAACTTAGAGTAATCAGTTGAAAATGGTTTGCCACCAAGCAATAGTTTGCCGCCCTCAGCAAGAGCTTTTCTAACTAGAGTTTGCATTTTATCAATAGCGGCCAGATTGATTAGTGGTCCAATTTTAGAATCAGGGTCAAAACCTTCTCCAACTTTCAACTTTACAGTTTTAGCGATTAATCGTTTTTTAAACTTTTCGACGACTTTCTGATGGATCAAAAATCGATTGGCACTTACACAGGTTTGTCCGGCATTTCTAAATCGACTGGCGATTGCCCCGTCAACCGCAGCGTCTAGGTCCGCATCTTCAAAAACGATAAAGGGTGCGTTTCCACCTAATTCCATAGACGTTCTTTTAACGCCAGCAGCACATTGTTGCAACAGTTTTTTACCAACTTTGGTAGAGCCAGTGAAGCTGAGTTTAGCGACCTTTGGGTGTTGAGTGAATATCTCACCAATGGCTTGTGCATTACTTCCGACCAACACATTAAACACCCCAGCAGGAATGCCAGCTTCAATCGACAGTTGTGCTAACGCCAAGGCAGAAAGCGGGGTAAGTTCTGAGGGCTTTAAAACTACACAGCAACCGGCAGCGAGCGCGGCGGCGGCTTTTCTTAACACCATTGAGCATGGAAAATTCCACGGTGTAATTGCGGTTACCACGCCAATTGGGCGCCTAAAGACCTGAGCAATTTGATGGATTTCAGCATCAACTTTTTCTGGCTGTTTGAGCGCGGCAGCAAGTTCAGAATATAATTTGACGTAATTTGCCGCGTGATTGATTTCATCTTTAGCTTCTTCGAGGGGTTTGCCTTGTTCAAGTGTCAACAAATAAGTGAGATCTTGTAAATTCTCTCGCATTAATTCTTGCCAACGGCCAAGTCGTGTTGCTCTATCAGATTCGGACAAAGCCTGCCAAATCATTAGCGCCCTGTCTGCCGCATTAATAGCCTGCGTTGTCTGGCTGGCAGTGATTTCATATATTTGACATATGACCTTGTTATTAGCTGGATTGAAAACTTCAAAAGTTTGTTCCGAATCTATCCAGCAACCATCAACAAAGGAGCAATGTTTGATTAATGTTTGATTAGTAAGTTTTAGCATAGGAAAAAGTTAGGTTTATTAAAGTGAGTTTAGGAATAAGTTTTAGGAACGTAAAGAGAAAGAGTGGAATAAATATGAATAGTCCAAGTATTTCAAATCCGCGCAGTAAAATTCGTTTCATCAATATCTCCTAATAAAGTTTCTTCAAGGGTAAGCACAAAAAATAAGTTATTGTCTAACCGAGCCTTGTACATGATTACCACTTAATTTGAATTTTAGTTCCAACACTTACTAAATCCATGAATTCATCCATTTCTGAATTGCTCAACGCAATACATCCATCAGTCCAATTCATTTGTTGTGTTGCTAATGATAACCAACCAAACCCATTTTTTTGGCCATGAACCATAATAAAACCGCTTGGTGAGACACCTTCTTTCTTGGCATTTTTTTTATCTTGTTCATTAGGATAGTTTATGTGCATTGCTCTATAAAATGAAGAGTTTTCTTTTTTATAATCTAGGGTATATGTTCCTTCAGGTGTCTTTTTATCACCTTCTTGTTGTTTGTGACCTTTGGGATTAGCACCAAAAACTACACGATATTCTTTTACTATTTTTTGACCATCCAGCAAACACATTTTCTTTCTTAAATTCATTAATAGTAAGAACCTTATTAGATTTCCATTCACCTATCATCGGATTAACATTTATATATTTATAACCCAAAAAATAGCAAACCAAAAATTGTCAAAAATGCTATTTTATTATTCATTCAATTTCCTTTATTGCGGATACAAGCATTAACGCTTCAATTTGACGCGTTGTAGTTATTGCGGCTGATAGGCGCAATAAGTGCGATGTTAATAACATTGATTTGTTAGAGAGCACTCGCATGCAACTCTACGATTTTATTTTGGTATGGGGAATCGACATCAATTCTTCCAACGTTATTTTTCAAATATTTCGAGGAATGATTCGCCTGATACTGTTAGCTTTTTCTTATCCCCGTAATCTTTCGATAGAGACACGATTGCTTTATGTTTCCTATTTCCCCAGAGTACTTCATAGATTTGCTTTGTATAAAATATAGCATAGCCATCGAACTCTCCATCATCACTGAACATACATAATATCGTTATTTCATCGTTTACGAATTCGATAGTACCGGTTTGATCTTCATCACCACATTTTCTTCTTAGGCTAATCATTTCTTTTTGTAATTTCAGCTTTTTTAATTCTTGTACGAGCATGTACATTCCTTATGTCTCTAACAGTTTTGAAAACAGTGGACAGGCTACCGCA
>Ga0256845_1000598_pt1 | contig 33226 bp, 30 predicted proteins | sample RiftiametaG_FD_189101 | JGI IMG/M metagenome (GOLD analysis project Ga0256845, IMG submission 189101) | Tube worm associated microbial communities from hydrothermal vent at the East Pacific Rise, Pacific Ocean - Riftia | ecosystem: Host-associated > Annelida > Integument > Unclassified ...
GCGGGTCTATAAAAAATATGTTTAAGAAAATTGGAGTTAACTCAATAATAACAAATAATGCTGATGATTTGATTAAAGCAAAAAAGATAATATTACCAGGTGTTGGAAAATTCGATAATGGAATTAACAATTTAAATAACATGGGGTTTATAGAAATACTAAATAGAAAAGTAATAGATGAAAAAACACCAATTTTGGGAATTTGTCTTGGAATGCAATTAATGTCTGAAATTAGTGAGGAGGGAGGTAGCTCACATGGGTTAGGGTGGATAGAAGCAGAAGTGAAAAAATTTAATTTCAACAGAGAACAAAATAAAAAATTAAAAATACCACATATGGGATGGAATACGGTTAAGCAGGTTAGAAAACATTCTTTGTTTTCTCAGATGTTTGAGAAAAGTAGATTTTATTTTGTTCATTCATATTATATGGTTTGTAGAAATTCATATGATATAGTTACAACAACCTATCACGGAATTTCTTTTGTATCTACTATCGCAAAAGATAATATATTTGGAGTTCAGTTTCATCCTGAAAAGAGTCATAAATTTGGTATGAAATTATTGTCAAATTTCGCTGTTTTGTGAAAAAAAAATCTAAAAATATTAATTTATATGCTTCATCATAGAGTTATTCCTGTCATATTGTTACAAGATAAAGGATGTGTAAAAACCGTTAAATTTAAGAATCCGACATATTTGGGTGATCCCAAAAATATTATTAAAATATTTAATGATAAAGAGGTTGATGAGATTGTAATCCTCGATATAAACGCATCTATTAAGAGGAATAAACCGAATATTAATTTTTTAAAAGAATTAACAGTAGAGTGCTTTATGCCTGTAAGTTATGGTGGGGGAATAAGTAGTTTTGAAGAAGCTAAAAAATTATTTTCAATTGGAATTGAAAAAATTATTATTAATAGTTTTGCCTTTAATAATATGGAGTTTATTAGGAAATTAACTGATTATTTCGGTAATCAAAGTATTGTTATTTCAATGGATGTGAAAAAAAATATTTTTGGACATTATAAGTGCTATTCTATGAGTGGTTCAAAAAACACAGGTATTGAACCTGTTGAGTTTGCAAAAATTGTTGAAAAAAATGGTGCAGGAGAGATTTTACTTAACTCAATTGATAATGATGGCATGATGCAGGGATATGATATTGAATTAATAAAAAAAGTGTCAGATTCTGTTGATATCCCTGTTATAGCTTGTGGAGGGGCGGGAAAGCTAAAAGATTTTGGTGATGCAGTGAGTAGAGGTAATGCCTCTGCTGTTGCTGCAGGAAGTTTTTTTGTGTTTCAAGGAATTCATAGAGCAGTTTTAATCAGTTATCCTCACTATGATGAGTTGGAACAACTGTTTATTAAATAAAAAATGAGGTAAAATAACAAAATGAATGCTTATCAAATTTGTAATAGATGTGTTATGGATACAACAGACCCTAATATAGTTTTTGATGAAAAGGGTTATTGTAATCATTGCACTAATGTATTAAAAAAAAAGAAAGAATATCCTTTTTGTCTTAATAATGATGAAAAAAAGAAAGAATTAGAAGGAATTATTGCTCAAATAAAAAAAGCCGGAACAAAAAAATATGATTGTATAGTTGGTGTTAGTGGTGGGGTTGATAGTTCTTATCTAATTTATATTATAACAAAAATGGGATTAAAACCGCTTGCGGTTCATCTTGATAATGGATGGAATTCCGAACTAGCTACTTCTAATATTGAAAATTTATGTAAAAAACTTGATGTTGATTTGTTTACATATGTTATTAATTGGAATGAGTTTAGAGATATTCAATTGTCTTTTCTAAAGGCATCTACTCCCGATGCTGAAATTCCAACTGATCACGCAATTTCGGCAATATTATATGCTATAGCTGTTAAATATGGTTTGAAATACATTGTCAGCGGTGATAATTTTAATACTGAATCAATATTGCCTGTAGCATGGTCGCATGGACATAACGATTGGAAGTATATTAGAGAAATTCATAAACGATTTGGCTCTGTTAAAATGAAAACATTTCCAAGAAGTAGTTATTTTAAGCTTTTTTATTATACTTTTGTAAAGAAAATAAAAATAATTAAACTTTTGAACTTTGTTGATTATAATAAAGATGTTGCTGTGCAAACAATAAAAAATGAATTAGGGTGGAAACCATATGAGGGTAAACATCATGAATCCATATATACAAAGTTTTTTCAAAGTTATATATTACCAAAAAAATTTAATTTTGATAAGAGAAAAGCTCATTTATCAAGCCTAATATGTTCTGGGCAAATAGATAGAAAAAGGGCAATTATTGAGCTTAAAAAGGAAACTTTTTTGTTGTCAAAATTAAATGAGAACAAAGAATATGTTTCAACAAAATTAGGGATAGGAAATTCAAAATTTGATGATATTATGAATGCTAAAATTAAAACATTTTGGGATTATCCATCTTATGAAAATTCATGGTATTATAAACTTGTTAGAATTTTATATCGATTTTTGAAAAAAAAATAAAAACCATTATATAAGAATGAAAAAGATTTTATTTATTGCTTATTATTATCCTCCTATTAAGAGTGGGGGGGGGCAGCGTCCTTTAAATTTTATTAAATATCTTAAGAAGAATAATTATGATGTGACTTTATTGACTTCGACTTATAAAAAAACTGTTTTTGAATCGGAAATAATAAGGGTCTTTGATATATCGTTTAATAAAGAGAGGAGAGGTTTTAGATATTATGTATGGCTTTTTTTGAGACTTATAACCGAGTGTTTGATAAAGTTTGGATTTTATAGTTCAATTTATTCATGGTGGAAAAACAGTGTTATAAGAAAAAGTGAAAAAATTATAGCATTTACGAAGCCTGATTTAATTATTGTCTCTTACCCACCCGTAGAAACACTGGAGATTGGATTATTTTTATCAAAAAAATTTAATATCCCGTTAATTTCTGATTTCAGAGATGGACTTTTGTTTGAACCTATTGAAAAAACAAGGATTAATAAATATAAAATAATAAAAGAAAAATATTCTGATATTGAAAAAGAAATTGTTCATAATTCCATTTCTATTGTTTCTGTTTCCGATCCCGTTTCCGATTATTTTATAAATAAATACAGAAAAAAGGAATCGTATACAATTTATACGGGTTTTGATCCGGAGGATAGTTTAAATGTTAAATTTAATGATGGATTTTTTGATATAAATAAATTTAATATTTTATTCACAGGAAGGTTTAGCCTTGCTGACAAGAACAATAGAGTTCAATATTTCTTTGATGCAATAAGAAGTGTTGTCGGGGAGGATAAAAAAAAGGCGGATAAAATTGTCATTCATCTGATTGGAGAGTTCAACAAAGATGATATAATTCCTCTGACAGACCTTATAGAGAAAGGGTTGATTGTTAATTGGGGTTATATGGAAAGGAATAGGGTGCTGGAATTGCAAAAGCAAGCTAATCTCTACTTATTATTACTCTTCCGGACAGAGTAAGTTCGGTTTCCACAAAAATATTTGAATATCTAATGTCGGGTACTCCTATATTGGCTTTAACCCATAAAACAATACTTGAAAAAATAGTAGTTGATACGAGAACAGGCTGGGTTGTTCATCCGCAGAAGGTTGATTTAATAAAAAGCTTATTGAAGAAAATAATCAAGGATAAAATTTTTTATAATTCAATTAATCGTGATAAAAAAAAGATAAATTTTTATTCTTCGGAAGAACAGGTGAAACATTTGGTCACAATAATAAATAGGATGATACATTAATGGATGTTAAAAACATTATTGTTTCAGTTCACCAGCCGAATTTTTTACCTTGGATCGGTTATTTTTACAAAATTGCAAAGAGCGATATATTTGTATATCTTGATAATGTACAGTTTATTAAGAGAAGTTATATAAATCGAGTTAAGATAAAAACTATAAATGGTGCTCAATGGATTACGGTTCCGGTAAAAACGAAGGGTAGATATCTACAAGAAATTGATAAGGTTGAAATCGACAATAATTTGGATTGGAGAAAAAAATTTTTAGGTATGTTAAAAACTAATTATTCAAAATCTCCTTTTTTTGAATTTTATTTTTCAAATTTAAAAGAGAGAATATCTAAAGATTTTTGTTGTCTTATTGATTTAAATATTGAGCTTATTGATTGGATATTTGTTGAATTAGCAATTAATAAAAAAGTATTAAGGGCATCTGAAATTATTGATGATAATTATAAATCCACTGATAGGATTATATCAATTTGTAAAGCTTTGGCAGCAAATGCGTATTTATCCGGTTTTGGTGGTCAAAATTATCAAGAAAAATTTATATTTGATAAAAACAATATTGATTTAAAAGTTTATAATTTTAAGCACCCTGTATATAAGCAGTTATGGGGAGAATTTGTTCCGGGATTATCAATTTTGGATTATATGTTTAATATTGATATTGAGAAAATAAAGGAGTTTTTTAATGAAATACAATAACATTAAAGTGAAAAATATTAATTATTTTAACACTACATTTATTAATGCCAAGGATGATCATGGTGCTGTAGCTCAATCAAAAATTTCTCATTCTAAAAGATTTGAAAAAATATATGAAATTGGTGATTGGAATAATAAGAGTATATTAGATGTTGGTTGTGGCTTGGGTGCTTATTACGAATTCCTAAAAAAAAAAGGTAAAAAAATAAATTATACCGGATTTGATATTAACGAATTAATGGTAAAAGAGGCTAAAAAAAGATATAAACTTGATGAAGCATATTTTGAAGTAAAGGATATAATTGAAGAGCCTGTGACGGAGAAGTTTGATTATGTCATATCTGTTGGACCTTTGAATCTTAAATTTGAAAAATTAATGAATATGGAAATAACCGAAATACTTCTGAAAAGGATGTATGAAATATCAATTGATGCTTTTGCGATTTCTATGACATCCTCATTATCAAGAAAAAAAAATGATGAAACTTTTTACTATAATCCTTTTGAAATTGGAGAATATGTTTCTTCTTTTACTAATGATTTTAAAATAGATCACTCGTTTTTACCACATGATTTTGTGTTGTTTGTTTATAAAAAAGATTTATATGATTTTTAAAAAATAAATTCGGAGATTAAAATGTTAAGAAAAGAAAGAGTATTGATTCTGGCACCACATACCGATGATGGCGAATTTGGATGTGGAGGCTCTATTTCAAGATTTTTAAGAGAAGGAAAAGATGTTTTTTATATAGCTTTTTCAACAGCTGAGAAATCTGTTCCTGCAGGAATGCCGAAAAATATTTTAGAAAAAGAAGTTCGTGAAGCGACAGAAATTCTCGGTATTATTGAAAAAAATTTATTTGTATATAAGTATGAAGTAAGAAAATTAAATTATGTTAGACAAGAAATATTAGAAGAGTTGGTTAAGATTAAAAGCGAAATAAACCCTGATTTGGTTTTCTTACCTTCTTTAAATGATCTTCATCAAGATCACAGTACGGTAGCTATGGAAGGTCTAAGAGCTTTTAAAGAGGTAAGTGTAGTAGGCTATGAACTTCCTTGGAATAATATTACATTTCATACAAATATGTTTGTGAAATTAACCCAAGAGGATATGAATAAGAAAATTTCAGCATTAAAAGCTTATAAATCACAATATGGAAAAAAGTATGCAACGGAAGATTTTATATTCAGTTGGGCAAAAACCCGAGGTACTCAAATAGGAACGGATTTTGCTGAAACTTTTGAAGTAATTCGGTGGATTGTGGAATGAATATTATGAAATGAATATATTATTCTAACTTAATCAACGAAATTATCGGATAATTTAATTTATGGTAAAATGTTTAAAATTCTGATAAAATTTTACTACATGTCTATATCTAGCATTGCTATTATAAAAAAATGAGTAAAGAAAAAAACAATCATACTGACCCGAATTTGGATATTTTTGATTCCGGTCAGATAAAATATTTAATAGACAATAGATTTCATATTAAGAAAAAGTTGGGTCAAGGTGGAATGGGGGAAATATTTCTTGCCGAAGATACAAAGTTAAAGCGGATGGTAGCAATTAAGTCAATTTCCAAAGAAAATCTTGCTGATAAAGATTCAAAAATCAGATTTCTCAGGGAAGCACAAACTGCTTCTCAGATTGAACATCCAAACATTTGTCCTATTTATGAAATATATGAAGAAGAAAAAAACAATTATATCGTAATGCAATATATAGATGGTGTTACTTTGGATAATATCATTAGATATAATGAATTAGATATAAAGAAAATTTTAAATATATCCATTCAAATTTGCGATGGAATGATTGAAGCTCATTCGATTGGAATTGTTCATCGCGATTTAAAACCCGGAAATGTAATGGTAAATAAGAAGGGAAATGTAAAACTGCTTGATTTTGGGCTTGCAAAATTCCGGGATGATTCGGATACAAGAAAGCATGGTATCTCGAATTCCAATTTAACGGAGAAGGGAATAGTTATAGGTACTGTATCTTACATGTCACCCGAGCAGGCAAAAGGAGAACCCCTTGATTTCAGGAATGATATTTTTTCATTCGGAGTGATAATGTTTGAGATGGCAGAGGGTTATAATCCATTTTATGACAAAGAGCAGATAACTACTCTTTATAATGTTCTGAATAAAGATATTATTTTTAAAAAAAATCCGGATAAATCACTTAACAAAATTATTAAAAAGTGTTTAATGAAGAAACGAGAAGAGAGATATTCTTCTTTTGAAGAGATTAAAAAAGATCTTTTAAGAATAAGATCAAAAATATCAGGAAAAGGAATGGAAGATGATGAGTCCGGAAGAACTGAGATAATTGACCTTCATGAAAAAGAGGAGTTAATGAAGGAGATTGGGAAATCTTCATCAATAGAGGATCTTGGTGATATTGTTTACAGGATTAAAAAAATTAAAACAGAGACAGTTCCGGTAATTTCAACTAAAAGAAATTTTTTTAAAAAAAATATTTTAATTATTTCATCTGTTATTTTAATGTTTTTATTTTTAATTATAGGCACAATTTTAAAAAAGAATGGTAATGGTTCTCTCTCCTCTTCCTTACAGTATATTACTATTCACCCTTTTTCGGGTGATGGATCCGATCTATTTAAAAGAGAATTATTGTTTTTATTAAAAGAAGGATTTGACAATGTGAAAAATCTGAACAGCGTTGATGAAGAAGCAATTTTATCTCTTCATAACTCCGTTAAAGCTTTAGATAACAGAACAAATGTTAAGGAAAAATTCAATATAAACTATGATCTTAAAGTAAAAATTACAAAGATAAAAAATATTTATAATTTTGATGCCATATTACAATCCAATATAGACGGGAAGAAAAGATCAATAACTGTTCCGGGTCTGGATTCTGATGAATCTTTGCTTGATTATCAGATAAAAACATTAATTGAGCGAGTTTTGAAAAAAATTTATAAAGATAGAGAAAATAAAGGTATTTCAATTAATATTGTTAATACTTACGGAAAAAGTTGGAATGATTTTCAAAATTTTTATAAAGGTATTGAATATTTTAAAAAGTTTAATATTCCTTATGCAAAAAAGTATTTTTTACAGTCTAAAGATATTCCGGCTTCATCATACTATTTATCGAATTTACTCTATTTTAATGGTGATAGAATTAGATCTAAAAAGCTTATTTCAAAAATAATTCCTAAAATAGATATGTTGAATGAAGTAATAAAATTAAAGATTCTTTCTTTAAAGGCAAGGCTTGACTTAAATTTTTCCGAAGAAATTAAATATCTTATAAGGTTGAAAAATCTTAATCCTTTATCAAAAGAATCATATTATGAACTCGGTGAAGCTTTTTTCCATAGGGGTGATGCCAAAAATGCACTTAAATACTATTTAGGTGCAATCAAATTGGATAAAAATTTTTCCAAAGCTTTAAATCATACCGGATATTGTTACTCTTATTTAGGAGATCATGAGAGATCAATAGAGTTTTTTGAATTGTATAGAGATCTTGATAAGTCTGCAAACTCTTTTGATTCACTTGGGGATGGATATTTTTATTCCGGAGACCTTCTTTCAGCCGAGGCGTCTAAGTTAACTGCTTTAAAAATGGAAGAAAAAGGAGTTTACTGGGCAAATTTAACTTTAGCTGATATTTATCTTCTCAAAATAAGGATTGAGGATTCTTTAAAGGCAACGAGAAAATACAGTGAATTTGTGATAGAACCTTTTGAAAGAGCCGGAGGTTTGTCAAAGGAAGCTTTTATCTATTATTATATTGGAAATTATAAAAAAGCAATTAAAATAATTAACAAATCATTAAATATTTATAATTCGAATGATATTAGTAATAATTCTTCCGAGGAACACTGGATTAAAGGACTTATTCTTTTAAAATCCGGAAAGATCTCTCTTGCACAAAAAGAACTTGAATGGCTTGAAAAACTTGTTGATAAAAATAAACTTTCTATACGAAATTATCTTGCTCCGTTAAAATATATGCTTCATTTAAAAGCTGAATTAAATTCAGTTAATAAACATTTTGATGAAGCTGAATCGGCTTTCAGATCTTTATTAAATTTAAAGTATAGGCTTTCATACTGGATAACTCAATATAATTTTCAGTTTTTTATTACTGAATATGCCAAATTTCTTTTTAAAACAGGTAAAACTAATGATGCATTGTCACAGCTGGAAATTTGCTTGGAACTCGGTAATAAATATATCCCAGCTTTGTTGTTTAAAGCTAAAATTTTAGATTATAAAAATATGAAAGCCGAATCATTGAAAGTGTTTAAAATTATTGACTCTCTATTAGATTCAAGAAGAGATAAAACTATTTCCGGTAAAATATTAAGTGAAAAGTTGAAATCAGACTCAAAGATTTAGTTTACTAAAATGCTTTTTAACCTTATTAAGACTATCTCCCTCACGAATAATTTCAGGATGGTTCTTTGAAATATCAATTATTGTCGAACCCAGTGATTCGGGCAAATCCCCACCGTCAATTAGTATCAAATCGTTTTCGATAGACACTCTTCTAATAAAATCTTTTATTTGAATAATATTGTTTAGAGGTTTATCAGAACTGATATTGACTGATGTCGAAACAATGGGAAAACCCATATATTCAACCATTTGCAAAATTTCATCTATATCGGGAATTCGAACTCCCACTGTTCCCTCTTTTTTATACGGATGACCATTAACACTAATTGAAAGTTTGGTTATTAGCGTGATTTTTCCTGGGAAAAGATTAATAAATATATCAGAATACCGAGGGTTAATCTCGGTAATTTTAGAAAGCATTTTAAGATCGGATACAATAACAGAGTATGGAGTTCCCGAACGTCCTTTGATTTTATCTATTTTTTTTATTGCATGAGAAGAAAAAAAATTACAACCCAAACCGTAAAGAGTATCCGTTGGATAAATTATCAATCCGTCATTTGAAAGGTGCTTGCGGATAATTGAAATGTTCTTACTTTCATTGATCTTATTAAGTAAGATGGTAACCATATTCTATTCTTATTTTATTTCAAATTTTACAGGCATTATCATTGCAGGGAAAAAATTATTATATTTTTCGATTTTTAAACGTATTTTTTGTAGTGTTGAAATACCACCTGAACTGACTGCATCAACAAGATAATTAATAAGGCTTTTTTTCGAAGGCATAATTTTTATTCCGAATCCGTATTTATCATTAAAACCGGATAGTTTCGCTGCTATTTGTATTGATTTAAGCAAACCGCCGAATTCATCAACAAGACCCAACATTTTTGCACTTGCACCTGCCCATACGCGTCCTTTTGCCACTTTTTCAACTTCTTTTAAAGTCATTTTTCTGCTTTTTGAAGTTTCTTCAATGAAGAAACTATAAATATTCTTCATGATATTCATATATTTTTTTATTTCGATATCGGAAAATTTTCGATAATCGGAAAACATATCGGCATATTTTGTTGTTTTCAGAACTTCTTTTGTAATGCCTGCTTTGTCATATAATCCTTTTAAAACAAACTTACCGCCGTATACTCCTATTGAACCTGTGATTGTCTGAGGTAAAGATAATATCTTATTAGAGGAGAGTGAGATCATATATCCTCCGGAGGCTGCAAGATCTCCCATTGATATAACAAGTGGTTTTTTCTTCATAACAAGTTCCGATTCATGACGTATCTTATCGGATGCGAAAGGAGATCCTCCGGGACTATTTACTCTGAGAACAACAGCTTTCACAGAATTATCTTTAGCAGCTGAACGTAAATAAGCAGAAATTGTTTTAGAACCGACTATCTTATTTCCAAAGATTGATTTTCCTCCACTTGAACCTGTGTGAATTTCTCCTTCTGCAAAAATAACCGCAATTTTATTTTTCCCTGTAAAAGGAGTGGGGGATGATGTTCCGGAGTAAGTTGTAAAAGAGATAGATTTGTATTTTTGCTTGTTATATATCTCATCCTCATATTTAAGACCGTCAATTATTCCTCTTTTAAGGTATATTTTATTGTCTATCACTAATTCTGAAATGGTATCTCTGACTATCTTTTCATCAATATCTCTATTTTTTGCAATAATTTTTATTGAAGAAGAAAACAGATCATCTATAAGCTTCTTGTATGACTCTTTATGAGGAGCATTCATTGTATTCTTTGTGAACATATTAGGACCGGTTTTATACTCTCCGATATTTAAAAAATCCGGTTCTATTCCAAGTTTTGATAATGTATTTTTTATAAACATTGCATGTATAGCCAATCCGTTCAGCATAAGTCCGCCTCTTTTAAAGGAATAAACTTTATCGGAATAAGATGCAAGCTGATACTCTTTTATTCCTCCGGATTTAATAAATGCGAAAACCTTTTTACCGCTTTTCCTGAAATCTTTAAGAAAAAGTCCAATATCATCAACTGTTGCGAATCCGGTACTTAAATCAGATATCAACAAAACTATTCCTTTAATTCGATTGTCTATTTTTGCACGTGATATGTTAATCCAGAGATCACTTAATGTTGTCACTTTAGATAAAGGTGAATTATCAGAATCTTCAATGTTTCCTTGCAAATTTATAATAAGCATTGCATTATCAGGAACATATGCTTCTTTATTAAACTGATAGTATACATATCCGGCAAGTAAAATTATTATTATCAGAATGATTGATACAACTAAAAGCGTAGTAAGTAATCCTCTTTTCATTTGTTCTCCAATAAAGTTAAATTATAATACTGTTAATACTATTTATTAATAAAAAAGTTTTTATTAATTTTGTGAATGTTGGATTTTAAATTGATTTTGATACTAAGTCAAATTTCATTCCGGTATATCTATGGTTTACAAAAGGGGAAATTTTTGTTAAAATGTGCAATAAAAAATTTAGGAGGAGATTTTGACTATTTCTAAAGAGGAGAAACAGAAAATAATTGGAAAATTTCAGGCTGATAAAAATGATACAGGATCCTCAAATGTTCAGGTTGCTATATTAACAGAGAGAATAAGAACTCTTACGGAACATTTTAAAATGCATAAAAAGGATAACCATTCCAGAAGAGGTTTATTGGCAATGGTTTCAAAAAGAAGAAAACTGTTAAGTTACATTAAAAAGAAAAATTATCAAAATTACCTTGATTTGATCAAGGCTTTGGAATTAAGAAAGTAAAATCATTAATAATTATCACCTAAAAGTATTCACCAAAGTATTTATATAAGGAGAAAAAATGGAAAATTTTGTAGACATAAAAATTGATGGAAAAATTTTAAAAATTGAATCAAAAAAATGGGCTAAGCAATCAAATGGCTCTGTTGTATTAAGATATATGGAAAATGTTATGCTTATTACAGCTAACATGAAAGAGGAAACGAGGGAGGAACAGGATTTTTTCCCTTTAACTGTTGATTTTAGAATAAACAGTTATTCAGCTGGAAAGATTCCCGGTGGATTTTTTAAAAGAGAGGGGAAACCTTCTGAAAGAGAGATATTGCTTTCAAGACTTATTGATCGTCCTTTAAGACCTCTTTTCCCGGAAAACTTTTTTAATGACACTCAAATTATAGCGATGCTTCTCTCAGCAGATCTAAATATAGATTTTGATGCAATGGGAATTATAGGAGCCTCTGCCGCACTGCTTTCATCAACACTGCCTTTTAGTACTCCTGTAAGTGCTGTGAAAATCGGTGCAAAGAACGGTAATTATTTTGTGAATCCGGGATTTAAAGAATTGAAAGAGATGGAAATGGTTCTAATGGTAGCCGGTACCGAGGAAAATGTTGTTATGATAGAAGCCGGTGGTAAAGAGTTCGGAGAATCAACATTTAAAGAAGGACTGGAACTTGCAAAGAATATTATAAAAGATATATGTATAGCACAAAAAGTTCTTATAAACGAGGATAAATTTGTTGTTGCCGAAGACGAGGAATTTAATGATATTTTCAAAACTTTGGAAAAGAAATATTCCGAAGATTTAAAAGATGCAATATTTTCAACAGGAAAGGCGGACAGGAAAGCTAAAATCAGAAAGATTCAGGATATAATTGAATCGGAAATTGAAAATGAAGAACTAAAGGGAAAATATAAGAACGCTTTTCATAAATTGGAATATGTTGTTTTCAGAAAAACTTTGTTAAAGGAGAAGAAAAGAAACGATGGTCGTAAATTTAATGAAATACGGAATATAAGTATTGAGCTCGGAGTGCTCCCGAGAGCACATGGCTCGGCAGTTTTTACAAGAGGTGAGACTCAATCTCTTGCAACGGTAACATTGGGATCAGAAGATGATGCAAAAAGAGTTGATGATATATTTTCAAGCTCGGAATTGAAAAGATTTATGCTTCATTATAATTTCCCTCCTTTTTCGGTTGGAGAAGTAGGGTTTTTAAGAGGTCCGGGAAGAAGGGAGATAGGACATGGAAACCTTGCGGAAAAAGCACTCTCTTTTATGATCCCGTCTCAAGATTCTTTTCCATACACAATAAGGATTGTATCCGATATTCTTGAGTCTAACGGATCTTCATCAATGGCAACAGTTTGCGGAGGCTCTCTTGCTTTGATGAATGCAGGTGTACCAATATCGGCTCCTGTGGCAGGGATTGCAATGGGTCTTGTAAAAGAGGGTGATGACTTTGCAGTATTAACGGATATTGCAGGATATGAAGATCATTTCGGTGATATGGATTTTAAAATTACGGGAACTGAGAAAGGAATTACTGCTGCTCAACTCGATATTAAAATATCCGGATTAACTGAAGACGTAATTAATAAAACACTTGAAGATGCAAAAAATGCAAGATTGTTTATTCTTTCCAAAATGAAGGAAAATATTGATCATCCGTCTGATACTCTATCGGAATATGCTCCTGTCATTACGAATATGAAGATTAAAGAGGGAAAAATAAGAGATTTGATTGGTCCGGGAGGAAAAACAATCAAAGGATTGATCGCTGAGTATGATGTTAAGATAAATGCAGATGATGATGGCAATGTAGCTATTTCTGCATCTAATAAAGAGATTGCCGATAAAGTTAAAGAGAAGATAAAAGAGATAACTCAATCTGTTGAAGTTAATAAAATATACAATGGAAAGATTACCCGGATTGAAGATTACGGAATATTTGTAGAACTTTTCAAAGGTGCTGTATCACTTGTTCATATTTCGGAGATTTCACATAAAAGGATAGGAAATATAAGAGATGAGCATTTTAAGATAGGTCAGGAAATGAAGGTTAAAGTTATTGATGTGGATAGGGATAATAAAATAAAAGCAAGTATAAAAGCACTTGAACAGAGAAAACCATATGAAAAATAATTTTTCAGATGACAAGGTTATATAGTTTTTTAAAAAAAGAAAAACAGAAGAACAGTGGCTTTACATTAATAGAGCTCATAGTTGTAATAATCATTATTTCGACATTGGCGGTAATTTCAATTCCGATTATTGAAACTTCCATAAAAAGAGAAAGAGAATTGGAATTAAAAAGAAATCTTCGAATAATACGTGAAGCGTTAGATGAGTATAATTCATTTGTAATAAAAAATAAGATTAAATTTGACAAAGATACTTACGGATATCCGGAGAAACTTGAAATACTTGTGAAGGGAGTTGAATACAGGGATAAAAAGAATAAAGCGAGAATTAAAAAATTTTTAAGAAAAATCCCATATGATCCCATGACAAAAAGTAAAGATTGGGGAAAAAGATCATATCAAGATAAGAGAAATTCAAATCACTGGGGTGGCGAAAATATATGGGATATTTATTCGAAATCTGAAAAAACAGCTCTTGACGGAACGAAATATAGTGATTGGTAAAGAGTTAAGGTTGACTATATATCAAGATATTGTATAATAATAAAATGTTTTTGTTAAGATAAGGAGGATGTATTGAATATTCCTGAATTCATTGATAGTAGATTTAGATTTACCATAATGGTTGCAAGAAGGGCAAAACAGTTGATAAACGGAGCACCGAAGATGGTTGATGTGAAAGCGGAGAATCCTCTTACGGTTGCAATTGAGGAAGTTTCATCAGGAAAAGTTTCTTATGAAACTATTAACGGGGTCGGTGTATATTTTAATGAAGATATAGTTTCGGAGGAAGAGGGCGAAGGAAATTCCGAAGTGATTTCAGAGGAAACAGCCGTATCTGAAACAGAGAAAGAACAAATCGTTTCGGAAATTGATAATCAAAAAGTTGAAGAACCTTTAGAAGAATAATAGAATTGATTAAAAATAATTAATGAATGTAATTATACGATCACCTAATTGGATAGGTGATTGTATAATGTCTATACCTGCAATAAAAAGTTTAAAATATGGATTTGAAAATACGGATATTTTTATCGTTACAAAACCAAACCTAAAAAATATATTTCTGAGTGTAAAGGAGATTTCCGGAATAATAACTATCTCAGATAACTTTTCATTTACAAATATTAAAAAATTGTCAAAAAAGATAAAAGAATTTGGAATAGAGGAGGGGATTCTTTTTACAAATTCATTCTCTTCCGCTCTAATGTTAAAGCTGGCAGGAATAAAACATCTTACAGGTTTCAGGAGAGATATGCGTGGATTTCTTCTATCAAACATGGAGAAATTTCCTACGGAAATATTACATCAGGAGGATTTTTATAAAAGATTAATATCTATTTTCAGAGATAAAGTGGAAAAAAAAGATTATTCAAATGAAATATTTTTAACAAAATCCGAATTAAAAAAGAGTGCTGAATTATTGGATGATATGGGTGTTGATTGTCAAAAAAAGATAATCGGGATTTCACCGTTTACGGCTTATGGCAGTGCAAAAGAGTGGATTCCTGAATACTTTGTTAATTTAATAAAAGATTTAAAGAAAAGGTTTAATTGTGAAATTGTATTATTCGGGTCTCCAAAAGAGGAGAGTAAACTTAGATCTTTATCGGAGAATTTACAAAATGATATACACTTTGTGTCATCCGGATTTTCTCTGAGAGAAGCAATGATTATTATTTCAAAGCTTGATTTTTTTATTGGAAATGATTCGGGATTAATGCATATTGCATCTTCATTTAACATCCCGCTGATAGGAATATTCGGTCCTACACTACCTGAAAAAAGTTTTCCGCGAAATGCAACGTCACATCTTGTATACAAAGAAGTTGATTGTTCTCCTTGTAATCATAGAGAATGTCCGATAGACCACAGATGTATGAGATCAATTAAACCAAAAGAAATTTTGGAAGTTGTAACAACTTTTATTAAAAGCTAAATAGCATAAATTGCTTTTTTAACTACTTGACGGATCTCATTTTTAGGACTATTATCCGGCAATGTTTCAATTATTTTTTCAAAATATCCATTTTTAAAAATATATTTTTTTGTAAAATCAAAATTTAAGTCGAAAGCCCAACTGAGCATAAGTATTTTGAAATCGGATTTAGTTTTTAGCATTGCTGAATCCAATTTGTTACCTTCCAAGAAATTGTTAAGTAGGGTATAAGAAATTTTATTGTTATCGGATAGATCAAGAACAAGTGCGGGATTTGAACTATTGTCAGAGTCATAATAATTTGTAAGTACTTTGAGAATATCCATCTTGTCAGCGTCTCTTATCATTTTTGAGAATAGAATTGTTTTATCATTGGGGTCGCTTTCGTAAAGGTTTTTTTTATTATGATATAAAATGGCATTAATACAAATGTTTTTAAGGTCCGGATTAAGGGATTGGAAGAAACCCTCTTTTTCAATAACTTTTATACCGAGTTCAGCATGATCTTCTGATAATTTATCATTAAAGGTTCTATATTTAACAATCTGTTCGAATCTTCCTATATCATGAAAAAGAGCAATTATTTCGCTTAAACACATATCTTGTTCGGTTGAATTAAGAGAATATGAAATCTTTCTAATATTTTTACATACTCGCAAAGTATGTTCTTCCTTAATTTTTATATTAGTATTAAGATATTCATCTTTTCCATAAAATTTATCTACATATTTTTTAAATACCGTTCTAAACCATACGATATTATTCATGAAAATAAAAAATTTATGAAATTAAGATAGTGTTGCAACCATTACAGCTTTAATTGTATGCATTCTGTTTTCTGCTTCGTCAAATACCAGTGATGCTTCGGATTCAAATACATCATCGGATACTTCCATGGAATCGACTCCGAACTTTTGAAATATCTCTTCTCCGATTTTTGTTTTTCTATTGTGGAATGCAGGAAGACAATGAAGGAATTTTACATTTGGATTTCCTGTTTTTTCCATTACTGTTCTATTGACCTGATACGGCTTTAACAGTTTTATTCTTTTTTCCCATTCGGAATCAGGTTCACCCATTGACACCCAAACATCCGTGTATAGAAAGTCTGCATCTTTAACTCCCGAATCAATGTCATCGGTCAATGTCAATTCCGCACCTGTTTTTGCGGCAATTTCCCTGCATGTTTTTACCAACTCTTCGGAAGGCTGATACTCTTTTGGAGCTACTGCTCTAAAATTCATTCCCATTTTGGAAGTTCCTACCATTAATGAGTTACCCATATTGTTTCTTGCATCACCAAGATAAGCGAAAGTTATATCATTTAGCGGCTTATCCGAGTGTTCCATCATGGTCATAAAATCCGCCATAACCTGTGTAGGATGAAATTCATTTGTAAGACCGTTCCAAACCGGAACGCCCGAATATTCTCCTAATATTTCTACAAGTTCCTGCCCGAAACCTCTGTATTCAATACCATCATACATTCTTCCAAGAACACGAGCAGTATCTTTCATAGATTCTTTATGACCGATCTGTGATCCTGAAGGTCCCAGATATGTTACCCCTGCACCTTGATCCATTGCGGCAACTTCAAAAGCACATCTGGTTCTGGTGGAAGATTTTTCGAATATCAGTGCTATATTTTTACCTATGAGTTTTGGTTCTTCAGTTCCGTTGTATTTTGCTTTTTTTAAGTCTATTGCCATTGCAAGTAAAAATTTGATCTCCTTTGGAGTAAAGTCCAAAAGTTTTAAAAAGTTTCTGTTTCTTATATTAAATGCCATTGTGCCTCCTTATGAATAAAACCAATATTACATTAAAAATAGATAGAATTCAATATATAAAAGTAAAAAAAATCAGTTAATTGTTATATAGAAAATTAATAAAATAACTTGAAACAGAAATAAATTAAATTATCTTATACCAATTAATAAATGTGCTGTTTGTGTAGATTAAAATACTATTTTTTATAACCGGATGTCACTTTCGAGGATATTCCGCCTCTTGATGTGAAAATTGCTTCAACTTTAATTTCAAAAGGTTCAAGTTTTTCAACAAGATGATCTAATATTAATTTAGTAAGATTTTCGTAAAAGATTCCTGTGTTTCTAAACTGGAGGAAATAATATTTTAAAGATTTTAATTCTACAATTTTTTTATCAGGTAGATATTCTATCCGTATAGTACCGAAATCAGGTAAACCTGTTTCCGGGCATAATGAAGTGAATTCAGGGTTTTCAATTTCTACAATAGTATTTTTGTTCTGATTTTTGTAAGGAAGTGGAACAAGAATATCGGAAGAGATAAAAGATTTATCCTCTCTGATCTTTGTAAGATAATCCGTAATTGAATTAAAATCAGCTTTACCGTCTTTCATTTTTTTTAAATACAATTAGCCTTTGTATTTTTTATTGATTCAATAAGTCTCGGTTTAAGAATTTCAATGCCTTCATCTATATCTGAAAAATATGTAAAGAGAGAGAGATCTTTTTTGGAAATCATTCCCAACTCTGCCAATTTTTCAAAATCAATTATATCTCTCCAATGTTTTTCATCATATAGCATTATTGAAAAATGTGGTTTTTCAAGTTTTTCGGTTTGAATTAGTGTAAGAGTTTCAAAAAGTTCATCAAAAGTTCCAAATCCCCCGGGAAAAACAATTATTGCTTTTGCATGGCATAAAAACCATAATTTCCTCATAAAAAAATAGTGAAATTCAAAACTGAGATCTTTTGAAATATATTTATTCGGTTCCTGTTCAAAAGGCAACTCAATATTCAATCCGATAGATTCGGCTCCGGCACGTTCCGCACCTCTGTTTGCCGCCTCCATAATACCCGGTCCACCTCCTGTACATATTGAAAAATGGTGACCGGATTTCTCAAAATCTTTAGATACCATTCCAAGTTTAAAAGCCATCTCTTCGGCTTTCCAGTAGCTCTGTGCATTCGGGTCTGATCTACCGCTGCCTTCTCCTGTTCTTGCTGAACCGAAAAATACAACCGTATGCTCAATATTTTTATATGAGAATCTTTTTTCCGGTTCAAGATACTCCGAAAGAATTCTTAATGATCTGGCTTCTTTAGATTGAAGGAATTCAGGATTTTCAAATGCTTTTAAAGGTTTAGCCATTATATGTTACTCAACTTCTTGTAATAAGCATGTTTGTCTTTTTTAAAATCTTCAGCCTCTTTGTAGAGTTTATCTGCGATCTCAGGGAATTGCCTTTTTAGAGTTGTATATCTGACTTCATTCTTTATGAAATCTGAATATTCAAGTGTCGGGTCTTTTGTTTCATAAACAAAAGGATTTTTTCCTTCTTTAATAAGGGAAGGATTGAATCTATAGATAGGCCAGTAACCCGATTGAACGGCTATTTTTTCTTCGTGAATTGTTTTGCCCATATCTATACCGTGTGCGATACATGGGGAGTATGCAATAACAATTGATGGTCCATTATAGCTCTCAGCCTCGACAAGTGCTTTTATTGCTTGATTCATATTGCCGCCAAGACTTATTGACGCAACATAAATATTGCCGTAACTCATGCTTATAAGACCGAGATCTTTTTTCCCTGTTCTTTTCCCTGCAGCTGCAAATTTAGCAACGGCTGCGAGTGGAGTTGCTTTGGAAGATTGACCACCTGTATTTGAGTATACTTCAGTATCAAGAACAAGAACATTAATGTTTTTTCCTGAGGCCAAAACATGATCAAGTCCTCCATATCCAATATCATATGCCCAACCGTCTCCACCTATACACCATACCGATTTATCGACAAAATAATCTTGAAGTTCAACTATTTTTTTCAGAATGATCGCATCTTCCCTATGAGCATCCTTTAATGTATCCGTTACAAGTTTAATTATCTTTTCTTTATTTTCATGAATATCCTCATCAGAACTGTTCCAGAGTTCAATAGCCTTTTCAAGATAAGATTTTAAAGAGCTATCGATATTTTTTTTCATCAATTGTTCAATATTTGATCTAAGCTGTTTTCTGTTTGCATCGACTGCAAGCCTCATACCGTAACCATATTCCGCATTATCTTCAAAGAGGGAGTTTGCCCAAGCAGGTCCTCTTCCGTTTTTCCCCGTAGTATAAGGGATTGTAGGAAATGTTCCGCCGTAAATGGATGAACATCCTGTTGCATTAGCAATTATCATACGTTCACCGAAGAGTTGAGTTACAAGTTTGACATATGGAGTTTCACCACAGCCGGCACAAGCACCTGAAAACTCGAAAAGAGGTTTCTTGAATTGAGTTCCTTTTATTGATGCAGGTTTTACTCCGTCAAGAATATTATCAGGCAAATCATCAAAATATTTTGCATTTTCTATTTCACCATTTGCTCTCTCATCATCTATAGGTTTAAAAACCAATGATTTTTCTTTTGAAGGACATATATCGACACAATTTCCGCATCCGGTACAATCTTCGGTATATATCTGAACTTTATATCTTAGTTCTCTGTCGTTCTTTGTCATTGATTTTAGCGTAGAAAAGGTTTTCGGAGCATCGGACAGATCTTTCGGATCGATCTGTTTGGATCTGATAGCTGCATGAGGACAGACAAGAGCACATTGACTGCACTGGATACAGTTTTCCTCTATCCAGTGGGGGACCAAAGTAGCTATACCGCGTTTTTCGAGGCTTGTGGTTCCTAATGGAACTTTACCGTCCAAAGGCATATCCGATACCGGAATAGTATCTCCCTCAAGATGCATTATTTTCTCAATAACACTCTTTGTAAAACCTGTTGCATTTTCATCAACAAGTGGTTTCGGGACAAAATACTCCTTGACGTCGTTAATATTTGCAGGAAGAGCTACTTCATTTAATGCTTCACTTGTTTTATCGACTGCCTCCCAGTTCATTTTAACGATCTTATCACCCTTTTTTTCAAAAGATTTTTTAATATAATCTTTTACAAGGGATATAGCTTTTCCCTCTTCAAGAACTCCGGAAACTTTAAAAAAGGCAACCTGCATAACAGTATTTATCCTTGTCCCGAGACCGACATCCATGGCAATGCTTAAAGCATCAATATTGTAGAACTTGATCCTTTTATCAATAATGGTTTTTTGCATATCCCTTGTCAGATGGGAGAAAACCTCACTATTTGACCAGCTTGAATTAAGAAGGAAAGTCCCTCCTTCCTTAATTCCCTTTAGAATATCATATCTGCCTATATATGCAGGGTTATGTAGAGCTATAAAATCAGCTTGCGTAATAAGATATGGCGATTTTATTTTGCTTTTACCAAATCTAAGGTGAGAAATTGTTATTCCGCCTGATTTTTTAGAATCATAGGAAAAATATCCCTGAGCATTCATATCGGTGTTATCTCCGATTATTTTAATTGAGTTTTTATTTGCACCAACTGTGCCGTCCGAACCCAATCCCCAGAAGATACATCTTTTTATATCTTCGGGTTCGGTATTTATCTCTTCGTTAATAGGAATAGATAGATTTGTTACATCATCATTTATTCCAACGGTAAAACCGTGAAATCCGTCATTTTTAAGATGATCATAAACAGCTTTAACCATTGAAGGAGTGAACTCTTTGGAACTCAAACCGTATCTTCCGCCGATTATTCTTATATCTCTATCTTTAAGAGCCGAAACAATATCAAGATATAGCGGTTCGCCTATAGAACCCGGCTCTTTTGTTCTGTCAAGAACTGCAATTCTCTTAACACTTTCGGGAAGTACTTTAACAAAATGTTCTATTGAGAACGGTCTGTACAATCTGATTTTTAAAAGTCCTAATTTTGATCCTTTTTTGTTAAGATAATTTACGGTTTCTTCGATTGTATCGCATGATGATCCCATTGCGATAATAATGTCTTCAGCATTTTTATCACCGATATAATCAAACAGATTATATTTTCTTCCAACCTTTTTGGAAACGATATCCATATACTCCTGAACGATTGCAGGTGTATTCATATAGTATTTATTTACGGTTTCTCTCCCTTGGAAATAGACATCCGGATTTTGTGCTCCTACTTTGAGAACCGGATTGTCGGGAGTTAAAGCTCTTTTTCTAAAATTTTCAACATATTTCATTTCAAGCAGTGATCCCATGGTCTCATAATCTACCATTTCAACTTTCTGGATTTCATGAGATGTTCTGAATCCGTCAAAAAAGTTAACAAAAGGGACAGAAGATTTTAGAGTCGAAAGATGGGATACTATACCAAGATCAATGATCTCCTGGGCATTTGATGCTGCCATAAGTGCAAATCCCGTATTTCTAACAGACATAACATCGGAATGATCACCGAATATCGAAAGAGATTGAGATGCAAGAGATCTTGCTGCAACGTGAAAAACCGTAGGAAGCATTTCACCTGCAATTTTATGCATATTAGGGATCATTAGTAGAAGTCCCTGAGAAGCTGTAAAAGTCGTTGTCATAGCACCGGCACTCAATGAACCGTGAACGGCTCCCGATGCACCTCCTTCGGATTGCATCTCTATAACATCAAGTTCCTGTCCGAAAATATTTTTTCTTTTAAAGGCACTCCATGTGTCAGCTAACTCTCCCATAGGAGAAGAAGGCGTTATAGGGTAAATAGCAGCTACTTCGCTAAAAGCATAAGCAACATGAGCTGCAGCAGTATTTCCATCAATTGTCGACATTTTTTTTGACATTGTTATCTCCTGTTAATATTAAATAAGCAAAAAAAAAATTAACATATTAACCCAAAACGGTCAAGGATAATTGACGATAAAAAAAATATTTCCTAAAATGAAAACAAGATAAAATATTTTATGTTTACATTTTTATCTTAAGGAAAAATATGAAAATTGAAAAATATGTGAAAAAAAAATTCGCTGAATACAAGTTGCATATATATATTATATTTTCTGAAAAAGATTTTCGTTCGGTTATAAAGATTTACCCTGAAGCAAAAAAACTTTGCAAAGATTTTCATTTTTCTTGGAGAGAATCAAAATCTATTACTTTTAATCCGATCAATGATGCGACAAAATATATTTTTTTTCTTGGGATGGGGATTAAGACAGATTATGACTCTTTAAGGAAAGCTGCAAAAAAGTCAGTTGGAGAAGCTAAGCGGATAAGATCGGAAAATTTTGCAATACACTTTATTTCAACCTTTTCTTTATTAGAAGATAAGATAGAAAATTTTATAGATTTTCTTTTTATGAATTTATACAGCTTTGACAAATATAAAACTAAAGATAGCAAGAATCTAAAAATAAAGAAAATTGCCGTTGATATAGACTTTTTTGATGGAATTAAGAGGGTTATAAAAAACGGAGTGATTATTGACGATATTGTCAGTGGAATTAGAAATATTGTTAACGAAACACCTACAGTGGTAACACCGGATTATATTGTTAAACTGTCCGGAAAAATAGCAAAAGAATCGGATAGAATAGATATTACTGTACTAAAAAAAAAAGAGTTGGAAAAACTGTCTATGAACGGTATTCTAAGCGTTGGAAAAAGTTCGCCGTTCGATCCTGCGTTAATAAAACTTGAATATAATCCTGTTAATTATAAGAAAATAGTATCCTTGGTAGGGAAGGGGATTACATTTGATTCCGGTGGATTGAATATCAAAACAGGCGGTTATATGAAAACAATGAAGAGTGATATGGCAGGTGCTGCAACTGTTTTGGGAATAGTTCAACTTATTGCCCGGCTTGAATTGAATGTTAAGCTGATTGCCTATATTCCCGTTGCTGAAAACATGCCGGGTGGTTCTTCATATAAACCCGATGATATATTGATATTTAACAATGGGAAAAGTGTTGAAATAGTTAATACTGATGCCGAAGGAAGACTTATTCTTGCAGATGCATTAATTCAGTCATCGAAGGATGATCCGGATGTGATAATTGAATTTTCAACACTTACAGGATCGATTGTATCAGCTCTCGGTGAATCTTTTTCAGGATTAATGTGCAATAATAAAAAATTACTGACAGATTTATTGAAGGCTTCGGAAGTGACCGGAGAAAGATTATGGGAGATGCCTCTCTTTGAAGATTATAGGAAAAGTATTAAATCCGATATTGCCGATCTGAAAAATTCGGATTATGGATATGCATCTTCTATTAAAGCGGCACTCTTTCTAACGGAATTTGTTGATAACAAACCGTTTGCTCATATAGATTTTGCCGGAGGGGCTTTTATAAATAAAGCAAATGAATACTATTCTTCAAAAGGAGCAACCGGTATCGGAATAAGACTTGTTTTGCATTATCTTAAAATTTTAATAAATAATTGACAAATTCTCCTTTTAATACTATATAAACTTTTGAGAATAAAAAAATATGAATAAAAAATTAGTCGAAGTAACATTAATGGGATTAATACTTGATCCGATATCAAAGTCTCCCGTGATGATAATAAAACCGGTTGAAGAAAAGTTTGAAAAGGTTCTGCCAATCTGGATAGGAATGAATGAAGCGGCGATAATAACAAATGAGATCGAAAATGTGATTTCACCGAGACCAATGGTTCATGATCTCTTGGGAAAGTTGATGGATAGATTTAACGGAGAACTTGAAAAAGTTATAATAAATGATATTGTGGACAACACTTATTTTGCAGAGTTGTATGTGAAAAACGGGAAAAATACGGAGATATTTGATTGCAGGCCTTCTGATGCCGTTGCTCTTGCTTTAAAAAAACAATCAAGAATATTTATAACCGATAAGGTGTACAATAATTTTGACAGATCGGGAATTTATCCCGAATTGATTTATGGCGAAGAAAGAATAGAGAGATGGTTTAATTCAATAAATTCCGAAGATTTAAATGAGATAGAGCAATAAATTAATTTTTTTTTTCCTCTTCTTTAATTTTATCCCAGATTCCGGTCATCTCTTCTAAAGTTGTTTTAGAAAGAGATATTTCTTTTTTTTCAAAATAGTTTTCAAGTTTTTTAAATCTTTCAGAGAATTTTTTATTTGCTTGTCTTAAGGATATTTCGGGGTTTATGTGAAGCTTTCTTGAAACATTTGATATCGCAAAAAGAAGGTCTCCCAACTCTTCATCAATGTTTTGAAGATTATTTGCTCTGATCTCAATCTTAAGTTCCTCTATCTCTTCTTCAACTTTTTTTATAGCATCTTCAGGGCTATTCCAGTCAAATCCTATTGATGCAGCTTGTTCACTTATTCGTTTTGCCACTAAAAGTGAAGGCATACGGGATGGGTAGCTTGAAAGGATACTCTTTTTTGATTTTTCTTTTTTTTTAATTTTTTCCCAGTTATTTTTCACTTCTTCGGCATTTGACACCTTAATATCTCCGAAAATATGCGGGTGTCTTCTGATCAATTTTTTATTCAGATTTTCAATAACTTCATCAAAAGTAAAATTTCCTTTTTCACGGTTTATCTGAGAGATGAATACTATCTGGAGAAGCAGGTCTCCCAACTCTTCCAGAATATTTCCGGTAGATTTAAGATCGATTGCTTCTACAAGTTCATAGGCTTCTTCTATAATATATTCTTTTAAAGTCTGCTCGGACTGCTTATTGTCCCATGGGCATCCGTTTATCGGATCCCTCAATGTTTCCATTGTTTCCAAAAGTTTGTTTAACTTATTCATCTTGTTTTTTTATAAATAAAGTGATATAAATTTTATAAGTTATATGATAATACTTTTAAAGGATAAATAAAATAATAAAATGGAAAAGAATCTAAAATCAATAGTTCTTCTGCTTACAACTCAGGCAATGATAAATCTCGGAGAAATAGATGATCCGGTTTTGCAGAAAAAGAATATAAATTTGGAAGGTTCTAATCTTTTTATTTCCCTTATTAAAGTTCTAAAAGAAAAAACGGTTGGAAATCTTTCCGAAGGTGAAGAGCTTTTTATAACGGAAGTGATTGATAATCTAAAAAAAATATATGAATCAAAAAGGCAAGTGGAATCTGAAAAATGAAAAAGACCATATTGTTTTTGATTTTTCTTTTAATAATTGCTTTTGTTAATGCTAACGAAAATAGCGAAATAAACAGAATTGAGAAAATTCAATATTTTTTTTATTCGGGTAAATTAAATAAAGCTGCGGAACTTATAAAGGAATTTGATTTAACTCCATATTTTGGAAAAGAAAAAGATCTTATTTTAAGAAAGTTTAAATCAATCGGAGATATGTTAATTGAGAACGGTAATACAGATCTTGCAGATATTGTATTTAAAAAAATACAGAAAGAGAATCCGGGATACTGGCAGATCGGGAACAGTTTGGAAAAAAGTAAAAGAACCAAGGGGAGGGGATTTTATAGCATTGGAAATGCATTCGCTCAATTTACGCATTTATTAAAAAATTTTGAAGCAAAATTACTTTTTTATGAAATCACAACCGGCTCTATATTTCTATCCGGAATTCTTCTTTTTTTTATAACTTCAATATATCTTTTTGTTAGAAACTTCAAATTAGCCTCCACTGATTTTTTTATTGATGATAATGGGGATCTGCAAAAAGTTAAAGTTTTTCTGGCTTTTGGTTTACTTTTTTGGCCGATTATATTTCTTTCAGGATGGGCTTCTTATCCATTTCTCTTCGCAGGTTTTTTCTGGGTATATATGAACAGTGCGGAAAAAAGAATGATATTGATTCAGATTGTAATAATAATTATAGGAGCATTATTTTTTTCTTTTCATAATTTCATCAGCTCGGCAGCAACAAGTAATGATATTGAAATTGCAAAGAATATTATGTCCGGAAGATTGTATAGTAAAAAGGAGTATAAACTTTTCAGTAATGATCTGAAGGTGTTGCAGGCATATGCTTTTTTTAAAAACAAAAATTATGAAAAATCAATTGATATGCTTCTCTCGACAGGGGAAGGCTATCAAAATTTGCTTAAATTAAATTTAATGGGAAATATATATTTCAGATCGGATAATATAGAAAAAAGCTTAAAATACCTTAAAACCGCATTGGAAATAGATGAAAAAAACAAGACTGCATTGTATAATTTTGCATTGGTTTTGTCAAAACAGGAAAATGCAAAAGTTTTTAAATCTTATGCCAAAAGATATCCACCTTTGGTTAAACTGAAAAAAACAGTTGGAATTATTAAAGATCCTTTTCTCGAACAGAATTTTCTTTGGAAACGCTTAATGAATAATTCCGGAAAATCCGAAAATTTTATAAAGTTTATATCGGAAATTATTAAGAATTTTTTTAAAATTCCGGTGATATATTTTTCATTTGTTTTTTTATTATACATTTTTCTTATTAAAAGAATTTTCCCTGAATTGGGCAGGAGTGAATTCTGTAAAAAATGCGGAAAAATAATAGATAAATCTCAAAGTGTGAAAGCCAATAATTATTGTGAACAGTGTTATGAGCTATTCCAACTAAAAGATGTTGTGTTCATGGAGGCAAAGATAGGTCGTGAAGAGGAGATTAAAAGAAAATCCATTAAAAGAAAAATCGTATTTTTAATTTTTTCAATTCTTTTACCGGGATTTGTATTACTTGAGAATAAAAAGATGATAAGGTTTTCGATTTTATCATATGTTTATCTAACTCTTTTTATCTTCTCTTTTTCATCTGTTTTTTATTTTAAAAAGATTTTCGGTTTATATCCGATCTATTTGAATCTTCTGATAATTCTTGTCGCTCTTTTATATATGACAATAAATCTATTTTCAATTAAAGGAGATGGTAATGGCTTTTAAAGGAACTTTAAAAGATTTTAAAGTACCGGATATTTTACAATTAATCTCCTATCAGCAGAAGAGCGGTCTTTTGACTTTTACAAGCAATGACGGATTTATTACTCTTATCTTTGAAAAGGGATTAATTGTCGGTGTAGATTCCTTTCCGAAAAAGCTGGAACTCAGATCAGGGAGTGTTCTCGTCAAGCAGGATCTTATCAGTGAAGAGATGCTTGACAGAGCTCTGTCAATTCAAAAAAGAACAAATCAGAAAATCGGAGAGATCCTTATAAGCATGGGGCTTGTAAGTGAGAACACAATTGTTGAAGCCTTACAAACACAAGCAACGGAAATAATTCTTTCACTGTTTAAGTGGAAAAAAGGAGAATATAATTTTAAGGTTATTGATTTTATTGACAAATCAATGAAAACCATTGAACCACTTCCTACTGATAATATTATTATGGAAGGAGTGCAGATGTTAGATGAATGGCCTCTTATTGAAAAGAAAATACCTGACGAAAATATGATTTTTAAGCCTTCAAATGTTGAATCGAAAAACATTAAAATAGTTGATGAAAATGAAGATGTGAAAGAAGATGCGGATAAAATTTATCTAACGGAAAGCGAAACAGCTGTTTTAAAATATATCAATGGAAAGAATACGGTTAAAGATCTTGTTGAAATGGGGATCTTTACTAAATATAAAATATATAAAAGTATAAATAATTTATTAAACAAGGGAATAATACATGAGGAAAGAGCTGACGATAAATATGAAACTTTTGGTGGTATACTTCCCGGAAATATTGAAATAACAAAAAGAAAAAATAATTTAATATTCTATTTTATTGTTTTACTGATATCTGCCGTATTTATATTTTCTTTTTTTAAACCGTTGAAGCCTTTTGATGAATCCAATTGTTTGTTGAAGGAAAGTGTTGAGAGAGTAATCAGTGACGGAAATTTAAAATAGAAACTATCAAAAATGATGAAAGAAAACAGGAATGTTATTGTTATAGGTAATTTTGACGGTTTTCATCTTGGACATAAAGAGATTGTTAAAAATGCCTTAAAGATTGCCGCAAGAGAAAATTCGGATTTGATACTATTGACTTTTGATCCTAATCCGAAAGTATTCTTTGGAATAGAATCGGAATTGATTTTTAATTGTAAAGAAAAAGCTGAATATTTAAAGAGAAAAAAAATTGATTCTATAGAGTGCCTTGATTTTAATAAAATTTTCAATATGGATGGAATTTTGTTTATTGAAAATCTCCTTATAAAAAAATATAAAATGAAATATCTCATAGTCGGTGAAAATTTTAAACTTGGAAAGGGAAAAGAGTGGGATGTTAAAAAAATTCGCTCAATTCAGAACAAATATGGATTTAAGATTATTGTTATTCCTTCCGTTTATATAAATGATATTAAAATATCAAGTAGTAAGATAAGGGGATTTTTGCGAAAAGGAGATATATATAATGCAAATTTGATGCTTGGTCACAGATATTGTATAACCGGAATAGTTGAGAGAGGGGAAAATATTGGTACTAAACTTGGATATCCGACAATAAATATTCCGGTAAAAAGAAGAATACTTCCAAACGGAGTATATGAAACGGAAACTGAAGTTAATAATGTTTTTTATAAATCAATAACTTATATTGGAAACACTCCTACATTTGGGAAGAATAGATCGAAAATTGAAACTCATATTTTGAGTTTTAAAGGTGAGCTATACGATAAAGAAGTAAAAATATACTTTTTAAAGTCCATAAGAGGGGAAAAGAAATTTAAAACAAAAAAGGAACTGATTACTCAGATTGCTTTAGATATCAAAGGTATTCATATTGACAAATGATCTTTTTTCTGTTATTAATTACCTCTGAAACAAACGAAATGTTATTCAAATAGATAAATATAAAAAGTTAAATAACCTTTATGAAATTAATTAAGGAGTATTCAAAATGCCTGAAACTAAAAAAGTGAATAAGGTCGATATGAAGGAAGTCAAAGGTTCGGGGAAGGAAAAAACCGAGGGATTACCATCTGTTTACAAACAGTATGAAATTATCGTTAAAGCTAAAGAAATTGAGAAGGAATTTGATACTTCTTTAAAAAAATACAGTAATGAGATAAAACTTCCCGGATTCCGGAAGGGTAAAGTGCCTGCTGAAGTTGTAAGAAGTAAATATGGAGAGGGAATTAAAGAAGAGGTTATTGAGAAACTGATTGAAAAGAAGACAATGGAGATCATAGGTAAAGAGAAAGTAAATATAGTTTCAAATCCGAGAGTTGAAAAGATCGATCATAAAGAAGGAAAAGATTTGAAAGCGACTGTAAAGGTTGAATTGTTACCTACAATCGAAATACCTGAACTTGAAAAAGTTGTAATTGAAATAAAAAAAGATGATCTAAAGAAAGAAAAATATGATGAAAAATCTCAGACTGATGCTATCCTCGAATCAAATAAAAAGAAATTTCCGGTTGAAAAGAGAGAGATTAAAAAGGGAGATCAAGTTGATCTTTTAGTTCAATCTCAGTTTGTTGATACAAAAAGAATGATGCCGAAAAATGAAATTGTTTATAATGTAGAAGATAATTCTGATTTTGATATTTCTGATTTTTATAAGGAAATTATCGGAAAAAAAGCAGGAGACAATTTTGAAATAATAAGGTCTTATAACAAGAGCTTCAAGAAAAAGAGTTGGGCTGGAAAGAAAATAAAACACTTTGTAAAAATAAAAAGAGTTTTCGAGTTTGTTAAACCGGAGTTAGATGAAAAGTTCGTTAAATCTGCAGGATTTAAAGATATTGATTCGTTCAAGACAGAATTGAAAAAAAAATTTGATGAACATGCAAATAATCATAAGGAAGAAAAAATATTTAATGAGATAAAAATGCAGATAACAGATAAGATTAAGTTTGATATTCCCGAATCAATGATTGTAAACGAGGTTAACAGAACAGCAGGTCAGTATGGCGAATTGATCATGTCATTACCTGAAGAAAAGAGAAATGAATATTTGAATTCATTAAAGCACGGTGCTGAAATATCTTTGAAATTCTCACTTATTCTTGACGAGATAATAAAAAAATATAAAATAGAAGTAACTTCCGATGAAATTGAAAAAGAGTTTAAATCTATCTCTGATATAAATAATATTGATATTAAAGATGTAAGGAAATATTATTCTTCCAAAGAGAACAGAGAGAGTTTGAAAAATAGTATTCTCAGTAGAAAATCAGTAGATATTCTTAGAAAAAAAGTTAAAATTAAAGAGGTATAAAATGACATTAATTCCATTAGTTGTTGAGCAAAGCGGTAATTCGGAAAGAGCTTATGATATATATTCAAGATTATTAAAAGACGGAATAATTTTTCTCGGAACTGCAATAGATGATTCTATTGCAAATGTTGTTATTGCACAACTTCTGTTTCTTGCGGCGGAAGATCCTGAAAAGGATATATCTATATATATAAACTCACCCGGAGGAATAGTTTCTGCCGGGTTGGCAATTTATGATACGATGAAATTTGTGAAAAATGATGTTGTTACAATATGTATGGGGCAAGCAGCTTCGATGGCAGCTATAATACTCGCAGGAGGAACCAAAGGTAAAAGATATGCATTACCGAATTCTAGAATTCTTATTCATCAGCCTCTCGGAGGTTTTGAAGGACAAGCAACGGATATTTTAATTCAAGCTGAAGAAATAAAAAAAGTTAAAGATAATGTTATTGAACTGTTATCTTTGCATACAGGAAAAAAGAGTTCGGAAATTGCAAAAGATATAGAAAGAGACTATCATATGAATGCACGGGAAGCTAAGGAGTATGGGATTATAGACAATGTTATAAGTGAAAAAAGAAGTTTGGGAGAAACCCGTAAATGAGTACAAAAGGAAATGGTAAAAATGTAATTTGCAGCTTTTGCGGGATATCTCAGGATGAAGCTTTTAAAATGATTGCAGGCAAATATGATGCATATATATGTGATAGTTGTACCAAAACCGCTTTTAACCTTATATTTAATAATATTGAATCAAAGGGTGCTATTAAGAGTACTTCGGGCAAAACAAAGCCTCAGAAAAGACTTATTCCTTCCGAAATAAAAAAGATGCTTGATACTTATATAATTTCTCAAGATGAAGCTAAGAAGAAACTTTCGGTTGCTGTTTATAATCATTATAAGAGAGTTGATATGTCCGGAGAACTTGATGTAGAGATTAAGAAAAGTAATGTTCTTCTTATCGGACCTACCGGTACCGGAAAGACACTGTTAGCTGAAACTCTTGCTAAAATACTTGATGTTCCTTTTGCAATTGCCGATGCAACAACTCTTACCGAGGCCGGGTATGTTGGCGAAGATGTTGAAAATATTCTGTTAAAGCTTTATCATGCTGCAGGAGAGAATATTGAAAAAACCCAAAGGGGAATTATTTATATTGATGAGATAGATAAAATATCAAGAAAAAGTGAAAATGTTTCTATAACAAGAGATGTTTCGGGTGAAGGAGTTCAGCAAGCTCTTTTAAAAATAATTGAAGGAACTGTTGCCAATGTCCCTCCTATGGGCGGAAGAAAACATCCATACAAAGAGTTTTTAAAGATTGATACGCGAAATATTCTGTTCATAGCCGGAGGAGCTTTTGTCGGTCTTGAAAAGATTATAAAAAGAAGAATGAAAAAAAATGTTATCGGTTTTAAAACTTTAAATAAAAATCAAAAATTTGATAATACAAATGTTCTTGGAAACGTTGAAACCGAAGATCTTATAAAATTCGGATTAATTCCCGAACTTGTAGGACGTCTCCCGGTTACGGGGATTTTGAAAAATCTTTCGAATGAAGAACTGTTAAGAATTCTTAAAGAACCGAAAGATGCTATAACAAAGCAATTTAAAGCACTTATTAAAATGGATGGTGTTGATATTGAATATTCAGATGAGCTTTTAAAAAAAATCACCGAAGAAGCTGTAAAACGTGGAGTTGGAGCGAGAGGATTGAGAGCTATTTTTGAAGATATGATGCTTGATCTTATGTATGAGATTCCAAAGAATAAGAAGAAAAGAAAACTTATGCTTGATAATAAATTTTTAAAAGAAAAAAAATGGATAGCCTGAAAACAAAATATATAAAATACCTCTAATCCCTTTAAGAGAATTAGTTGCATTCCCATCTACAATTATACCTATTTTAGTCGGTAGAGAAAAATCTGTATCAGCGTTGAAGGTTTCAAAAGAGAAATATAGTGAATATATTTTTCTGTCTGTTCAAAAGGATCAGTTTAATGAAGATCCATCTCCTGAAGAGATTCATAAAATAGGAATTATTGCAAAGGTCGAAAAATCAGTTCTTCAAAGAAATGGAAGTTTCAGAGTAATAATACACGGTTTACAAAGAGGTCATATAGAAAAGTTTATTGGTAAAGAAGATTTTTATCTTGTTAAAGTTATGCCTCTTGTAGATAAAATTGATAAAAATGAAGAAGAATATAGATCAAAAGCTTGGATAAAAGAGGTTGTAAATATTTTTTCAGAATATATGGAAAAAAAGAGGTTCAATATTCCCGGGATTTTATCGAAACTTGAGAAAAGTGATCCGAATGAGATTTCAAATATCATTTCCTCTATATTAAGTATTCCTGTTAATGATAAGCAATATCTACTTGAAGAACTTGATGTCTCTAAGAGAATGAATAGAATTATGTTTATACTGAAAAAGGAAAATCTTAGAGGAAAATCTTCAGCAAAAGATTGGAAATCAAAACGCCCTGAAGATATTCAGGAAAATGATATTGAAGATTACAGAAATAGAATTGAAGGAA
>Ga0256845_1000599_pt1 | contig 33206 bp, 28 predicted proteins | sample RiftiametaG_FD_189101 | JGI IMG/M metagenome (GOLD analysis project Ga0256845, IMG submission 189101) | Tube worm associated microbial communities from hydrothermal vent at the East Pacific Rise, Pacific Ocean - Riftia | ecosystem: Host-associated > Annelida > Integument > Unclassified ...
TTGCTTGATGAGGTGGTTTTTGACAGGGAGAGTGAAGTTGAGCGAATGATTGATGGACCCGAACATGTGGAGTCGGTGGTGTTGAGCAAGGTTGAGGTTGGGGCACTTCTGGCGGGATCTGAGGGGGGCGACGGGCTTAGGACTCAAGCCGATGTTCATTGGTATTACTTGGCCAGTTCTTTGAGTAGGGCTTGGTTCAGGCGAATTCCTCCTTCGAAGTTTTCGATCCAGTAGTTTTCGTTGGGGGCGTGGATTTGGCAATCGGGGAGGGCGAGACCTAGCATGAGTGACTCGACGCCGAGGATTTCTTTCATGTCCTGGATGATGGGGATCGAGCCGCCTTCGCGGATGAGCACGGGGTCAGCACCAAAGGCTTCTTTGAGAGCTGCTTGTCCGGCTTTGCCATTGGCGGAGTTGGGATCGGCAAAAAAGGGTTTGCCATCGTGGCCGACTTCCACTTCCACCGTCACTCCGGCTGGTGCGTGTTTTTGGAGGTGGGTCTGGACTTTTTCCATGATGTCGGCGGGGTCTTGGTCGGGGACGAGGCGGAAGGAGAACTTGGCCATGGCTTCGGCGGGGATGACGGTTTTGGATCCTTCTCCTTGATAGCCTCCACCGATGCCGTTGACCTCAGCGGTGGGGCGTGCCCAGAGTCTTTCGGCGGAGCTGTAGCCGGGCTCGCCGAAGGTTTCTGGGGAGCCCGTGATGGCGAGGGTATCGGCATCGCTGACGCCGGGGACTTTGGCCCACATTTCGCGTTCCCATTGTTCGAGTGGGCGGACGTCATCGTAAAATCCTTCAATGGCGACCTTGCCATCAGCATCGTGGAGGGAGGCGACGAGCTGGGCCACGGCGGTGGCGGGGTTCGCTACGGCACCACCGTAAACGCCGGAGTGGAGATCGCCGCTTGGGCCTTTGACGGTGACTTCGCAGCAGGCGATGCCGCGCAGTCCGTAGCCCATGGTGGGCACGCCCTTGGCGACCATGCCGGTGTCTGAGACGGCGATGGCATCACAGGCGAGCTGGTCTTTGTGTTCTTGGATAAAGGGGACGAGGTTGGGGCTGCCGATTTCTTCTTCACCTTCGAAGAGGAAGATTAGGTTGACGGGGAGTTCTCCGTCAGCTTGCAGGGTTTCTTCGACACCTAAGATGTGGGCGAGCATCTGGCCTTTGTTATCGGTAGAGCCACGGCCCCAGACCCGGCCGTCTTTGATGACGGGTTCAAAGGGATCGGTGTCCCAGAGCTCGATGGGGTCGACGGGTTGGACATCGTAGTGGCCGTAGATGAGGAGCGTTTTTTTATCGGGCTGGTGCTCGTTGCGGGCGATAACAATCGGGTGTCCCGGGGTTTGGTGGAGCTCTGTGGTGAGGTCCATGCTGTTGAGCTTTTGAATCAGCCAGTCGGCACAGGCGCGGACATCGCCACTGTGGGTGGAGTCGGTAGAGATGCTGGGGAAACGGAGAAAGGCGAAAAGGTCTTCGAGCTGCGGAGTCATGCCCTATCATTGGCGGGAGGATCGAGTCTGGACAAGAAGATAATCGATGGATCAGAGGGGGCTTGGCAGAAATTTGAATTACCGCTTGAAAGAGGGGCTTGGGTTGCTGTGTATTGTAGCGAAGTCATGTTCGAAGACGGTCATTGATATGAAAGTAGGAGAAAGTAAAAGACGTTATTTTGGTTGGCGAAAGATGAAGCAATGGATTATCGGCTGCTCGGTGGTCAGTGTGCTGCTGCTTTTGATGCTTGTGTTTAAGCAATCGTGGGAAAACCCAGCGCAGACGTTGATTTTTGTAGGGAAGTTTCACCCTTTGTTTTTACACCTGCCGATTGGGATGTTGGTGATTGTGGTGATGATGGAGGCATTGGCCAAATTTCAGGAGCGGAAATCTCATGCCTCGATGCCGCTGGCGATGGCCACTTTGACCTCGGTGCTGGCGGTGGTGTTTGGCTATATATTGATGCGCTCCAATACCTACCCGGAGGATGCCATTGATTCCCACCTCTACAGCGGTGTGATTTTTACAGTCTGCTTGATCTGGACATTGTTTTTCAAGTTGCGCTTCAACGAAACGGGTCGTGGGCAAAGCTCCTACTGGACGCTTTTGATCGTAAGCACGGCCCTGATGTTTGCCGCTGGGCACTACGGCGGTGTGATTACCCATGGTGATCCTTTGGATGAGGCCCCTTGGAATAAGGATGAGGATGCGGAAGGGCGAAAAAGAGGCGTTCATGTCCATGCGGGCGACGACCAGCTCGGGCAACGGATGGTTTATGAAGATCTGATCGTTCCTATTCTCGAAGAGAGGTGTTACAAGTGCCATGGCCCGAAGAAAAAGAAAGGGAAGCTGCGCCTAGACACTTATGAGGCCATGCTCAAAGGTGGTGATGAGGGGCCTAGCCTGGTGCCCGGGGATGTGGCGAAGAGTCTGATGGTGGAATTTATCCGTTTGCCGATGGATGATGAATACCGGATGCCGCCCGAAGATAAACCCCAGCTGACGGAGGCTGAGACCGAGGTGATCGAGTGGTGGGTGAAAATCGGGGCTCCGCGCGAGACCCCACTGGCGAGTTTGGAGGTCCCTGCTGAGGTGAAGTCCGCACTGGGGCTGATCGGTGGTGTCAAAAGATCTTCAACGGATTCTCCAAAGAGCCAATCTGGGGGGAAGTGAGCCGAAGTCGGAGGCTGATGCGGAGAAAGATGCGGCCGAAGTTCATGCGGCGCACTCTGCGGAGGTGAGCAAGCTTCAAGCGAAGTATCCCGGTGTGTTGACTTGGGTTTCCCAGAGTGATGGCAGGTTGTCCATCAGCACGGCGGGGATGCGCGCTGACTTTAAGGATGCTGATGAGAGAAAATCTCTGCGAATCTAAGGCACTCTATTTATTTCCGTGACCCTTAGCGGCACTGCCTCAGCTCAGTCACTTTATCTGTGGAATAGCAAGGTGACGCCTGTAGGTGTGAAAGCTCTCCAAGTCAAGCTTCCCGACTGTGAAATCAACATGGGAGCCAAGGACCAATAACCTACTTTATCGATCGTATCAGTTTATGACGGCTCCCACTTTAAAAACATTGCCCATGATCCGAGGTTGGGGTCCGTGTTTTACGAAATTCAGTCATCCTATCAAGGCGGGTCAGTGGAGTATCATCGGTCCTACAGATTGAGTATAGACTGAGCCGCGGTGAAATAAATGACCATGCCAAAGATATCGACTAAGGTGGTGATGGCGGGGGCGGCGACCACGGCGGGGTCGAGTTTGATGGCGCGCGCGCCCATGGGCAGAATGGCGCCGGAAAGAGTGGATATCGTAATTTGAATGGCGAGGGACAGTGAAACCGCTAAGGCGAAATAAGGGAGGGTGACTGTGGGTGGGATTTCAGGATTAAACAGTGGCAGGATGAGTAGGGTGACCGCCGCGATGCTGATCCCCATGATGACTCCTAGCATGGCTCCCAATCTGAGTTCTTTGAGGATTACCTTGAGGGCGGAGCCTTGCTCGAGCTCACCGAGTGACATCGCGCGGATGACCATGGTGGCTGCTTGGCCGCCTGTATTTCCGCCCGCCGCTACGACCATGGGAAGGTAGAGGGCTAAAAGGAAAATACTGCTGAGCACGTCTTCGAACCTGAGCATGACGTATCCAGATGAAATCGCCAATAGGGCAAGGCCGAAGAGCCATGGGAAGCGCCGTTTGAAGTGGGTGAGGACGGGCGTGTTGAGGTAGGTTTCCTCAGATTGCTCGCCTGCAATACCTGACATTTTTTCGATGTCTTCGGTGGATTCTTCTTCTAAAATCTCCAGGATGTCATCGTGGGTGATGATACCGAGAAGCCGACCGTATTCGTCCACGACGGGGAGAACCGTCATGTCGTATTTTGAGAATATCAGAGCGGCTTCCTCCTGATCGGCGGTGGCGAGGATGGTGATATCTACCTCTTGCACGAGTTCTTCCACAGGGGTGTCCCATTTGCTAAAGGCGAGATGGCGCAGGCGCACTTTGCCGATGAGTCGGTCATCGTCCGCCACGACATAAATGCGGGCAAGGGACTCGGTGGAGTTCTGATCTTTGCGGAGAATATCCAAGACCTCTTTCACCGACATGTCTGAGGTGATTCGGGCAACGTTGGTGGTCATGCGGCCACCGGCGGTGTCTTCATCGTAGCGCATCAGGCTACGGGTGGCCTCCATCTCCTCTGGTTGGAGGAGGGCGAGGTAGCGTTGTCTGGCTTCGGCGCTGACGTCTTGAAGGATGTCAGCCCGGTCGTCGTCGAGCAGTTGACTCAGGATTTTTTGTTGAGCTGTGGTGTCGAAGCGCTCTAGGGTTTCCTCGATCAGGGTGTCGGGGAGTTCAGCCAGGATATCGGGGAATTGCTCTAATTTAATGTGGGCGGTGAAAAATGACCGTTCTTCATCGTCGAGGTTCTCGAAAATCGCAGCGAGGTCTGCGTAGTGCAGTTCTTCGGCATGCTCTAGAAAGGTGCTGGTATTCTTTGCCTTAATGGCAGCCTCCAAAGCTTCGATATCCAATATGATGCTTTCCTCTGGCATGGCGGTAGTTTGCTATGAATTTAGCGAACTAGCAAGAGAGTAGTGTGGAGCGGAGGAGTTGATACTTCCTAAGCCTGTCGACAAGTTACAAACTTGTCCTACTTTATTCGGCTAGCGCGGAGCTGGCGGTTCTATAGGCTGGCGAGCCAGGTGAGAAAATCCTCATGTCTGTCGTCCCTGTAAGTGTGGCAGATAAAGCCGGCTTTTTTTCCTCCTGCGATGTTGGCAGGCAGGTCATCGATGTAAGCGGTGGTTTCCGGGGTGAGATCGTATTGTTCAATGGCGATTTGATAGATCTCAGCTTCGGGTTTGATGTGGCCGGTTTGGTAGGAGAAAATGCCACCTGAAAACTTTTTAAAAATCGGATAATGCCCTCGGAGGTATTCAATGTGGGCGCTTTGAATATTAGAGAAGAGGATGAGGCGGTGTCCCTCGGCATGCAGGGATGTGATGCTGTCCCACATCGCTTGATTTGGGCTGAAGATATCGGTCCACGCCTTCATGAAGGTCTGCATTTCACCTTCAAATCCTAGGGTTTTGGCCGCCCATGGGAAATAGACATCGGGATGAATGCGCCCGGCTTCAAATTCGTCTTTGCGTTCGATGACGGCATCGAGTCGGGAGTCGACGTCTGAGGCGTCATCGGGGATGAGTCGTTTCAGCGACGGTAGAAAGTCTACGCCAACGATGACGCTGCCGATATCGAAGAGGAAGTTCATTTTAGTCGATTTTGAAAGGGGGCATAGAAAACGCGCCGACTTCGAAAAGTCGGCGCGGAAACAAACGCGTCATGAAAAACGCACAAGAAAATGATTAGGCTTCAGCCTGCATGGCTGCTTTGCGAGCCTTTTTGATGATGCTGCGAACGGTGTCGGATGGTTGGGCTCCTTTGGAGATCCAGGCGTCAGCTTTGTCAACGTCGATGGTGAAGTTAACACCTTCTTCCATTGGGTTGTAGGTGCCGAGTTGCTCGATATAACGGCCATCACGGCGTTTACGGCTGTCAACGGCAACGATCTTGTAAAAAGGACGATCCTTGGTGCCTTGGCGGTTGAGTCTAAGAGTAAGCATGGTAAAAAGTGGGTTAAGCCTGTGCGGCGGGGCGGGAAATTGTACGATGCTTGGCGATTTGCCAAGCTTAAAATAGCCTTTTTATCGATTTCCTGTTTTCATCCACCAAATTGCTGCTATGAACAGCGTTCAGCCCGACGGGCATAGTCAGCATGTTTATCGATCATATCAGGATAATCGCCTCAGCAGGCGACGGTGGAAATGGAGTGGTTCATTTCCGAAGAGAGAAGTTTAGACCGAAAGGTGGGCCGGACGGCGGCGATGGCGGGAATGGCGGAAGTGTCATTCTCAGAGTGGATCCCGCCGTGGATAACCTCAAGGCGTATTCGTATGACCCTAAGTTGATTTCCAAACCGGGTCAGCATGGTGCGGGGAACCGTAAACATGGAAAAAGTTCCAGTGACAAGATCGGCAAGGTGCCTCCAGGCACAGTGGTTTACCGCAGCAATGCCTCCACGGTGATGGAAGCTGTGGAAATGGAGCGCAGCGGGCAAGGGGTCGATCTCGAGCCGATCGCTGACTTGACTGAGTATGGTGAGGAATTTGTCCTTTGCACAGGAGGCAAGGGCGGCAAAGGAAACTGGCACTATAAAACATCCACCAACCAATCGCCAGAAGAGCACACGCTGGGCACTGAGGCTGAACTGGGGGTGTTTTACCTTGAATTGCGACGCATTGCGGACGCTGGCATGGTTGGCTTTCCCAATGCGGGAAAATCTACTTTGGTGAGCAAGCTTTCCCACGCCACACCTAAAATTGCAAATTACCCGTTCACCACGCTGAATCCGATGGTGGGTGTTGTGGAGTTACCGAAATATCGCCGCTGCACGGTGGCGGATATCCCCGGACTTATCGAGGGGGCGCATGAAAACCGTGGCTTGGGTCACGAATTTTTACGCCACATCACCCGCTGCCGTTTGTTGCTCTTTGTCATCGATATGGCGGGCAGTGAGGGGCGTGATCCCATTGAGGATCTTGAAACTCTCCGTATGGAGATCAAGATGTATGATGAGGATGTCTCGAAATTTGAATGGCTTGTTGTGGCGAACAAAATGGACCTCGAAGGAGCCGATGAAAACTTGGAGTTATTCCAGCAGCGATTCCCTAAGGTCACAATTGTGCCGCTTTCCGCAGATACTGAGGAAGGTCTCGATGGGCTTTTCAAGGAGCTGGATGAGCGTGTTGGCTATCGCAAAGATACCAAGGCGTAAAGAAGTTGGCGTGGCGTGAGATCACGCCATGTCACATTGGCCGAGAGTCTGCGTATGGAAGAAAGTATTCTAGTCTTTATGGCCGCACTGCCGGTGTATTTGATTGTCCTGCTGGGGCCGATCCTCCGGCGCACTGGGACCTTGACTCCTGAGATGGATAAGGGGATCATGTCGATGGCGGTGCATTTGTTTTTCCCCTGTCTGATTCTCGATAAGTTACTGGGCGCAGAGGTTTTGCGCGATGCTGGCGTGGTGGCGACATCGATGGGGATTGGGTTTTGTCTGATCTTAGCTGCCACTGGGATCGCTTGGGCTGTTGGCCCCTTGCTTGGGTTGAAAAAGGGGAGTGGTCGCCGCACCTTTGCGGTGGCGGGAGGTTTGCAAAACTACGGCTATATCGCGATTCCCCTGGTGGCGTATTTATTCCCGAGTGACGATGTCATGGCGGTGCTTTTCATCCACAATCTTGGAGTAGAATTGGCGATGTGGACTTTGGGTTTGATGCTGCTCTCCGGCATTGCTTCACCATCTCCGAAGGTGTTGCTGAAAGGGCCGATCATTGCCGTAGTGATCGGTATTTTCTTATTGCAGACAGGGCTGGATCATTGGGTGCCATCGGTGTTGAGCATGTCCTTTTCTATGCTGGGGGCCTGCGCGGTGCCCGTTTCTTTGTTGCTGGTGGGAACCGTGGTCTATGATCTGATGGGCAAGGTGAAGTTTGATTGGAAAATTGGCATCGGTGGCATTGTCGTGCGCTTGGGAGTGGTGACCGTTCTTTTTTTGCTGGTGGCGAAGTTTGTGCCGATGCCCGTTGAGCTTCAGCAAGTCCTCGTCGTGCAGGCGGCGTTACCTTCAGCGATGTTTCCCATCGTTTTATCCCGCCATTACGGCGGTCGCACGGATGTGGCGATGATTGTGGTGCTGGCCACCACGATTGCCAGTCTGCTGACCATGCCGTTGGTGATTAGCTTTGGCCAACGATGGGTGGGCGTTTGAAGTTTTTGCCACTCCCTGCTTGGAATATTAATGTGAACAGCTAATTTCTTTTTGATGTCTTTAATCACATCCATTTTTATCACGGATAAATAGAACGATGTAAATGCCTATGGAAACTTCAGAACTCACATCCATCCTCGCCCGCGGCGAAGACAGCAAACATCAGTTTTAATCCAACAACATCAATCCTCCCATTTATCCAACGTGTGAAATTATTGAACATGATGGGGCGCTGTTGCTTGTCGTTGAGGTCGCAAAGGGGATCAGAAAGCCATACATGAGTGATCAAGGAATCATCACGGTGAAGTCTGACTCAGACAAGCGTAGAGTAATCAACCCGGAGGAAATCCAGCGTATGCTTCAGGTGTCTCGCTTGTTTCATGGTGATGAAGTGCCCGTCACAGGAGCTAAGGTCTCTGATATTGATCTCGATTACTTTGATCGGTTTCTCAAAAAAGAATTTGACTCATCCGTGGATGAGTTGCCTTTAGAAAAAATTCTGGAGAACATGAATCTTGCCAAAGAGGGTATTCCCAACACGGCGGCAACCTTGCTTTTTGCGAAGCAGCCACAGTTCAAGCTCCCTGCATTTATCACAAAGGCCGTCGCTTACCCTGGTGTCGACGTTGATATTGAAAACTACCTCGACAGTCGCGATATCACGGGGAAGCTCGCTAATGCTTTGATTCACCGCGATTATTTCATCTCAGCACCGATCCGGGTGTTTGTTTTTTGTGATCGAATCGAAATTATCAATCCTGGTCACTTGCCCAACAATCTCACCATTGAGTATATTAAAAATGGTAACTCAAACATGAGAAATCCGATTTTGGCATCATTCGCCACCAAGCTCCTTCCTTATCGGGGCCTCGGCAGCGGTATCAAGCGAGCTCTTGCCGCTTACCCTCATATTGATCTTGAGGATAATCGAGAGGAGAATTGGTTTAAAGCGACTGTGTCGTTATCAGATTGATGCTGAACTTTTACTCCCGTGAAAGTGCGGGGATGCCGCGTTTGAGGAGTTGGGCGTCGATGGTGTCTGCGGCGGCGGCATCGAGGTAGATGGTTTTGGGTTGGCCGTTGAGAAACTCGATGGTGTGCAGTCCGTCTGCGCTGGGCTGTTGGAAAGCTTTGATGAGGGTTGAGATATCAGCGATGGGTTGGCCGTTGATTTTGCTGATGATGAGGTTGTTGATGCGCTCGTAGCCAGTGGTGGCTGGTGTGGGGATGGTGGCGCTGAGAAAGACGAGCTTGTTCCGGCCTTCTTGGTAATCCTCAGGTGAGGACAGCACATCGAGCAGGTTGAGTGGCGCAGTGCTTTGCCAATCCTTGCCAAAGGCGCTGAGGTAGGTGGCGGAGAGCTCTTGGAAGATAAAGCCACCTTTGACGAGGTAGTTGGGCGCTTGATCGAAGGTGTACTGAGGGACGAGCCGTTTGCCGCTGCGGGCGAGGGTGGCGGTGATGTTCTTTTCCTTTCCCTCCCTGAGCACGGTGAGGGTGATTTTGTCTCCGACTTTGTGGTTGCCACGCACCAGATGACTCCAGAAAATACGACCGTAGCTAGGGTGGCTGTAGTAGCCACGACGGCCGATCTGATGCTCGCCAATGGAAACCATGACATCTCCTTTTTTGAGGCCAGCTTGATCGGCTGCGCTATCTTTGCGGATACGGGTGATGTAGAGGCCACCGACGTCATCGGGGAGCTTGAGCCATTTGCGGAAGCTGGGGTCCACGGTGCTACTGACTCCGATGCCTAGTGATGGGACGCCAGTGAATGTGCCGTCTTTGGTATCGGCGAGGAAGGCTGAAATGATCTCGGGAGCCATGACGTCGATGATCTGATCTTTGGCATTGTAGCTGGAGAGAAGTCCGAGCAGTTTGCCGTTGCGCACGACGGGGAGAGTGAAGCTGCTAGAGGCACTTTGCATCGAGCCTTTGGCTTTGTAGGTGAGGAAAAAGTGGCCGGCTGCGAAGCTGGAAAGAACATCCACGCTCTGGATAGTGGCATGGGTGACGAGAGACATGCCGTTGTCCTCAAGCTGCCAGACGTCGACCTTGTCGCCGATCTTGGCGGGGTCGCCGAGCGTGAGAGGCTGGAGGCCTTTGAAAAACCCTTCGGTGTCGCCATTGTCGGGGGCGAGCAAGGCAAGGTTGGTTTCGTAGTCGATGGCGACCACTTTGGCGGGGATTGTGCGTGTGCTGTCGGCGCTTTCCAGCTCGATATAGGTGACATTGGCCGCCATTTCGGCGGTGGTGAGCACGCGGTTGCCGCTGAGCAGGGCTCCGAGGGCGCGGCGTTTCCCAGGTGCGGATTTATCCCAGGGTTGGGAGTTGTTCCAGGTTTGGATGGTGGAGTTGATGCGGATGACTGAGGTTTCGACCGATTGGGCCGTGGCTGGAATGACGGCGGCGATGCTGAGAAGTGCGAGCGCTGAAAGAATGGATTTCATAGCAGGTGGTAAATTGGGAAGGTGGGGAGTTGAAATTTAGTTTTTAAAACTTAGAGTTTGGCGTTTTTTACAAGCGGTTGCTGATGCTGATGCCGTAGTTGCTCTGCGTGCGCTGGCTGGCGGTGGCGGCCTTATCGCCAGGGATGATGATGGGGCGTTCGATGCCTTCGCATTTGATGACAAAAAACTCGGGCGGGGTATTTGGGTGCAGGAGTGCGTGCGCTTGTTTGAGGGATTTTACTTTCTCACCATTGATCGACTCGATGGCGGTGCCGACGTGGCCACGGACGTGGGTGTTCACGGGGTCGGCGAGGATGCGGGTGAGGATGACGATGTCTTCCCGCTCTTTGAAAATAGCTTCGTCAAGGTAGTGGGCAAAAAGCCTGCGCACTCGGGTGTTGGTGAAGCTGTGAGCTGCGTAGAGATTGCGATCGAGCGGCTGCATGACCAGTCCGGCGAAGGTGGTGAAGCGGGGTTTGACTCCGTATTGCACAGAGTACATTCGCGCAGGCGGGAAGGGTTTGAGCGTGATCGTTTTTTCAATGGCCTTGCCATCGCGGATGAGGCGCAAGGTGATGGTGTCGCCTGCAAATTTGCGTTCGACGATTTCATTCATGTTGACCTTTTCGCCATCGATTAGGATGTTTCCTGCCGCGTCCACGGCGTGGCCGTTGATGGAGGTGAGGATGTCATTGACCTCAAGCAAGCCATCGCAGGGGCCGTCCGGGGTGACTCTGGCCACCAGAACTCCAGGTGCGTTTTGGCTGAGTCCCAGCTTTTTCCGCATGGCGGGATTGAAGAGCGGAAAATCGCTGATGCCGAGATCGACGTAATGGTCATAGCTGCCGTCCTCAATATCTTTGAGAAAGCGTCTGATGACGGGAGTGGGGATCATGTAGCCGGTATTGTCCGCTGAGCGCAGGCCTTGGAAGGCGACGCCGACAACATGGCCGTTTTGAAGGACGGGGCCGCCCGAGTTTCCGGGGTTGATGGCGGCATCGATCTGGACGACGAGGTGCTGATCGGAGCGGGTGTGGCTGTAGGCGTTGAAGTCAATGCGGGAGACGACGCCTCGAGTGACGGAAATCCGGTTGCCGCCCACGGGATAGCCGATCACGCGGACCTGACTTTCTAGTTGAGGAACCTCACCGATGTTGAGAGGCTGCATGGCGAGAAATGGGGTGGGGTCGACCACTTCGAGTAGGGCGAGATCGCAGTCGTGCGCGATGTAGAGGATGCGGGCCGGGTGTTTGCGGGGTGATCCGTGCACGGTGATCAGCAGACGGCGGGCGTTCGAGACGACGTGGGCATTGGTGAGAAATTTATTGGGACCGATCAAGAATCCGGTGCCGATACCGCCGCTGAAGCGACCAGCTTTCCATGGCTCGCGGTAGTCGGGAACCTGGGTGGCGGCCTCGATACGGACGATCGAGCCGTAGATGCTCTGGGCCTGATTGAGCTGGGGGGCAGGGGCAGGGGCATTACGCAGCGGTGCTGGAGGGGTAGGGAGCTGCGCCGCAAGGGGAAGAGTAAGGCACGTGAGAGTGAAAAGGCTACTGAAGAGGGTGCCGATGGGCTTGATCATAGAAGTGAAATTAGTGGAATGTGAGGGTAATGGAAGGGAGAAAGTGTGGAAAACAAACAGGGGGGGGCTTTCTTCGTCTGTATGTATGGTTGTAGCGAGTCAGGATGAATTGTTTTTTCATTTAATGCTATCGCCTTTTTTAAAGGGCAAGTTAGCATGCTGCATGCCAAGCCTTCTCGAAGCCGCGCCTCTTCCCGATGGTCCACCGTTGCACTTGAAAGGTGGCTGTCTGTTGGTGGCCTCTCCCGTGGATTTTAGCGAGGCCTGTTTTTCGGTGCCTTCCATCCGGGCCTTGAAGAGATTCCGGCCGATGGGGACCTTGGTTGTGCTTTGTCCTGAGTCGTTGAAGTCTCTATGGGGGACTGTTTCTCAAGTGGATGAGGTGATTGTTTATTCCGATCAATGTGCGGCTCGAAAAATAGTGCCTTTGCTGAAGGATGGGGAATTAAAATTTGATTCAGCTATTCTTTTGGAGGCTGGAGATGCTGCCAAGGCCATTGCCCGGGCCGGAGTGTCCCAACGTTTGGGTTATCCAGTGAAAGGGTTGGTGAAACTTCTTACCGATCCCGTGGAGCGCATTCTCGAACCTGGCCCGATTGAGCACAGGGTGAGATATTATCTTGGACTGGTGCAGGAGTTAGGTGGCGATGCTTTTGTGCGTGAAAATTTTCAGACGAGCGCGGTGTTAAAGACGCCAGAGAATCTCCGTGTCGCCTTGGCGAGATATTCTGAATACGGTCCGTCTTACGAGTGGTCTGAGGAGAAGTTCGATCAACTCAAACTCGCCGTGGAGGAAAAGCATGGAGCTATCGAGTGGGTGGATGTGTCCGGAGAGAACGATGTTGCTGAGGTGTTGGCCTCATGTTCTGCGTTAGTTGCTTGTGATGGTGAGGTGGCGCATTGGGCGGCACACATTGGGCTGCCAGCCGTGGTCATCTTTGGACCGAATGAGTCGGAGTGGAAGCGGCCCTTAGGTAAGCAGAGCAGGGTGGTGCGTGCGCGCGTGGCTTGCAGTCCGTGTTATTTGGCGAACTGCCCATTAGATCACCGATGCCTTAATGAGGTGACGGTGGAGGCTGTGGCTGAGGTTTTGAATAATTGTTTGACTGGTGATGAGGCGGAATAAAAAAGACCAACACTCCGAGCGGAGGTGGGTCTTTTGATGAATCGTGGTGGTGTCCGCAATTATAATTTTTCAATGCCGTGCGTACGCATATATCAGACTACGCATATATCAGACAGTCTAATATGAAGAAAATGCTTGTGAATTAAGGGGTGGGGTGGTAATGGTTTGTCCATGGCTAAGGCAAGAATACTGGCACCGTGGGTTGGAGAAGGGGGTGATGGGGTGGAAGATGAGAGGTCGGCGGTTTATCACTGCGTTTCTCGGGTCGTTGATCGGCAGTTTCGCTTTGGAAAGGTGGAAAAGGAGGAGTTTGTGAAGGTGATGCGAATTTATGAGAGGTTTTGTGGGGTAAAGGTGCTGAGCTTTTGTGTGATGTCGAATCACTTTCATATTCTTGTCGAGGTGCCGTCTAGGCCCGTAGGGGGAATCTGCGATGATGAGATTCTGGATCGATTGTCTTTGGTGCAGCAGCCTGGAAATGTGGCGGTGGTGCGTGAGCTCTTTGAGTCCTATCAGGGAGAGGATGTAACGGAGATAGGGCGTGAGGCGCATGAGGTATTGAGGGAGCAATACCTTGCGAGGATGTGGGATTTGGGGAAGTTTATGAAGTTTCTTAAGCAGCGGTTTAGCCGGTGGTTTAATGTGAAACACCAGCGGAAAGGGACGCTGTGGGAAGAGCGTTATAGCAGCTCTCTTGTGGAGGATTCTTATGCTGCCCTCGTGGTGGCTGCTTATATTGATCTGAATCCCGTGAGGGCTGGAATGGTAAGTGATCCCAAGGATTATCGGTGGTCGTCTTACTCGGAAGCTGTGGCGGGAGGGCGTTTGGCGAGGGCGGCTATTGCGTCCGTTCTTTTGAAAAAGGACGGCGTGGACTGTAGCGGCAGTGGAGATGGGCTTGTGCGGGAAGAAGACTTAAAAGGTTATGGCTGGAGAAGTATTGCGGGAAGGTATCGCGTTTTTCTTTTTGAAGAAGGCCAAGCGCCTGAGCAATGTGAGCAAGGGAGGGCTGTGCCGGGTGAGGTGGCAAGTTGCCGAAAGGGGTTTAGCGATGCGCTGATTGATGCGGAGAAGACGCGGGGCGGGGAGTTGAGCGTGGTTTCTCAATTACATAGCCGAACGCGGTCTCTAATCGATGGTGCCGTGATTGGCAGTCGTGGATTTGTGGAAGGGGTGATTGGGCAGCTAAATGCGCAAAATTACTGGAGTAATCCCCGTAAATCTGGAGGCCAACGGTTGAACTTTCCAAGAGTGGTCGATCAACGAAAGCGTCAACGCGAGGCTGACCTAAGCGGTGGTCCTGAGGAGGTAAGCGGATCCGAGCCGTTGTGGAGTTTACGCCATTTGAAGAAAGAGTAGGCTGATTCCTCTGTAGGTGCTCTGGCACTTACGCAGCTACGAAATCAAATTGGCTATTCTCCCACTTGGATTCTTGGGAAAACGGGCTTGGGTTTACCTATTTCGTGGCCGGCTGGGATGAGTCCCCATTGCAGGTCTGCGATGGTTTTTTCTCCGAGCTCGGGGAGGCGAAGTTGATTTTGGATCTTTGCACAAGCCTGAGGCGTGACCGGTGAAAGGAGGACGCTGATGTGGGCGCAGCTTTCGACCATGTGGTAGAGCACTGTGGCGAGTTTGTCGCGTTGGGCGTCGTCTTTGGCAAGTTCCCAGGGGCGATTGCGTTCGGCGTAGCCGTTGCAGTAGCTGACATGCTTGTTGAGAGCTTCGAGGGCAGCTGAGGTGTTGTAGCTGTCCATCGCTTTCTGATAGGCGGCGGTGGCGTCTGCGAGGGATTGGCGGAGCGCGGTGCTGTCGTCGTCGTCGAAGTCAGAGGTCTCCATGATGGCTCCGAGGAAGCGCTTGCTCATGTTGAGTGCGCGGTTGCAGAGGTTGCCAAGGTCGTTGGCGAGCTCGGTGTTGTAGAGCATGACGAGGCGGTCGGCATCGAAATTGGCGTCTTTGCCCGTGGTGATATCGCGCACGAGGTAGTAGCGCAGGGTTTCTGCTCCGAATTGATCGGCTAGGGCATTGGGATCGACGACGTTGCCGATGGACTTGGACATTTTTTCGCCTTTGATATTCCACCATCCGTGGACGAGGAGCGAGGGCATTTGCTCATCGGTGAAGCCGATGGCGTGCAGCATGGCTGGCCAGTAGATGGAGTGGGAGGGGACGAGGATGTCTTTTCCCAGAACGTGAATGTTGGCAGGCCAGAGTTTTTCAAAATCGGGCAGGTCGGAACCTTCCTCAGAGAGGTATCCGGCGAAGGAGATGTAGTTGATCAGGGCATCAAACCAGACGTAGGTGACGTAGTCGGTATCGAATGGCAGCTCGATTCCCCAGCGGAGGCGGGTCTTCGGGCGGGAAATGCAGAGATCGGTGTCGGAGGCGCGTTCGATGGCGTTAAGCACTTCGACTTTGCGGAACGAGGGAATGACAAAGTCGTCGTTCGCTTCGACATAGGATCGTAGCCACTCGGCTTGGTCGCTGAGGCGGAAGTAGTAGTTTTCTTCGTCGCGTTCTTCCACTTCTCCCCACTCGGGGCCGAAGTTGCCGTCTTCACCACGTTCTTTATCGGTGAGGAACTGCTCTTGGCGGACGGAGTAAAATCCTTTGTATTGTTTTTTGTAGATCAGTCCTTCGTCGTGGAGACGGGTGAGGATCTTTTGGACGCAGACTTTGTGACGTGGGTCGACGGTTTCGGCCCAGCCGTCGTATTGGACATCGAGCTTTTCCCAAAGTTTGATAAACTTCTTGGTGTTGCGCTTGGCGAAGGTGGCGGGGTTAACGCCTTCTTTTTCTGCCGTTTGCTGGACTTTTTGCCCGTGCTGATCGACTCCTGTGAGGTAGTAGACCTCATCGCCAGAGAGACGGCGATAGCGGGTGATCACATCGGCGAGCACTTTTTCGTAGGCGTGACCAATGTGCGGGGCACCATTGGTGTAGTCGATGGCTGTGGTGATGAAGAACATGGGTGGTAATTCAGTGAGTCAGTAATTCAGTGAGTCAGTCAGAAAGTCAGGAAGCCTACTGTTGTTCGGTGGCGCTGCCTTTGACGTCGGCAGCGGTGTATTGCTGGTTGAGCCAGTTGAGGTAGGTGCGGAGCATGAACTCGATTTTTGAGCCTTGGACGGCGTTGTCGAGGGCGAGTTTATTTTGCTCGGTGTCCTCGAGTTCGCGTTTGGCTACGTAGAGGAAGACGGCGCGATCGGTGAATTGGCTCTTGTAACGTGAGTTTTCCTGGGGAGTGCCAAAGTTGGTATCGGCATCGATGGTTTCGGAGACGTCGCCGGGGTTGAGTCCGCTGGCTATTTTGTGCAGGTAGGTGAAGGAAGGCTCGTCTTTGGGTGGGGTGCCGTTGAGTGAGAATGGGCCGACTTGAACGGGGGTGAGGCCTTTTTCTTTGGCTGCGGCATCGAAGTCTTTACCGTCTTTCATGAGCTCAAGGATGGCGGTGCGCTGGTCCTTGGCAGCTTGTTTGACTTTCTTGGTGGCGTTTTCACCGATGAGGTTGGCGCGAGCTTTGTTGCGGGCTGTGGTGTAGTCGAGCAGCTCAGGTGTAATGGTTTCTTCGAGGACGAAGATGATCCAGCCGTGCTCTCCCACAGGAAGGGGATCTGAGACGCGGTCGTAATCGTTTTCGGAGGTGAGCTGGCTGAAGATGTCTTGGCCGAGTGGGCGATTGCGGTTGGATGATCCTCGGAGGTTGAGTCCGGAGAGTTCTTTGGGAAGAGTCGAGCGGGTGAAGAGTTCTGTCTTTACCATGGTGTGTTCGCGGGCCGTGGCGATGGCATTGAAGTCGAGTGGGCGTTTGGCGGACTCGCTATCGAGGATGTCCTGATAGGTTTCTGTGATTTTTTTGGTGAGTGTTTTGGCTGCAACGCGGCGGGCTTCAGCTTTCTCTGCTTTGGCTTTGAGTTCGGCTGCCTTTTTTTCTTTTTGTGCGGCTTTTTCAGCGTCGGTGGTTGCGGTTGCTTCAGCGTCGTCCTTTTTCTGCTCTGCTTCTTTCGGGAGATCGATCAGGATGTAGGAAATGCTGCGTTGTTCGTCGGTGGTGTAGGCGTCTTGGTGGGCTTCCCAGTAGGCTTTGATTTCTTCCTCGGTGGGTTTTTCTTTTTCGACGAAGTCATCGCGGTTGAAGACGACCTTGGCGAGGGTGATGGTTTGGTTGCGGGCTTCGAGTTGGTCCTCGGTAGCTCTACGAGATGGGATCAGTCCGCCGCCGACGATGCTGACGAGCTTGTTCAGGCAGAGGCTTTCGAGGATGATGGCGCGGAGGTCTTTTTCTGTCATTCCGAGACGACCTAGGCGTTTTTCAACAAAGAGGGTGTAGGCGGCTTGGTCGAATTGGCCATCGCGGGTGGAGAATGATGGGGATGACTTGAGTGCCTCAGTCACTTCTTCTTCATTGGCGTAGATGCCCATGTCGAGCATGGCTTTCTGGAGGATGATGCGGTTGGCGACAAAGCGGGTGATGTCTTGGTTACTCAGGTTTCTCTGAGAGATGCTGTAGTAGTTCATCCCGTATCTTCCGAGTTGGACCGCCTGTTGCAGGGCCTGGGCATCGGGTGCCATCAGGAAGTTGATGTAGCTGTGGAGGCCGGCTTCGTTAGCAAGCTGAAGTGTGGTCGCGCCCATTCTCTGGTAGGCCATCTGATCATAGGAGTTTCCATAGACTTCAAGGGCTGTGGGGCCGCTGCCGCCACCTCCACCACCACTTGATGGTCCCATGGTGAAGAGGAATCCTGCGCCAAGCAGGACGAAGACGATAGCCATGAGGCCAGTGTATTTGCGCATGTTTTCGATCATATCAAAAAAAAATGAGTGGTTGGGATAACCCGAGGTGTTCGGGTCGGCGCGGGAACTTAGGGAGAGAATGCCCGCGTAGCAACACTAAACCCGCGGGAATCCGCGGGTTTTTGAGGTGGGTGGGGTGGCGCTTTGGTTGATGCCTGCGGCGCTCGACAGAATTAACAGAATTTTTCAGAATTACTTGGGTTGAACTACTTAGAATTTAGAGTTTTTATGCGGTTGGTTGGGGCGAGGCGGTTGGAAACCGCCGCCACGGTGGATTAGCGATAGGGAGATGACAGGTCGGGACGGGGGGTGGTGTTCTGCTTTCTTGGCTCTTGATTCTAGGCACGACAGTGAGTCGACAGGCCGGGAGGCCTATCCTACTGGGGGATGATCTCGAAGCGGTAGGTGTTTTTTGCGGCGAGGTATTTTTTGGCGAGGGCGTTGATTTCTGAGAGTGTGATGTTGGCGTAGTCTTTTTCCCTGTCTCGGGCCCATGTTAGGCGGTGGGGCTGCTCTTGGGATTGGGACATGACGGTGCTGAGCCAGTAGGAGTTTTCGCGTAGGGATTTTTCCAGCATGCTTAGGCGTGGTGTTAGTGCGCGTTTGAGCTCGTCTTCCGTCGCACCTTCGGTGGCAAGTTTTTGGCCGATTTCGACGATGAGTTTACCGACGCGTTCTGCCTGCTCGGGTTTTCCTGGGCTGACGGCGATGAGGTAGCCGAGGTCTTTGTAGGCATCTTCGGACTGGAATCCGGAGTAGGGGCTGTAGGCTTCGCCTAGTTCTTCGCGGATTTTTTCGCGCATGCGGTTGGAGAAGATGGAGCTGAGGACTCCCATGCGGCGTGTGATGCCGATGGTTTCTCCATCTAGCCCGGGGCCTTTCCATACAACCATGGCTGAGCCTGTGGGGATGCGGCTTTCAAAGGTGTAGCGTTTTTCGAGGGGCGGGGAGGGGAGGTTGGCCAGGGTGCGCTCGGCGGCGTAGGCTGGCTTGGTGGTGGCGCGCTTGGGGAGTGCTCCGATGGTGCGGGCGAGGATCGGGATGATGGCGGCTTCATCGAAATCACCGACGATGGAGAGTTCTAAGGCGTCGTTTTTGAGCGCGGGTAGCACCCATTTGCGGACGTCGTCGAGTGTGAGCGACTTGGCTTGTTCTTCGGTGGGGAAGATAAAGCGGGGGTCGTTGCCGTGGAGGTAGGCGCTTATTTTTGACTGGGCTCCTGCCTGGGTGTGTTTCATCTGGGAGTAGATGGCGGGGAGTTGGGCTTTGAAGAGTCGGGCGGCTTCGGGGCGGAGTCCGGGGTCGGTGAGGTAGGCGCAGAGGAGTTGCAGTTGCAGTTCGAGGTCTTCCGGCGTGGTTGCTCCGCTGAGGGTGAAGGCGTCTTCTCCAATGCCGAAGGCGACTCTAGCATTGCGTCCGGCGAGGATGCTGCGAAGGTCATCGGTGCTGTGTTTTCCCAGTCCACCAGCGATGAAGGTGGCGGAGGCGAAGGTGTCCAAGCCGAGTTTGTCTTTGGGCATGGTGAGTTTTCCGGCCCCGATGCGGGTGGTCATGGAAATCGAATTCTTGACGAAGTCGGTTTTTTTGATGTTGCAGGTGCAGCCGTTGTGGAAGTGGAGTTGGGTGATATCGAGGTCCTTGATGCGTTCTTTTTTGACAAGGCTGCCTTCTTTGCCGAAGTCAGTGTAGGCGAAGCTGATGGCAGCTTTTTTCTCAGGGGCCTCGAGTGCGATTTTTTGGCTGTTTTTGTAGATGGATTTGAGGGTGGAATCGGCATCTTCGGACGAGGCATTGGATGTTAGCACCAAGGTGATGTCCTGGGTGTCCCAGAGTTTTTTGAAGGCTTGATGGCAGGACTCGGTGGTGATGTCTTTAAGTGTTTCTTTCAGGATGGCGAGGTCGGCTTCAGGTGTGGAGAAGACGGCTTGCTTGTGCACGTGTTTGGCGAGCGATGAGGCGAGTGCCGGGCTCTTGCGGCTTGGAGCGGATTGGACTGCGCGTTTGTAGGCATTGGCGAGATTGGCTTTGACCTCGGTGAGTTCGCTTTCGGTGAATCCGTAGAGGATGGCGCGGCGGAGTTCTTGCTCCATGACGGGAAGGGCGGCTTTCCAGTCGTGATTTTTGGCATCGACGGAGATTCCGCCCATTTGCACGAAGTCGAAGAGGTCGTCTTTAAATGCGCCGCCGCTTGTGATTGTGGCTCCTTCTTTCTTGGCGAGAACGGAGAATCGGCGGTCGATGATGGCATTGGCGAGAGAGATGGGAAGTTTTTCGGCGCGAGTGGCTTTGGTGTCGGGTTTGCTCTCGAAGGGTTTAAGTGTCAGCAGGGTGAGGTCGGTGGTGGCCACTTCTTTGTCGCTTAACACGAGGGTTTTGAATCCTTGGCCGGAGGGGATCGTTCCTTGGTTGGGATTCGCGCCTTGAGAGCTGGGGTTTTTCATGCTGCCGAAGCTTTTGATAATGCGCTGCTCGGCTTTTTTGGCATCAAAATCACCGACGTAGATGAATGTCATGCGATTGGGGGTGTAGTATTCGCTGTAGAAATCAGTGAAGGCGCTGCGTGGGGCGGATTTGATGATTTGTTCGGTGCCGATCGGAAAGCGTTTAGCGAGTAGTCCATCGGGAAGGAGTCCTTTGAATTGCTGTTCCATGAGGCGCATCCGCACGGAGTCACGGGAGGTTTTTTCGGAAAGGATCACGCCGCGCTCTTTGTCGATCTCTTCATTGCGCAGGAAGGCTCCGTCACCAAAGTCGCGCATGATATCAAAGCCGAGGGTGAGGGTGTCCGCTTCGTTATTGGGTAAGTCCAGCATGTAAACCGTTTCGTCAAAGGAGGTGTAGGCATTGGCGTGGGCTCCGAAGGCGATGCCGAGACGCTGCATTTTGGGGATCAACTTGCTGGCGTCCGGGAAGTGTTCGGAGCCATTGAAGACCATGTGTTCGAGGAAATGGGCGACGCCTCGCTGGTCGTCACGCTCCATCAGTGAGCCGGCGGCGATGTGGAGGCGCATGCTGACGCGGCCTTCTGGCTGGGCGTTTGGCATGAGGATATATTTCATGCCATTGGAGAGTTGTCCGTAGGTGACTTTGGCATCGGCTGGGATGTCACTTGCCTTTTGCGCCCATGGGACTGGTGTGTGTGTGGATTTGCCCGGAGAGTTTTTAGTGTTTTCTTTGGCTGTTGCCAGGGGGGACAGGAGGGTGGCGAGCAATAGAGGCGCGATGAGGTGGCTAGTAGCTTTCATGTGATTTGGATTGTGTCTTTTTAGCGTCGTCTGCCAAGGGGATTGTTTTTTTTGTTGTTCCTTTTGAAGAAATGCTTATTGTTTTGTCAAAATTCAGGGGAGGTGTTGACCGGGTGGTTATCATTTTTACAGTCGGCAGGGTAAAGCTGTTGGGCAGGGTAAAGCTGTTGATATCCTGAATGGAACCTTACGTGAATATTCATGTTTGCCAGAGTCGATAGAACCGAATTTAAATTTCTCATACCTTTAGCGGTGAGAGATGAGGTGATCCGTGAGGTTGAGCAGCACACGGGCTATGATGAGGACGCGGGAGGCAGTGCGCAGTATCCGATCATTTCGCAGTATTATGATAATGCTTACCGAGATTGCTACTGGGAAAAGCAGCGCGGGCAGAAAAGCAGACGCAAGCTCAGAATCCGTGTGTATGGATCCAATGACGGAAAAGTGACGCCGACCACATTTATCGAGGTGAAGCATAAATGCGATGGTCGAGGAGTGAAGCGGCGGTTGCGTCTTCCGATGGAAGATGCTCTGGATTTGGCTGAAGGAAAGGTGGCCAAGATGTTGACTGATGGGGGAAGGTTATCCCGATATGAAAGGATGGTCGTCGCGGAAATCATGAATCTGGTGGAGCAGCGCGAGTTTAAATTCCTTTGCACGATGCGTTATGATCGGCAGGCTTTTGTGGGTGGGAATGAGGCGCCGGACTTACGTATAACTTTTGATACTGGCATTGCTTGTCGCTTTGAAGAGCTCGACTTGCGCGCTAATGATCAAAGGTTTGAGCATTACCTGATTCCCAACGACCAGTGTATCATGGAGGTGAAAACTTGCTCGGTGATCCCGACATGGCTGCGTGACCTTGTGGGTGCTCAGTCTCTGGTGAGGCGTAGTTTCAGTAAATTTTGCACCGCTTTGGAAAATCATGACCCTGTCATTCGAGAGGCAATTTACGGCCCGAATGCGATTCCCTTTCCTTCCTCTGATCTGGTATTACCCTCAGAGGGACCCTCAGTAATCTCGCGAAGTGATCCTCAGCAAAACAGGTTGCGGATTGATGCTTGAGTGTTGACAGATTGATTTTACTTTTTTGCACCTTTTCCCACGCTTAACATTACATGACAACTACGCTCGCTTTCCTCGATACCTTATTTACCGAGACTCCATCATCTCCCGGCCCCGCTGAAATCATCATCGCGGTCACCGTGAGTCTCTTTTTAAACCTCGTGGTGGCTTTGCTTTATAAAAGCACTTACCGGGGGAAGCGTTATTCTCAGGACTATGCGCACACCTTGGTGATTATTGGCACGGTGGTGACGATCATCATCCTTATCGTGCGTGGTGAAGGCGGTGGGCAAATTGCTTTTGGTATGTTTGCTGCCTTTTCCATTATCCGGTTCCGTAGAAATCTGAGTCAGGCAAGGGATCTGGCCTTCATCTTTGTTTCAATGGCTACGGGATTGTCGGTGGGGGCGTTGCCTCTTCACCAGCTGTGGTTGGCGGTTGTTGTGCTAGGGATTGTCGCGGTGGCGGTTGTTATTCTTTCGAAAGGGGATCTCTTTGCGCCCACTCGCGTAAGTCATAATCTCCGTGTTAGGGTGACCAACGATATCAATTACGATGAAGCCTTTGCTCCTATTTTTGCACAGTTTGCTGATGAGGCAAATCTTCGCAGTGTCGAGTCGTCCCAAGCTGGGATGATGACAGAGCTTCGATACGGGGTCACTTTAACAGATCAATCAAAGGTCGCTGATTTCATGGAGAAGATGCAAGTCGCCTGTGGGAACAACCGTGTGCTTCTGACCACTCTGCAGGGTAACGATCTGGGAGTGTGAAAATGCTGTCAGCATTCGAGATTTCACCTTGACCTCTCGATGTCGTCTACCTAGCTTCCCGTCGTTGACGCCAGATGGCGTCCCATGTCTATGAATATCCATGAGTATCAGGCGAAGGAGCTGTTCGATAAATTTGGTGTCCCGAGCCCACAAGGGCAGGTCGCCGCGACAGCAGAAGAAGCAGAAACCGCAGCGCGTTCTCTGGGAGGAAATCAAATAGTGGTGAAAGCCCAGGTCCACGCAGGTGGGCGAGGCAAAGGCACTTTTAAAAATGGCTTCCAAGGCGGGGTTCATTTGGTGGAATCTCCCGAGAAAGCCGGTGAGTTCGCTGGAAAAATGCTCGGCCAAACGCTGGTCACCAAGCAAACCGGAGAAGAAGGTAAGCTGGTGAACAAGGTGATGATCGGCGAGGCCGTGGATATCGAGCGTGAGCTCTATCTTGCGATTCTGATGGATCGTGACACTTGCCGCCCCGTGATCGTTGCCAGCACCGAAGGTGGAATGGACATCGAGGAGGTAGCCGAGAGCTCACCGGAGAAGATTGTCCGCCAATTCATCCACCCGCTCGCAGGGCTTCAAGGGTATGAGGTGCGTAAGCTTGCCCAAGCACTTGAACTCACCGGTGATCAGGCCAAGCAATTTCGCAAGCTCATTGCTAATCTTTACAAGTTATTCATCAAGTGCGACTGCTCGATGCTTGAGATCAACCCGCTGGTGGTGACTCCTGATGGCCAGGTGCTGGCTCTCGATGCCAAGTTTGGTTTCGACGACAATGCGCTTTACCGTCATCCAGAGATCATGGCTTATCGCGATACTGATGAAGAAGATCCCCGTGAAGTCGAGGCGTCTGAGCACGACTTGAACTACATTGGACTCGATGGAAACATCGCTTGTCTTGTGAATGGTGCCGGACTTGCCATGGCAACCATGGACATCATCAAGCACTACGGTGGAGATCCCGCTAACTTCCTCGATGTGGGAGGTGGGGCGACCAAAGAGCAGGTGACCGCCGCTTTCAAAATTATTCTCGGCGATCCTAACGTAAAAGGCATTCTCGTGAATATCTTCGGTGGTATTATGCAGTGTGATATTATTGCAGAAGGCATTCTCGCCGCTGCGAAAGAAACCTCATTGAGCATCCCGCTGATCGTTCGCCTCGAAGGCACCAACGTCGATCTCGGCCGGAAGATCATCGCTGATTCCGATCTCGATGTCATTCCTGCCGAAAGCCTCAACGATGCCGCCCAGAAAGCGGTGGCCGCAGTGGCCGCGTTTACCGCCTAAAACTTAAAACTTTAATACTTCAAAATTATGTCAATTTTAGTAGATGAAAATACCAAGGTGCTCGTGCAGGGCATCACCGGAGGATTTGGTGGCAAACATGCCCAACTGAGCCTCGACTACGGAACTCAAATCGTCGCTGGTGTGACTCCTGGAAAAGGTGGTCAGATCTTTGGCGAGAAAACGCCTATTTTCGACACGGTGGCCGATGCCGCACGTGAGTCTGGCGCTACCGTTTCCGCGATCTTTGTGCCGCCTCCATTTGCAGCCGATGCCATTTTGGAAGCCGTCGATGCCGAGCTCGATCTCGTTATTTGTATCACCGAGGGGATTCCCGTGGCTGATATGATGCGTGTCAAAGAAATCATGAGGGGGAGTAAAACTCGCCTGATTGGACCTAACTGCCCAGGTGTCGTGACTCCGGGCCGTGGTGAAAACTCCAATGGTGGTTGCCGGATCGGTATTGCTCCTGGTTACATCCACAAGCGGGGTAATGTTGGTGTGGTTTCCCGTTCGGGCACACTGACCTACGAGGCGGTTTATCAGCTCACTGAGCTCGGCTATGGCCAGAGCACCTGTGTCGGAATCGGAGGAGATCCGATCAACGGCACATCACACCTCGACGTCCTGAAGATGTTTAACGACGACCCAGAGACTGAAGCTATCATCATGATTGGTGAGATCGGTGGAAATGCCGAAGCTGAGGCCGCGCGTTGGGCGAAAGACAATTGTTCGAAGCCTATCGCCGGATTTATTGCCGGTGCTACAGCGCCTCCGGGACGCCGCATGGGTCACGCCGGTGCGATTGTCGGGGGCGAAGAGGATACGGCCGAAGCCAAGAAGCGCATCCTGCGCGAGTGTGGAATCGCCGTTTCCGAAACGCCATCGGACATGGGTAAGACCTTGGTTGGGATGCTCTAAGGGGCTTTATCCAAACGGTTTAAATTTAACGGTGTCTCTGGTTTTTCCGGAGGCATCTTTTTTATGACCCTGCGGTTTGAAGGGTGGGAGGTTGGCTGAGCTTTTTTTAATTTACTCGGCCAGCTCTATGGTGATTTCTCCGTCGCGGACTTGGATATTTTTGATGCCCGGTGTGGAGTGATCTTCGGAGACATTGAATCCGAGATCTTCGACGAGGTTCTTTCCCTTGAACTCGGCGAGCCATGCGTTCGGAAGTGAGATCCCCCAGACGGTGACATCATCGAGAATGATGGCGGGGTGGCCATCCGCATTTTTCAGTAAGAAGCGGGCTTTCATCTTGAGGGTTCGCCCCCCAACCACGGGGATGTCTTCATCGAGCTCTGTTCGGATTCTGGCGTGGATGGCATCGTTCGCTAATTCAAACTTCACCTTGTCGCCTAGCCCAGTGTTGCTGTGAATCAGGGCATTGACTTCGCGCTCGGTGAGCGTGATGGATTTATCGCCAGATTGATAGGTTCGCTTTTGGGTGACCTCCAATTTTTGATTCAGCGATTGCTGCTCGATGGCGTCGAGAAGTGTCGGCGTGATCGGTCGGTTATTCCACCAGTAGGCTGCGACGCCAGCAGAGACGAGAAGGAGGGAAAAAATGGCGAAGATGAGGAGTATTTTCCGGCCTCGGTGGCGAGGGCTGATCTTTGTGTCAGAGGGGTTGCTCATAGGATCGGGTGATGTGGTTTTTTGACTATAAATCAGTTCAGCGATTTCTCAAATCTTATCCTAAGCCCTCGAGGTCTGCAGTGATCGATGATGGCGTTGACTTATTGCGTTTTAGGAATGGTGGTTTGTAAGATTTTGGTATTTCCCATGGAGGTGAGCGGCGCTGCATGGCACGGTTGGAGGATGAAGTCTCCGGCCGTGTGTGTGCGTCCATCTGCGGATTGAATTTCGCCGCTGACGACGGTGACGATGGAAAATCGTTCGGGATCTGGGTTGCCGATACTAGCTCCGGGTTGGAGGTCGAGTTGATCGACTTTGAAATACGGGCAGGTGGCGAGGGTGTCCCCGACTGGGGTGTCCATGCTGGGTTCGACGTCGTCGAAATCAATACAGCGCATGGACTCTTCGATGTGGAGTTCGCGAGGTGAGCCATCGAGTCCTACGCGATTCCAGTCGAACACCCGGTAAGTGGTGTCTGAGTTCTGTTGGATTTCATATATAAGAAACCCTGCGCCGATAGCGTGGAGTCGGCCCGAGGGGATAAAAATGGAGTCTCCGGATTTGGGCGTGATGGCATGCACAACTTGGTCGACGGTGCCGGAGTTGATCGCTTGATCAAAATCGTCACGGGTGACGTCTTTTTTGAGTCCGACGTAAAGTTGGGCGCCGGGAGACGCGTCGGCAATATACCACATCTCAGTTTTTGGTTCGCCACCGAGGTCGGGGGCGATGTTTGCTGGTGGGTGGACTTGAATGGAAAGTTCATCGCGGGCATCGAGGATCTTGATGAGCAGCGGGAATCGGCCGCTACTTTCGAAGCCCTCCCCAAAGATTTCTTTCCGTTTTTCTTTCCAGAGTTCGCTCAGAGTCATGCCTTTGAAGTTTCCGGAATCGACAACCGATTGTTCGTCGGGGCGGTCAGTCATTTCCCAAGACTCGCCGTAGGGTGAGGAGGGGTTCGGCAGCGTGCGGCCGTAGATGGTTTCGAGTTCGCGTCCTCCCCAGATGCGTTCCATGTAGAGTGGGGTGAAAGTAATAGTGTTCATGGAAATGATTCATACAGGACAAGGCTGGATTTTCGATGATTATATCTCACATTCCGGCGATAATTTTGTGAGGTTTTCAGGCTATTTGGCCTAGATCCTCGGCGGCTTGCAAGCAGTCCATGTGCTTGTCTGTCATATGGAAGGCCTCGTTCAAGAATTTTGCAACCTCATGGTCAATAGCCATAGTTAGTTTCTGAACCATTTTTCCGCCAAGACCTTTGATTCTTTCCTAAAAAATAAAGGTATGTCCCTTTATAAATAAATATATTGACTTTGAAGTCGGGGGGAGTAGAGTGTGGTCGTTATGAGGAAGGCGCGTTTTATTTCACCGCAGGCAGAGAGTTCGCCTGCGCTTTATCATATCCACTCAAGGTGTGTGGATCGGGTGTTTAAGTTGTCGGGAGTGGAGGTGTCTCCTGATGGTCGCCAATTGATTTCTCGTAGTGATGGTGGGAAGGCGCGGGATGTGTTTGTGCGGATTATGCGCGATTATGCGGAGTTTCTTGGTTGCCGGGTCAACGCATTTTGTGTGCTTTCTAATCATTTTCATATCCTTCTTGAGGTGCCGCCTAAGAAAAAAGGAGCGGCTGTGATGATTTTAGATGAGGTGTTCCTCTTGAAAATTAAAAAGATGTATTCTGCTGAGTATTTTCTGGATGTGAAGCAGATGCTGGAGCGATTTCGAGAGGGATCCCATGATCGTGCGGCCGAGGAGCTGAAGTCAAAATATACACGGAGAATGTATGATCTCTCTGAGTTCATGAAGGGGGTGAAACAGCGGTTTACTCAGTGGTATAATCGAGAGCATCAACGGACGGGGACGCTGTGGGAGGGGCGCTTTAAGAGCGTGCTCGTGGAGGATGGTTATGCTGCGCGGGTGATGTCGGCTTACATAGATCTGAATCCGATTCGTGCGGGTATGGTATCGAGGCCGGAAGATTATCGGTGGAGTTCTTACGGTGTGGCGATGCAGCCGAAAGATGATGAGGCTCGGGCGTTGGCTCGGGAAGGTCTTTGCCGAGTCATGCAGCAGAATCGCGAGGCTGATGGTCGGGTTTTGCCTGAGGAATCCGCTGTGCCGTGGGATGAAAATGTTTCGGAAGGTGGATCGGAGAAATTCAGTGGATCCGAGTGGTATCGGATGATGTTGTTTGCTGATGGTGAGGAAACCTTTACTTCGATGCCTGAGCGGGGAATCGAAAAGATTAGGGTGCGTAAAGGGTTTAAGCGTGAAGAGGTGGAGCAGGTGCTCGCTCAGGGTGGAAAGCTCAGTTTTGGCGAAGCGTTGCGTTGTAGGGTGCGCTATATGACGGCAGGGATGGTCTTTGGGAGTCGGGATTTTGTGGATGATATGTTTCAGGAAAGCAAAGAACTTTTTGGCGCCAAGAGGAAGTCTGGAGCCCGTGTGATGCGGGAAGTATACTGGAAAGAGAAAAAAACCCGGCTCTATACGCTACGGCAACTCCGAAAGAACGTGATCGAGTGATGGATTTGTGTATTTTCAGCGGAGTGGTTAAGTGGGGTAGAGAAGGTTGGGTGGAGTGCTTTTTATATTTTGATGGGGACATCAGGGGGCGAGCTAATGAGCGCGGTTCTGTTGAGGGCATTGGGCCTCTTAGCAGAGTTTAAAATTAAGGAAGGTGCTGTATGGCTATTTCGATGTTTTTTTTAAGAGAAAAAATTCGCATGTGGGCGTTGATCCGCTAAAACGTGGGCATGAGTAATACGGCGTGGATCAAGGCAGAGAATGTGCATCGGGGGTATTCAGTGGGGAAAAAGCGGATTGAGGTGCTGCACGGCATTGATCTGGAGATCCGGAAGGGTGAGAAGATTTTTCTCTGTGGGCCGAGTGGCGCGGGAAAAACGACGCTGATGTATATTCTTGCTGGGCTGGAACGTCCGGAAGAGGGAAAGGTGTGGGTGGACGGGGTGGATCTGTATTCTTTAAGTCGTCGGCAGCAGGCAAAAATTAGGAATCAACGCATGGCGTATGTTTTTCAGAACTACTACCTGATGCCGGAGCTGACAGCTCTGGAAAATGTGATGGTTCCGGCGATGATCGGGGGCCGGGATCTGACGGATAATGCCAAGGAGTCTTTGTGTCGGGTGGGGCTGGAACATCGGATTGATCACTTGCCCGCCGAGCTGAGTGGTGGGGAGCAGCAACGAGTGGCAATTGCCCGGGCTTTGGTGAATTCTCCCGAAATCATTTTTGCCGATGAGCCGACGGGAAACCTCGACTCACGCAATGGAGCTCAGGTGATGGAGATGTTGATGGATCTGACCAGTGAAGAAGGCACAACTCTGGTGGTGGTGACTCACGATGAGGCCTTGGCTCAGGATAGTGATCGCACATTGATTATCAAGGATGGAGCGATCGCTTAAAAAAGGCATGTTCAATTCGGCAGATTCATGATTTAACACGCGCTCACACAGCGAACGGCTCGGAGCGAGCCGTTGTTGATTATCCATTATCCATTTCCCTTATCCTTATTTCCCTTATCCTTTTTTCCTTATCCTATGAGCGACCCACAAAAAATCTGGCTTGACGGCCAACTTCTGGATGCCAACGAAGCGAAAGTTTCCGTTTTTGACCACGGTCTTCTCTACGGCGATGGGATTTTTGAAGGGATTCGCTGCTACAATGGTCGGGTTTTCCGTTTGGAAGAGCACGTCGAGCGGTTGTTTCTCTCGGCGCGCGCGATTTTGTTGAAGTTGCCTTGGACGGAAAGTGAAGTTTGCGACATCGTTTGTGATACGATAAGGGCCAATGGGTTATCGGATGGTTATGTGCGTCTGGTTATCACGCGAGGAAGTGGAGGTCTTGGGTTGAATCCTTACCTGTGCAAGACTCCTTCGATGTTTTGTATTGCTGCCTCGATTCAGCTTTACCCTGAGGAGTATTACGAAAAGGGGCTGGATCTGATCACTTGCTCGACCCGTCGGCCTTCTCACGCCACGCTGAGTCCGCAGGTGAAGTCGCTGAACTACCTAAACAATATCATGGCGAAGATCGAGTGTGTCAAAGCTGGCGTGGTGGAAGGGCTGATGCTCAATGAGGCTGGGACTGTGGCTGAGTGCACGGGAGATACCGTCTTTATTGTCAAAAATGGAGTGGTGATCACTCCGAAAATTTCGGATGGAGCGCTGGACGGCATCACACGAGGTGTGATCTTCGACCTTTGTGAGAAACTCGATATCCAAATCATCGAAGACACCTTAAGTCGTTATGATGTTTACACCGCCGATGAGTGTTTCCTGACAGGGACCGCGGCGGAGGTGATCCCTGTAGTAAGTGTCGATGATCGTCCTATTGGGGATGGTAAGCCCGGAGAGTTGTTTCACGAATTGCTTACAGCCTTCCGCGAGGAAACTCAATCGACAGGTGTTGAGATTGGGTAGTTGAATCACTGAGGATTATTAAGAATACAATTTTAGAGGCAAAACAATTTTTGAGGCGAAAATCGTGAAAGAACGATTTCTGACCTGACGTTATATCTCCATCATGAAAGATAGAATCACCATTCTCTCCACGCTGGCCGCTGTATCGGTACTCGCTTTTGGATCGGCTTTGACGGCTGCTGAGCCACTTTTTAATGGTAAAGATCTTGCAGGTTGGAAGGCCGATGTGCCCAAAGCGGATAAAAATGCTGATATCCAACCAAGTTTCATCGTGCGCGATGGCATGTTGGTGAGCCTAGGCAATCCGCGTGGTCACTTGATTACGGAAAAGTCCTATGAGAATTATAAGCTTACCGTGGAGTATCGATTCCCCGGAAAAGCTGGCAACTGCGGGGTTTTGGTGCATTCCTCCAAACTTCGTGCCCTCTATGGTATGTTTCCACAATCGATTGAAGTGCAGATGCAGTCCGGCAATGCCGGAGATTTCTGGTGCATCGCAGAAAGCATCGAGGTTCCGGATATGGAAAAGCGCCGCCCTAGAAAAGAGGGACAGAAATTTGGCGGTGAAGCCAAAGATGCACGGCACATTTTTAATCTCACAGACGATTCCGAAAAAAAGCTAGGTGAGTGGAATACGATGGTGATTGAGTGTAAAGGCAACGAGGTGAAAGTCTGGGTCAATGCCACTCTGGTCAACCACGGCACCAATGCCACGGCGAGTAAAGGGCAGATCGCTCTTCAGGCTGAAGGCGCGGAGGTTGAGTTTCGCAAAGTCGAGCTCGAGCCTTTGACTGATAAGTAATTTTCGGTGAAGAGGTTTGGTTAATGGCATCGTTTTTCATTAGACGCTTGTCGTCTCCGCCCGTTGGATGTTAGCTTCCCATTTATGGGAATGCATATTCGTTTGATCTTGGTGGTTCTGAGCGCAGGTCTTGGTATAGCGGTGTTTCCTCCAGTCGGCTGGGCGTGGCTTGCGGTGGTGGCGTGGATTCCATTGCTGCTTGCTCTGCAAGGCGTGAAAGCTTCGCATGGATTGTATCTCGGCCTTTTACATGGGGCTATTTTTTACGGAACTACGTTGTCATGGCTGGTTAACGTCTTTCAGGGCAGCGAGACTATTGTAATCCCGTTGGTGTTGATTCTTGCCTTGTTCACTGGTTTTTTTGCGCGTGGTTATGCTCTGGCGAGTTCCCATTATAAAAAGGTGGGGAAAGAGTGGTTGATTGCAGGGTTTGCTGCGGTCTGGTGGGTGGCGGTTGAGTATTTTAGATGTGAGATATTTACGCTCAAATTTCCGTGGATGTCTCCAGGTGTCGGTCTTGGGCCGATGTGGATTTCTCCCGTGTTGGGAGTTTATGGGATTAGCTTTGTGATAATTTTGGGTTCGGCCTTGGTGTGTCATGCCGGGAAGACTCGGATTTTAGGTGGGATGATCTTGACTGTGATGTTGCTTTCGGTCTTTTTGCCTCGACCTAAGCCATCATTAGATCAGCCCGTCAAAGTGATGGCGCTGCAGAGTGAGATGATGGATGCTGAAACTTATGCCGAGATGACTGAGGCTGTGAGCGAAGAGGTTGATCTTATTGTTTGGCCCGAGTATGGTATTTCAATGGATATCCGTGCGCATCAGCGTGAGTGGTTGGATTTGATTCTTTTGGCCAAAAGGAAAGAGGCGGTGATGGTGGTCGGCACACAGACTGTGGTGGATGAAGATCAATGGCATAACACGGCGTTGACTTTCAATGGCGATGGCGAGCTAGGCACGCATTATAAAAACCACACGGTGCATTTCTTTGACGATGGAACTGCTGGGACAAAACAGAAGGCCGTTGATACCGAGTTAGGCAAGGTGGGGACGCCGATTTGTTTCGACTGTGACTATGAGGATGTTGTGCGCGGGATGGTGGCAGATGGCGCGGAGTTTCTCGCCGTTCCCAGTATGGATGCTGAGCATTGGTCGGTGAGGGAGCATTGGCAGCACGCTGAGCTATTCCGGCATCGGGCTGCAGAGAATGGACGGTGGATGGTGGTCTCTTCCACCTCGGGGCTGACCCAAATCATCGATCCTTATGGAACCCGCACTGCCGAGCTTCCTCTGATGGACGATGGAGTCTTGCTCGGCCTCATCGGTCGGCAGTCTGGCTTGACGATCTACACTCGCGTGGGCTGGATGTTTCCCTGGCTGATGATGGGGGTGGGAGGGTGCTGGGTTCTGCTCTTATTTTTCCAATGAAACTTATCACTCACCACTTAGATCGAACCCTCCGGGAAAGTAAGCAAGAGTATTTCCAAAAACTCTTTGAAAATACGAACTCCATTACCAAAGAAAGCAAAACATATAAATATTCAGGAGTGAACCCCTCGATGATTATGATGATTCTGGACATCAAAACGGGAGGAAATGTGAAGGCGTTTATTAAAAAAGAGGTCTGTGGCGTCGTTGGTGCGAACTACACGTGGCCGGATGCCAATGGGATCCCGAAGTGTGGGGCTGGCAGCAACTTTACATCACGCTCATTGATTAAAATCGGCACCGCCGTTCTTCACGGGGGCAAATACAATGGCAAGCAGTGGCTGTCTCCGGATTATGTGAAACTGATCATGGATACCCATAAAGGAAAGGGCTTCTTCTACTACTTTCATAACCGTCATAAGTTTACTGCTGGAGATAAAGTCAACTTCGTCAGTGGTATCGGCGCAGGTGGTCAATACATGAGTATCTACCCGGATGATGAATGAGTCATCGTGGCGACATCGAGCCAAAGTAAAATAGGCTGTCCCCTCAACGCGATTAACGATCATTTCGCAAAATTAGTGATGACGCAAAAATAGGCTCTTCACCGGAAGTCTTTGATTCGTCCTTGCTGAGGACAACAGGTAGATTCTTTTTAACCTTGGCTCTCTGGGCATTAACTCCTTCTAGGGTGATCTTCAGGACTTCACGATATAGGAATAATAGAGCGCTGAATGCTTGATTTTGG
>Ga0256845_1000600_pt1 | contig 33204 bp, 29 predicted proteins | sample RiftiametaG_FD_189101 | JGI IMG/M metagenome (GOLD analysis project Ga0256845, IMG submission 189101) | Tube worm associated microbial communities from hydrothermal vent at the East Pacific Rise, Pacific Ocean - Riftia | ecosystem: Host-associated > Annelida > Integument > Unclassified ...
AAAAAGATTACTTGATTATAACATTCACCCTTTTACAATATACTTTCCTCTGATAGTTCACGGTTCAATGATGATAGAACCTACAGAAACGGAAAGCAAAGAAACATTGGATTACTTTATAGAAACAATGATAAAAATACTTGATGAGTCTGAAAAGGACCCGGAGTTTGTTAAAAACTCTCCTTATTCAACACCTTTATCCAGACTTGATGAAGTTTATGCTGCAAGAAAATTAATACTTAGATGGGAAAATGGAGAATTGAATTGAGCTTTCAGGATATAATTTTGAAATTAGAAGAATTCTGGACACATAACGGTTGTTATCTTGCCTCCGGTTATGATGTCGAAGTCGGAGCGGGAACAATGACTCCCGATACTTTTTTTAAAGTTTTAGGGAAAAAGCCATGGAGGAGTGCTTATTGGCAGCCTTCTCGGCGTCCTGATGACGGTAGATATGCAGAAAACCCAAACAGAGTCCAGAAACATAATCAATTTCAGGTTATTCTCAAACCTGCCCCCGCAAACGGTCAGGAACTTTATTTAAACAGTTTGAAATTTCTTGGAGTTGATACGAGAAATCATGATATAAAATTTGATGAAGATAATTGGGCATCTCCTTCTCTCGGAGCTTGGGGTGTAGGTTGGCAAGTCATGTGTGATGGACTTGAGATAACTCAATTTACATATTTTCAGCAAGCAGGTGGAATAGAATTAAACCCAATATCATTAGAAATAACTTACGGCGTTGAACGTCTTTGTAGTTTCCTTGACAATGAAAATGATATTTTTAATCTCAATTGGAGTAAAGATACTACCTATGGAGATCTTAGACGCAATGAAGAAGTTCAATTCTCTAAATATAATTTTGAGAGTGCTGATATAGATCTTCTTCGTCAACTATACTCTCTTTATAAAATGGAGGCGGAAAGATTAATTGATTTAGACCTCTATCTACCCGCTTTTGATTATGTTCTAAAATGTTCTCATGTATTTAATATTCTGGATGCAAGAAAAGCCGTATCAGTCGCCGAGCGAACATCATTTCTTGCTTCAATGCGAACTCTCTCTTCGGGAATTGCAAAAAAATATCTGGAATTAACGGAAGGTAAAAATGAGTGATTTTCTTTTTGAATTAGGGGTTGAAGAAGTTCCTGTGTCTTATATAAAAAGCATTAATACTCAACTTAATGACTTTTTTATAGCTTCATTGGATAAAGCTGAGATAGATCACGGTGATCTTGAGATTGCATCTACAAATCGACGTTTCACTATATATATAAATCAGATGGCTCTTTCTGTAAAAGATTCAAGGAAACAGATTATAGGTCCTTCTAAAAGTATATCTTTTAATGAGAAGGGTAACCCCACAAAAGCTCTTGAAAAATTTATGGAAATCAATCAAGTTACAAAAAAGGATCTCTTAGAAATTGAAACTAAAAAAGGACAGTATATAGGTATTGAAAAGCTCATTGAAGGAGGAAAAACCTATGACCTTCTAAAAGAAATCATACCGGAAATTTTGTCAAAACTTTCATTCTCCAAAGCAATGGTTTGGAATTCTTCAAAAATTCCGTTTGTCAGACCTATAAGAAATATTCTGGCAATTTTGGATGGGGATATTGTTGATTTCGAATTTGCAGGTATAAAAACTTCAGCTTTTACAACCGGACACCTTCTTTTATCCGAAGGAAATCTAAAAATTAAATCATTTAAAGATTATTGCGAATTACTTAATAAAAACTTTGTGATTTTTAGTGAGAAAGAGAGAAAAGATAAAATAATAGATGAGATTAAAGATTTTGAAGAAGAGTTAAATGCAAAAATTAAACTTGATCAAAAAATGTATGATTATTATGTTTATAACAATGAATATCCGGTTGTTTTTTCCGGAGATTTTGGAAAAGAATATCTTGAATTACCTTCAGAGATAATATCAGCTTTTATGATAAATGAAAAAAAATTGATGCCTCTTTATGACAAATTTCAAAATCTTACAAATCATTTTATCGGAGTTTCTAACATACCGGACGAAAGTGGAATTGTTTCGGAAGGAAATTCTAAAGTTATTAAAGCTACTTTTGAAGATGCAAAATTTTTCTGGGAAACCGATAAGGAAGAAAATTTCCCCGAACTCAGAGATCAGCTTAAAAATGTTATGTTTCATAAAAATCTCGGTTCCTATTACAATAAAACCGAACGACTGATTGAAATATCAAGGTTTATTTGTAAATTAACCGGTAATGATTCTCTTACAAAAAATATTTCGACAGCGGCAAAATTGTGTAAAAACGACCTCATAAGCAGGATGGTAAGAGAGTTTCCGTCACTTCAGGGTATTATGGGAGGATTATATCTTAAAGAGATGGATTATGATGATTCCGTCTGGAAATCCGTCTATTTTCACTATGAACCAAAAGGATTTGTAGAGGATGAACTTGAGGACCTTGGGGGTGGAATATTATCAATTTCAGATAAGGTAGACAATATTACCGGATTGGTTTCCAAGGGAATAAAAATATCAAGTTCCAAAGATCCTTATGGTATCAGAAGAGACGCCTCCGCAATAATTAAAATTATTCTTGACTTCAATTTAAATATAAATATTTCCGATATAATAAAATTTTCAGCCGAACAGTATAAGATCACGGATGAACAATTACAAATTAATATTTTTAAAGAGATTAAAAAGTTGTTTTTAGGAAGAATGGAGTTCTTTTTAAAAGAGATTTTATTTTTTCAACATGATGTAGTTAAAAGCGTTTTAAATTATAACGATCTTAATCTTCATAAAATATATTTAAAAGCAAAAAGTATTTCAGAGATGAACAAAACTTCAACAATTGAGCATCTTGTCATCCTTCACAAAAGACTTAAAAATATAATTAAGGATTCGGATGTTTTTAGTATTAATAAAGATCTATTTGAACTTAATGAAGAAAAACTGCTCTTTGATATATTTTCCGAATCAAAAGAAAATATTGAAAATCTCATCTATGAAAATAAATTTGTACAGGCCTGCTCAAAGATTCTTGAAATGAAACCTGTTATTGATAATTTTTTTGATACCGTATTGGTAATGCACGAAAAAGAGAAAATCAGGAAAAACAGGATCGCTCTTCTCCAAAACCTTGATTCTTTACTTTCAAATATTGCAGATTTTTCTATTCTTACAGATGTAGTATAAATTAATCTTGTTTATCTAATGACTCATAAAAAAGAGTTTGAATGTGTTGAATGCGGATACCAGAGTCCTATTCTATACGGGAAATGTCCACAATGTGGGAACTGGAATTCAATGGTCGAAATATCATCATTTATTAACAAGAATAATATAGTTGATCGTGTAAAAAAGGAACCTACTCCCACCCTTGAAGATATTGATATTAAAGAACTTTCAAGAGTTAAAACAGGCATTGATGAATTTGACAGAGCTATGGGAGGAGGAATAGTTACAGGTTCTGTTATTTTAATCGGTGGTGAACCCGGAGTTGGAAAATCTACACTTCTTCTTGAAGTTGCAGGAAAAATTGCTGATTCGGGAGCAAAAATCCTCTACTATTCAGGGGAAGAATCACCCTCACAGATAAAATCACGCTCAGATCGCCTGGGAATAAATTCTAAAAACATTTATCTTTTAGCAATGGGTAATCTTGAAGATATTAAAGATACAATAGACAAAATATCTCCAGGATTTTTAATTATTGATTCTATTCAGACTGTTGATTCTGAGAACTCTTCCGGAATTGCAGGATCTATCCAGAAAATACGATTTATAACTAATGAATTAAGACAAATTGCAAAAAAAAATAATATAACTATTTTCATAATAGGACATATCACAAAGGAAGGTCAGTTAGCCGGACCGAAACTACTTGAACATATGGTTGATACTGTCCTATACTTTCAGGGGGAGTTACAATCCGATATAAGAATACTTCGTGTTGAAAAAAACAGATTTGGTTCGGTAAACGAACTCGGCGTTTTTAAAATGACAGAGAAAGGTTTAACCTCTGTAAAGAATCCCTCTGAAGTTTTTCTACCGGCACATGATAGTTTAAATCCCGGAACTGCGATAATTCCATCTTTAAAAGGGAAAAGATCTATTCTAATTGAGATACAGTCACTTGTTTCCGAAAATCCTTTCGGAGGAAACCCTCGCAGAATAACAGTCGGGTTCGATCCGTTTCGATTATCTATGATAATTGCAGTTATTGAAAAAAAACTTAGATTACCGTTCTATAAATCGGATGTATTTCTTAATGTTACCGGTGGGATTAGCATTAAAGAAACCGCCGGTGACCTTGCCGTTTGTTCTGCATTATTGACAAGTCAAAAAAACATTACTCTTCCACCTGATCTAATAACTATCGGTGAGATCGGATTAACCGGTGAAGTTAGAAAAGTAAATCTCATTGAAAACAGAATAAACGAATCAATCAGACATGGTTTCAAAAAATTTATTCTGCCTAAAATGAAATTAAAAAAACAAGATAAAGAAATCTCTTTTTTCCAAGTAAAAAATATAGCCGAATTCTTTGAAATGATAAAAAATCTTTCCAAAAAAGAATAGTCAACTACTCTATATTTATATCTAACTACATCCTTTAATTTTTGTTTTTAATTTTTCAAGAAAATCATCAGTGATTTTTACACCTTTATTATCAAGAATAAGAATATAATACTTCCTATGATCTTTATATAATTTTGAAAAATTAATCTTATTCTTTTTAAAATGGGATAAAAATATTTTAAGTAAAGATTTTTCCTTAAAACATGAAACAATAAGAATTGTTCTGTTATAATCTCGCAAATATTTATATTTAAAAATTTCAGACCTCTTCTTAGGGCTATTCTGATATAACGATATCAAACTCCAGCATAATCTTATAACTTCTTTTAAAACCTGGAACTCAACTTCAACCCTATATAATTCATCAAAATTAAAGAAAATATCCCTTATAAGACTTGAATCAACATCGGGAAGATTTTCAATCAATCTGTTTAAGATCCCTATATATATATCTCTCAATCCCTGATCAAAATCTCTTATTTCTCCGAATTCAAAACTAATTAAAAATTTAAGTTTATCAAAAATTTCCTTTATAGATGAAAATTCCGAAAGATCAATATTAAGTTTTAAAATATCAACCTTAATACTCTCTCTATAGATTTTTGTCGGAGTGAAGGAGCTTATTTCAATACCGGATATATTATCAATCTTAGGAATTAAATGTGAGAGCACTCCTGTATTTTCCAGCTCCCTGACAATTATTATCTTCAATTCAATATTAAAATCAGTTTTATTCAAAACATTTAAAAAAACCTGTGTCAATCTTGTATTTTCAAGTTCATCCATTAGAAATGGGATTATGGCTCTAGCAAAATGTTCAAAACCTCCAACTGATTTAATCTGCTTGAATTTTGAACTCTGTGTTGAGATTATAATTCTTTTGAGACTATTCTCAATTGATTTAATCAATACAGGATCAAGCGGTAATTCAAGTCTGTTTACAATTTCCAGCCTATAAACTAATAACCCATCCCTTGTTACAAAACTTTTATGGTGCTTAATAATATAGTCAGGAACAATATATTCAAGCGTTTTAAGGAAATCTTCAATAGAAATAAGTAACTCTTTACAGACAAATGTAATTCCGGTTAATTTTTCAAAATAAGTTTCAAAGTTTTTTATCCTGATAACCTCATTGCCTCTTCCATCCCTGATAAACTTTTGACACTTATAATTTTCTATAACTAAATCCGCGAGATCTCTTATCTTTCTCTCTTCAAGATATTCCTTAGATCTTGATAGAACAAATTTTAAAGCTTCTCCATTCTCGCCGATTAGAGCATCAATATTTTCTCCTTTATATCTTTTCTTAATATTTTTTACCAATTTATCAAAAATTTCAAACTTTATTGTTTCTTCATCTAAAAGTATGAATTTACTGATACTGCCAACAGAAGCTGTATGGATTTTTTTTATTAATGTTTTCTTTTCTTTTACAAAATTTTCATATTCAATTTTATCATCTATTCTAAATGCTAATATCACAATTCCTATTGTTTTTTCCTTTTTCGGAATAGTAAATCCTTTAACAAAAAGTACATTCTTTGAAATATGATGAATGATACCCAATATTGAATTTGACATACCCGGCCAATCTTCAGCAAGAACACCGAGAACAATTATCGCCGGTAAATTCCCCTTATTTACTTCCTCAAGAATAATAACCTCTTTTTTTTTTGTATTTTTATAATTAGTCAATAATTTTATAAGTAATACCCTCTGTTTATTCAAGGGAAAAATTTCTTGCGAATTAATAATAAGCTCAAGTTGAGACTTTACTTCTTTCAAAGGAATATTAATTTTTTCAGATTTAATTATTTCACTAAAACTTTTAACTTCTTCTTCATTCAACTGTAATTTCATAGATATGATTTTATGAATAGTAGTAAAAAAAGTCAATCTGTTTTTTTTATATAATTTTCTTGACTTTGGTTTTCAATTTATTTACAATTTCATAAGGAGGGACAGAATGAACAAGACCGAATTGGTTAAATCCATATCAGAAAAAGCAGAATTAAAGGTTGCAGATACTGAAAAATTGGTAAATGCATTTATAGAAGCCGTATCAACGGAATTAAAAAAGAAAGGTAAAGTAACCCTGGTAGGTTTTGGTACATTTTCAGTTGCCAATAGAAAGGAGAAAATCGGAGTAAATCCGAAAACCGGACAAAAGATAAAAATTAAAGCAAAAAATGTTCCGGTTTTTAAAGCCGGGAAAGCTTTAAAAGAAAAAGTTAAATAATTTTACTGTTTTAGATAACTTTAACTTTCGCATCTATAGGACGTAAAGTAAGAGATTTTCTTTTATAAGTCGCATAAATATTATTCAATTTAATTGAATAATTCCCCTTTTGTTTAAATTTTATTTTAATTTTTGCAATATTTCCAAATTTCAAAGGTTTGTCAAAAAATGAGTACCCAAGATCAAAATTACTACCATTGATGCTTTTTAACACTTTAACCGATTTATCCTTAATTACATCCGTAGTTAGTTCTTCTATTAAAAAGTCCCCATCTGTTACAACTCCTGAAAAAGATAACGTTGATACCGGCTTTTCCGAATTAATCCCGATTAAAAATGTTGCAGAATTATTTTCCCTTACACTTCTATTGTCAGGGAGAATTCTGATATAATTACTATTAAATTTTGCCGTTGGATTATTGAGTATTTGAGGATTGATTCTTTTACTTTTAAATGTTGAATTGCCAGAGTGGTTTTCCGTATCAGACCAGATAGGTTTTCTTTTTTCATCATCAATTTTAATATTTCTTATAAATCGTGGAGTTATGGAAAAAATAATATCCGTCTGTCTAATAGTATCTTCTTTACTTCCGAATAGTCTACCGATAATAGGAAGTCTTGAGATAAACGGGACTCCATCTAACTTTCCTCTTACTTCATCTCTTATAAATCCTCCGATAATACTACTTTCACCTTCTTTAAGTCGTATTGTATTCTCAAGTTCTCTTTTTCCAAGTACTGGGAATTGCTCCGTATATGTTGTCACAAAATTAATGGTCATTTTTATTTTTACGGTAACCTCTCCATTTCTATGAATGAAAGGTGTTAATTTAATCTCAACTCCGACATTCTTATACTGGTATGAAGTGACAGGACTACTCTCTATTCCTCCGGCAGCAATTGATTGAAAAGTAGTCTGAGGGATCGGTAGCTCATCTCCAACCATAAATTTAATTTCTTCTCCGTTTACTCCGCGTAAATTCGGTTTAGCAATTATTTTACTATTATCATCTGTTCCAAGTATATTTAAAGCAACAGTCGGAAGAGTTAAAAAGAAATTTGAGTTTTTAAGATTATTTACATTAAAAGTTGAATTTATCGTTCCATCTTCCTCTGTTTGACCGATTTTCATTGTAGAAAATGTTTTACCGAATTCAGTCCCTATTCTGTTTAGTACTGTTCTGTTGATCTCAAGTATCTCTACATCAAACTCAACTTCACTTTTCGGAATATCAATTTTTGATAAAAACCTTTCTATTTTTCTTAAAGTACTTTCACTCCCTTTCACTATTACCGAATTTAGATTTACATCCTCTTGAATCATAATACGTTCATCCCTGAACATTGGGATTATAAGTTTTTTTGCATCTTCTCCCGATATATTCGATAAAAAAAACACTTTTACACCAAGTAAATCGAAATTTCTCTTTTTAAAAGAAGTATTGGGATAAATCAATACGGATGACTGATCTACAATTCTACTTTTTGAATTTGTAACAAGGCACAATTGTTTTAAAATTTCAAAAAACCCGATATTTTCTACTTCAAAAGTATATGGGAAATCCCTGAAATCTTTATCAAATATGAAATTTACTCCATATGATTTACCTACGATATTAAATATCTTTTTTATCGACGTATTTTTAACACTTAAACCATCTATCTTTTGATTATCAATATTCAACATAACAGGAGATTGAATTTCGGATTTAAACACAGGTTTGGCAATTCTTCTATTTCTATTTTTATATGAATAAAATTCCCTCTTTACACCACTGCTTTTCGGAAATAAAGCAAGAGCCACTCTATAATGTTTAAAGGCTTTCTCATACAATTTACTTTTCACTAATTGTCTCGCAAGAGAAATATGGTAGTAAAAGCTTTTTGTTTTTGCTCTTAAAAGAAGTGCCTTTAAATTTGAATTCTTCGGCTTCTTCACAATGAGATCTGAATAATACACTACTGCTTTATCATACTCTCCACTATTCAATAATTCAATTCCTTTACGCCTATATAAAGAGTTAACACTGCATCCTATCGAAAAAATAATGAGAATTATTAAAACGAAAATTTTAAACAGATAAATATCTCTATTTTTATTCATCGGTTTCTCCCTTTTTTAAAATATCTACCTTTTCCGAATCAGTTGAAACTATTATTTTATCTTTTACTATATCTATTATTTTGATTTTTTTTAAAACTACATCTCCTTTTTCAACAATATAGAATTCTCCTTCGACATTTATCAATGCAAGCATTCTTCCGTTTCGTTTCAGACTTCCTTCATATCTTATAGAACTTTTCAATTCACTTTCTATGTCTGTTTTTTTCTTTTTAACAGGGATATTATCTTCTTTAATTATTCTGACAGGGTTTATACGAATATGTTCCACTCTTTCTTTTATTGTAAAAATATCTCTTTTAAAAAAAAAAGAGTTTTGAGTATCAACTATTTTTTTAAATTTAAAAATATCTGCATTTAAAATAGCAACAGATGATAAACTCAGCAATAGATATAAAACTATTATTTTCAAATTAAATTTATTGAACAAGGATAACCTCCAAGATAAAATTTCCGGATATCAAGTCATCATTTTGTTTTGAAAGAGTTGCTTTTTTTATAAATACAAGTTTATCGATCTTTAATACTTCAAAAATCAATCTTTTAATATTTTTATAATTTCCTGAAATTTTAAAAATAATTGATGCTCTTATAAACTCTCCACCTGAAATCTTCCTGTAACCTACTTTCAAACCCCTCTCATTTAATCGCAGCTTCACAAAAAAATCATTTAAATCATTTCTAAATTTTGAAAATTCGGAAAATTTCATAAAATATTTTTTCTTCCCCTCTTGATAAGACGATTCTACAGTATTCCACTCTTTCAGTTTTTTTTCTTTAATTCTGTTTTTTTTCAGCAACTCTTGATAATTTTTCAAATTCAGATCAATATTTTTTAATGAATTTTGTTTTAAAGGTGTATATATCAGAGAGAAAATGAATATGCATAATGATAGAATGAAAAATATCAGAAAAACAGCTAAAATATAATTAATTTTGTTCATTTTTATATTTTATTCTCAATCTGGCCTTATAGAGATTGTCAGATTCATTTTCATTCAAAATAATAAGATCATAAGAAACCAGATCCCTATAAAACCCATAGAGTTGTCCGGTTGATCCTGAAATAACAGACATATTAATGCAACCTGAAGCAGAATCCGTTATTGAAATTTCCGAAATATATACTGACTTTGGCAATATCTCCTCTATAAAATTCAATATTTTTATCGGATTTGAACGAGATCTTATTTTAATTGAAGCATTTACGAATTTCACCTTAGGATCCCACTTCGAACGGATTTGTTTGATTTTTTCATCAATCTCTCTCATCCTCTTTTTGATCTTTTGAGATTCATTCCTGTAAAAATTTCTTTTAGCTATCTTATCCGATAATCTGTTATTTGTAGAATTGATATTTTCAATCCCGAATATAAGCAACAATATGCTGATTATAGTCATAGAGATCATAGGGATAACTGTTTTTGAAATATCAATTTTCTTTTGCTCTGAAATATTATAGTTAATTCTTTTCATTCTCTATTTCGGAAAAAAATTTTCGAGTGAATTTACATTCAATTTATCAATACCGTGAATTTTTTCAATAAAATTACCATTTCCGACTAATCCCGGAGGAAGTAAAACAGAGTATGATCTTATACTCTTCTTATAATTATTTTCAACAAATTCAATTGTCTTTGTAACTCCCTCTTGACCCTCCTTTTGATCCGTAAAACGAATCTTTCTTATATAATATGGAATATGTTTATCGAGAAATACCATTGTATACTGATCCGTATTATCCTCAATAAAAAAATCCGGCGAAATTTTACTGTATTTAAGATTATTAATAATTTCAAATGTTGAACATCCGAAGTATATGCTCTTTTTCTCGGTTTCTCTAAATTTTATTTCAATTGTCTTTTTAATGTCATTACTTATAAGTATGGAAAGTATTGATCCTGCTGACAATTTGAAATATTCATGATGATAATTCCCTATAATGTCTGGGAAAAGTTTTTGTATTTTCCAATTAATCAAATCTTCTCTGACTTTTTTTTTAAATGGAATTTTTTCAAATAACAGGAGATTATAAATGAATTCGGATGAACCGACTACTACTCCTACCTCATCTCCCTTTACTTTACTTCTTATGATTTCAACAAAATTTTCTCCGATATCATTAATGGAAAAAGCTTTATCATTATAGATCAAATTCCATTTTTTACCGATATATCTGCAAATTGAAAGATTATTACTTCCAATAAAAACAAATTCATCAGGTCTTTTATAACTGATAAAATATTTTTCTAAACCCATTCTTTTATAGTCACCCTGTTAAGTTCATCTACAGATGTAATTCCCTTCTTTAGTTTTTCTATTCCGTTCTTTCTAATAGGAATCATTCCCTGTTCAGTTGCAACCTTTTTTATTTCAGATAACGGTTTTTTTACAAGAAGCATCTCCTTGATTTCATCAGTCAATTCAAGAACCTCCCCGATTACGGTTCTTCCTTTATAACCAATATTAGAACATTCGGGACAACCTACGGGTTTGTAAACAAAAGTATTAATATCATTAGTAGATATTCTGCTTTCCTTGAGTTCATCTTTACTCATTTTATATTTTTTTTTGCATTCCGGACACAATTTTCTGACTAACCTTTGTGCAACTATACAATTTAATGCGGAAATAAAACTATAAGTATCAATTCCCATATGTATAAATCTACCTAAAACATCAAAAACATTATTCGCATGAACTGTAGTAAATACAAGATGACCGGTAAGTGCCGATTGAATCGCAATCTGAGCAGTTTCAGGATCTCTGATCTCTCCGACCATAATCTTATCGGGATCGTGCCTTAAAATTGATCTCAAACCCTTTGCAAAAGTCAATCCTTTCTTCTCATTAACCGGAATCTGAGTAATATCATTTATCTGATATTCAACAGGATCTTCAATTGTTATTATCTTTTCTTCAGATTTTTTTATCTCATTAAGTGCTGCATATAAAGTTGTAGTTTTTCCACTGCCGGTAGGTCCGGTTACAAGAAACATTCCATAGGGCTGATTGATATAAAATTTTATTTTATCAATCAAATAATTTGAAAATCCCAACTCTTTGATCTTCAATTCCTTAATATTCTCAGTTATCATCTCCCTGTCCAGTATCCGGATTACAGCATTTTCGCCCTCGATTCCCGGCATTATGGAAACTCTAAAATCTATGGTTTTATCATTTATTGCCAATCTGAATCTCCCATCCTGTGGAATTCTTCTCTCGGCAATATTTAATTCGGATATAACCTTTAACCTTGTTAAAAGCGGAAGATGAAAAACCTTGTCAAGCGGTTCCATTACTTGATTCAAAATCCCATCTATTCTAAACTTAATATTTATTGAATCGGTTCGTGCTTCAATATGAATATCGGATGATTTTTTATTTATTGCAGTAAATATAATATTATTAAGTAATTTGATTACGGAATCATCTTCTTCGGTCAAAGAGTCAAAAGAGAGAGAATCTCTGACATCCTTCTCTGTCTCTTTCTTTAAAAAAAAGGATTCTGATTTATCGGTAAGAACTTTAGTTACAACATCACTTTTCTTAAGAAGTTTCTCTATATAAGATCTTTCAGCAGACTTTGGGAATATTTTTTTTCCTACATAGTTCTCTATTATTGTTATTTTATCAAAATCATTAACATCCGGCATAAGAACTTCCATTCCATTACTTGATTCTTTTAACGGAAAGATTAAATTCTTAACAAGAAATTCCGGGGGAAATTTTTTTAATAGTTCATAATCAATTTTTATCCTTTTCGGAATCAGATCATTTTTCATAATATCAACCGTTTAACCCCCGAATTTCCCTACATTATCAACAACATTTACAAGGTTAAATATCGGTAGGTATATAGATATTAACATAAAAGCTATTACTAATCCAAGTATCATAATCATTATTGGTTCAATTAAAGAGATAAGCGAATTTATCTTAGTATTTATAGTATTTTCATAATAATCCCCATTCTTTTCCAAAACTTCCACCAAACTTCCCGATGTCTCGCCTACTCTTATGATCTCAACCATTATTCCGGGAACAAATTTTACATTTTCAAGAGTTTGTGACAAAAGCATCCCCTCTCTGATTTTATCAGGAATACTCTCTATATTTTTAAACATATACCTATTTGAAAATGTATTTATAGCTATTTCCGTTGATTCGGGGACAGGAATCCCTCCCGATATCAATATTGCAAGTGTTCTTGAAAAAACTGATAGACTATTCTCTTCAACTATTTTTCCGATGTATGGAATTTTAGTTATCATCTTATCAAAAATAATAAAACCAAATCTTTTTTCCAATATTTTAAGGAAAAAATATATCAATAAAAAAAATAAAATTATTATTAAAATATTATTCTTCAACCATACGGAAAATCCGATTAGAATACCTGTCATTTTAGGTAAATCGGCATTAAATCCACTGTAAAACTCTTCAAATTTCGGTATTGCAAAAACAAGAATAAGAAACAACATTAAAAACATAAAAACCAATAAAATTACCGGGTAAGCCAAACTGCTGAAAACCTTTTTTTTTAGATTAGAGATTTTTTCTAAATATACATTGAATTTTTCTAATAGAACTTCAAGATTTCCACTCTTTTCTCCGGCAAGAAGTGTTGCTCTGTATATATTTATAAACGGTAATTGATTAGATATAAAAGCATCGGATATCTGAACACCGTTTTTTATATTATGATATACTTTTTTAAGTATTTCCTTGAAATTACCTTTATCGGTATTGCTCAAAATTATTTCCATAGCTCTTATGAACGGCACTCCCGATTTTAAAAGAGTTATCAATTTTTGATTAAAAAGAAGGAATTCCGTATATTTTATTTTCTTCTTAAATAGATCAATATAGGTAATACCTTTGAAGAGATTTCTCCTGATTGATATTAACTTTTCATTTGAATTAGCATTTGACTTTGTTAACTCACTTTTACTGTCTGCAAAAACTACCTTTTTTATTACACTTCCATCATCAGTAATATATTTACAATTATAAAACGGCATTAAAGATAATCTCTGTCAAAATATTCTTTTAAAATTTCCGGAACTTTTATCCTTCCGTCTTCCGTTTGATAATTTTCCATAATTGCCGCTACCGTCCTTCCCACAGCCAGCCCCGAACCGTTCAATGTATGTAAAAATCTACGTTTCCCCTCCCGTGAAAAAAACTTTATTTTACCTCTTCTTGCCTGGAAATCTTCAAAATTAGAGCAGGAAGATATCTCAACAAATTTTCCTCTCGACGGCATCCAAACCTCAATATCATATGTTTTTGCCGAAGAGAAAGACAGATCTCCGGTGCACAAAAGAACAACTCTATAGTGAAGTCCCAGTTTTTTTAATATTTTTTCAGCATCAGCAGTTAATTTTTCAAGTTCACTATAAGAATCATCCGGATTGGAAAATTTCATAAGCTCTATCTTATTAAACTGATGCTGTCTGATTATCCCTCTAACATCTCTTCCATGTGACCCTGCTTCACTTCTGAAACACGGAGTATATGCAACATATTTTTTAGGTAATTCCGATTCCTTCAGTGTCTCGTCTCTATGAATATTTGTTAAAGGAACTTCCGCAGTAGGGATCAGATAATAATCATATCCCTCAAGCTTAAACAGATCATCTTTAAACTTCGGGAGATTTCCCGTACTTACAAGACTTGTCTCGTTTGCAATAAAGGGAGGAACTACCTCGGTATATCCGCCTTCTCTCGTATGTGTTTCCAACATAAAATTTATCAAAACCCTCTCAAGCTTTGCCAATGATCCCGTCATCAATGAAAACCTGGCACCTGTAATCTTTGCAGCCCGAGGCAAATCTAAAAAATTGTTTATCTCACCCAATTCCCAATGGGGTTTTACGGGAAAATCAAATTCCGGCTTCTCACCCCATTCTCTTAATATTTCATTGTCCTTCTCATCTTTTCCAATAGGGACAGAATCATTATGTATATTGGGAATATTCAATATAAGAGTCATGAACTCTTCTTCCGTACTTTTCAACTCTGTTTCAATTTTCAAAATTTCTTCAGATAGTAACTTAGATGACGACTCAAGATCTTTAGTATCTCCATCTTCCCTTTTCAAGAAACCTATTTTTTTTGCAATTTGCTTCTTTTCAGATCTTAAACCTTCCAATGAAGTTATCAGTTTTCTTCGCTTTTTATCTGTATTTCTTATCAGATCAAGATCAATTTTAACATTTTTATTAAAAGATCTCTCTACTACAAATTCTAAATTATCTCGTAAAAAATTAAGATCAATCATAAAAAAATTATAGCATACGGACACTTCTACTGCAAAAACCATTGAAAATTTAATTTGCAAAAATTTTTTTTTATTGTATTATTAATTTGTTTATAAATAATTTAAAAAAATATTAAAATGACAAAGAGAAGAAGCGAAATATGGGCAGTCGGTGGAGGTAAAGGGGGTGCGGGAAAAACTTTTGTGATAAGTCAGATTGCTTCATATCTTGCATCAATTAAAAAAAAAGTTATTGTTATTGATACCGATTTCGGAGGAGCAAATCTACACTCTTTTTTTGGTATTACCGCAAAGAAAAAAACTATAAGGGATTTTTATCAGGATGAAACTTCCTTAGATGAAATAATAGTAAAAACAAAAATAAAAAACCTTGAGATAATTCCCGGAGATATCAATACTACTATTTTTGATGAGATCAGATATAGTAAAAAACTAAACCTTTTTCGTGAAATAAAAAAATTAGATGCAGATTACATTCTTCTTGATCTCGGAGGCGGATTTAATAAAAACATTGTAGATTTTTTTCTGCTTGCCGATAAAATGGTTGTTGTAACGGTTATGGAGATCACTTCCGTTGAAAATCTTTTCCAGTTTATAAAAAGTACTTTTTTTAGAAAACTTAATTTTCTTCTCGGGATTTACGGACTGAAAAATTATGCAAAGGAAATTTGGGAAAACCGGAAAGTGCATAATATCTCTACAATATTAGACCTAATCCAATTTATCAAAGCTAATACAGGTGAAATCGGCGAAGTCACTTTTGATGAACTTTCAAAATTTACAATAAACATTATTCTTAACAAAGTTAGAGATTCAAGTGAAATTAAAGAAGGCTTTTCTCTAAGAAGTATCTGTATCAAGTTAATTGGCATTAATGCACTCTATTCCGGATATATCGAATATGACGACCACTTTTGGAGAAATTTAAGCATGGCTCAACTATCTCATGATATAAACATCTCTCTTAAAACTAAAAAAGATATTAAAAGAATTGTCAACAATATAATTGATGGTAATCAATTGAAAATAGAGAAGCTTAAAAATGAATAATATTGAACTCGACAGATGTTTCTTTATCCTTGAGATAAATAATAATGCTTCATTTCTTGAAATGAAAAACTCATATATACATTTGAGAAACTTATATTCAAGTAAAAATATCGGTCTTTCACCTCTTATTGAGAATCTTTCCAACAAAAGACAAAAACAAATTATTAAGGATATTGACGAAGCATATCATATTCTTGAAAAATATTATATTGAAAAAAAAGATCAAAAAATTATTGAAAAAAGAGAAAAGTTTGCAAAAAGCAATATTCCTGAGTTTGAAACAATTGGCGGTGATTCGTTAAAATTAACAAGAAATGTTCTGGGACTTGATCTTGAAGAGATTGCTTTTTTAAGCGGAGTTCCTATTAAACATCTTATGAATATTGAAGAAGAGAGATATAATCTACTTCCCCCCAGAATGTATGTCAGAACTTTTGTAAAAAAATTTGCAGAACAGTTATCTCTTAATCCATTAAAAGCATCTGAAGATTATATAAAAAAGATGGAAGATTTTTTCACAAAAAAAAAGAAATAAAATAGAAAAAACATTATTTTATTATAATTGTAAAGTTTAAAATCAAATATGAATTATTTTTTAAAATATCTTATTAATGATAAAAGAATGTGGGTCAAGCTGTTAATAATAGTAATGATCACATTAAGTATAATTGATCTTTTATCTTATTCTTTTCAAAGTCCTGGGATCTTTAATCTTTGGATATTAAAAATAACGTTAATCCTGTTTTCCTCTGCACTTTTAATCTTTGCTTTCAAAGGTTCCTTAAAAGAAAAAAAATTAAAAAAAATCAAATCGGACAGTAAAATATTTGAAAGGATCAAAGAGAAAGAGATAAGAAATATAGTTGGTAAGGATCCGGATTTCAATACATTCTGTTTTGAATGTATATATTTTAATTCCGAAACAAAGGGATGCAGAAGGGACCGTATATTCGAGCCTGTAAAAGAGATAAAAATCGGATACAAAACTTACTGTCTTTACTGGCAAAAAAATATAAATTCCAATTCATAAGTGTCTTCGGGTTAAGTTTTATTAAGCTTCAGTATCTCTAAATCAGGCTATTTGAAGATCAAAAAAGATAATCTGTAAATAATAAATGATACAACCCATGCTACAAAAATTGTATAAAAGATATAGAATTGAGTCCACTTCCAAGAGCCGCTTTCTTTAAAAAAAACAGTGGTCGCCGCAATACACGGAACATACAAAAGCACAAAGATCATTAGTGCAAGTGCAATGCTTTTATTTATTTTCCCATCGGCACTTAATCTTTCGGACAGCTTCTTTGTTTCATCGGCTTCCCCAAGCGAGAAAATTGTTCCCAGAGTTGAAACAACAACTTCTTTTGCAGCTAAACCCGCAACTAATGAAACTCCTATTCTCCAATCAAATCCAAGCGGTCTGATAACCGGTTCAATAAATCGTCCCAATCTTCCTGCAATTGAATATTTTAATTGCTCCGAATTCCGATTCATCTCCATTCTTTTTATCTGTTCCGATACGTGTAAGTTTGATATATCAGTTCTCAATTTAATATTATTTATTTTTAAATCAAAATCATTGTCAATTTTTTCACTCTTAGGAAAATTACTTGCTCCCCAAATAAGTATCGATGCCAGAAGTATCACAGTTCCGGCTTTCTTTATATACATCTTGACTTTATGATTAGATTGATATAAAAGTGATTTTACAGTCGGCATCCTGTAAGGAGGAAGTTCCATAACGAACGGTTCGGATTCCCCTTTGAAAAACGCTTTTTTCAATATCTTTGCAGATAAAATCGCAATAAATACTCCGAAGATATAGATTCCAAACAGAATATTACCAGCCATTTTTGTCGGGAAAAAAGCACCGATAAGCAAAATATATACAGGAAGTTTTGCACTGCAACTCATAAACGGGATGATCATCATTGTAACGATCTTATCCGATCTGTTTTTTAATGTCCGGGTTGCCATAAAAGCCGGAACGGAACAACCGAAACCTGTAATCATCGGAATAAATGATTTACCATGAAGTCCTACCATATGCATTACTTTGTCAATAACAAAAGCTGCTCTCGACATATAACCTGTTCCCTCAAGTAGTGCAATAGAAAGAAAAAGTAAAAAGATATTCGGAAGGAAAACAAGCACTCCGCCGACTCCGGCAATTATTCCGTCAATCAAAAGAGATTTAAATACACCATCCGCTAAAAAAGATCCGAGAAACACTTCCGAAATTTTGAATATTTTATCGATCAACTCCATAATAGGCTGACCGAGAGTAAAGGTGAATTGAAAAATACTCCACATAATTAGAATAAAGATCGGAATGCCTAAAATTCTATTTAGGAGAATGGAATCGATCTTATCTGTGATTGTCCTTTTCTCCTCTCCTGAATTTGTAACCGTTTCTTGTATAGCACCTTTTATAAACGAATGTCTGTCTTCGGTTATACACAACTCGGAATCCGATTTATACAACGTTTTGCAGATAGATATTGCATCTTTCAACTCTTTTTCAACTCTTATCCATATAGGTCTTTTTTTTAAAATTTTTAAAACTATCCTATCATTTTCCAATAATTTAATTGCCATCCATCTCGGGTTATAAAACTCCGTCAATTCAATATCACTGTCAATTAAACGAGCAATATTTTCAATGATCAATTCAATTTTCGAACTATATGTCAGCTTATTTTTTTTTATTGAGATCTTACCTTCATACACTCTTACAATATGACTCATAAGAGATTTTATTCCTTCTCCGGATATTGCAGATGTGGGAATAACATGTGAACCGAGAAGCTTCTGGAGTTGTTTGAAATCTATCTTCATTCCTTTTTTATTTACTTCATCATTCATATTGAGTGCAACCAGAAGATCTGTTTCAAGTTCCATCAGTTGAGTCGTTAAATAGAGATTCCTTTCAAGATTTGTGCCGTCGATAACATTAACAACCACATCCGGTTTTTTCTCAATAATATAATTTCTGGCAATAACCTCTTCCGGAGAATAAGCCATTAGCGAATAAGTCCCCGGAAGATCTATAAACTTTATATTATATTTTCCATACTTAATTATTCCCTCATACTTTTCAACAGTAACGCCTGGAAAATTCCCGACTCTCTGGTGTGATCCTACAATACTGTTAAAAATCGAAGTTTTCCCCGAATTCGGATTTCCCATAAGTGCAACTGTGATGAGATTATCGGAAAAACGATCTTGTCTTATTCTCTTTTTTTGAAATGAATATGGCGAAAACAGAGGACCGACTTTTCTCATAGGTTTTCTATCTCCGATATGACCCTTTAAAAATACTTCTATCTCCCCTGCCTCCTCCATCCTTAACGAGATAAAAAATCCTCTTACTTTAATTTCTATCGGATCACCAAGAGGAGCTACTCTTATAACTTTAAACCTTACTCCGTCAACCAACCCCATATCAAGGATTCTTCTACGGATATCTCCCTTCGCATTTACTCTGCGAATTTCTCCTTTATCACCTATTTTAAGTTCAGATAATTTCAATGTTTATTCCAAAAGTTAGTTAATTAAATATTTTGTAGTTTAAACTATACATTCTTTTTTGTCAATATGATTTTATTGACTTAATGATAAAAATTATTATAATCTCTAATATGCTTAAAGATCTAATTTTTAAATCATTGTTTGAAACTTTAAAAATCGGATCCATTATCCTTGTCTTAATGATTGCCCTCGAATATATCGAAATAAAATATAATAAAAGGTTAAAAAATTTTTTTTCAAAAAACAGATTTATAAAAATCTCTTTTTCATCACTCTTCGGAATAATACCCGGATGTATCGGTACATTTGCAGTCGATTCTCTCTATATGTCCGGTATTATAGGATTCGGTGCTATAAATAGTGTTCTTATAGCTACTTCGGGAGATGAAGCATTTGCAATCATTGGAATGGCATTCACTCAAGGATCAAAAATAACCGTATCAACATTGATACTGCTCTTTTCAACTCTTTTTATCCTGGGTATTATAGGTGGATATCTTGCTCTTCTTTATAAAAAAATTTTCAAAATCTCTCTATGTACAAAATGTACTATAATTCATAAAGAAGAAGAAAAGGAGAACAGACCTGACCTAAACCATTTTGTAAAAGAACACATAATAAATCATATTATTAAGAAGCACTTTATTTCACTTCTTATGTGGCTTTTTGTTTCAATTCTATTCATATCCTCACTTGATACTGTTTTTAATATGCAAAAGATCTTAACACATAACAAATCAATTCTTCTTTTATTGGGTGCATTTGTAGGAATATTACCGGTTTCCGGACCCAATCTGCTTTTTGTCACTCTATTCTCTCAGGGAATGATCCCGTTTTCAGTCTTATTGACCAACTCAATTGTTCAGGACGGACACGGATCTCTCCCTCTTTTAAGCTTTTCAGTTACGGATACAATCAAAATAAAAATGTTTAATCTGTTGTTCGGTCTTACAACCGGAATAATATTAATGATATTGGGATTTTAGAATACAATTTTGGAGGAAAATATGAAAGGAAAAGTTGTCTGGCAGGAGGGTCTTACATTTGAAGCCGATTTAAACGGATTTAATTTCATTATAGACGCGGAAGAGAGTGTAGGTGGAAGAAATCTCGGTCCTGCACCAAAAGGTTTAACACTTATTTCTCTTGCCGGTTGCACCGGAATGGATGTTATTTCCATATTAAAAAAAATGAGAGTCAATGTTGATACTTTTGAAGTTCTTACAGATGCTAAATTAACCGATGAACATCCTAAAAGGTATACGGACATTAAAGTTATTTATAAACTAACCGGAGAAGATATACCTTATGAAAAGGTTAAGAAAGCCGTCTCGTTATCAGAGGACAGATATTGCGGTGTCTCGGCAACTTTAAAAGGAACGGTAAATATTGAAAATGAAATATACATTAACGATAAGTTAGTAAATTAACTCAATGGATAAGCCTTTATCCCCGGTAAAAATACTGGAAATTATCTCTAAACAGGTTAATCCGTTAAATCCCCCCGTTAAAAGTTTTGAAAAAAGCATCAGAACTTCCCCGTTCAGAATACTGATCTCGGTTATGTTAAGTGCAAGAACAAAAGATCAGGTGACAATGGAAGCCTCAAAAAGGCTTTTCAATATAGCGGACTCTCCTGAGAAAATTGTAAAATTGGATATAAACAGAATAAAAGAATTGATCTATCCTGTTGGATTTTTCAAACAAAAATCAATAAATATTTTAAAAATTTCAGAGATTGTATTAAAAAACGGTGGAGAGATCCCAAAATCTTTTGAAGAGTTGACATCTCTTCCGGGAATTGGGAGAAAAACTGCAAATCTTGTCCTTGCTTTAGCCTTTAATATTCAATCCATCGCAGTTGATATTCACGTTTTCAGGATTTCAAAAAGATTAGGTTGGGCTCACTCCGAAACACCGGATAAAGTTGAATCCGAGTTAAAACATCTTTTTCCCGAATCTTCATGGAGCAGTCTTAATCAGATCTTAGTCGGGTTCGGACAAACAATATGCAAGCCCAGAAATCCTTCCTGTTCCATTTGCAATATCTCTTCTTACTGTCACTATTCCAAAGAAAAAAATTCATCTATAAACAGGGCAGATTAATTATGCTTGAAGTTAAAAATGTTAATGTTTCTCTTGGAAAAACAATATTATCGGATATCAGTTTCAAAATAAATGATGGTGATTTCTTATTAATACTCGGACCAAACGGAGCCGGAAAGACAACACTTTTAAAATCAATCACCGGAATATATGATTATCAAGGCACTATTCTCATTGACGGTTTTAATACAAAAAAGTTAAAAAGAAAAGAACTTGCCAGATTAATTTCATATCAACCTCAAAGAGAAGATTTTCCGCTTCCCTTATCGGTCAGAGATATTTTAATATCCGGGCGTTTCCCCTATAAAACACTTTTTCATGCTTATAATAGAAAAGACACTGTTATTCTAAACAGAGTCTCTGATAAATTTATGCTTTCAAATCTTCTCGAAAGAGATATAAACACATTGAGTGGAGGAGAACGCAAAAGAGTTTTAATTGCCTCTGCTTATGTTCAGGATGTAAAAACATTTATGTTCGATGAACCGCTCTCTTCACTTGATCCTAAAGAGAGTTTGAATATAATAAAGGTTTTAGGAGAGTTAAAAAGCGAAGGAAAAACAGTAATAATAGTTACTCATAATATTTCTCCTTTTTTTAGAATAAAGACAAAAATCGTAGCTATTAAAAACGGAAAAATTGTTACCGCTGGTGATACGGAGAATATTTCATCACTATTATTTAAAACTTTCTCTATAAATTTTAAAAGCATAACACATTCAAAAGGAGACATATTTATTCCCGATGAAACAGAATAAATTAAACATGTCGCTTTTATTCATGGCAGGAGTGACTGTTTTACTGTTTGCTCCTTTCATCGGACCGAAATTTATAAGCATCGGTATTCTATCGAAAGACCCTTCATTAAAATTCATCTTCACTCAATTGAGAATACCAAGGACAATTCTATCATTTATTGCCGGTGGTTCATTATCACTCAGCGGATTGATATTTCAAAATCTTTTTAAAAACAAACTTGCAACTCCCTATACCCTGGGAATCTCTTCCGGAGCAGCAGCAGGTGCTTTAATTGCAATTAAACTTAATCTGTTCGGATCAATATTCGGGTTCGGTTTTTCTTATATTGCAGGTTTTTCCGGGGGCCTATTATCCGTACTTATTATAATGGCAATATTAAGAATTACAGGAAGTTCCTCCGTATATACTATTCTTTTATCAGGAGTCGCAATTAGTTTTTTCTTTTCAGCTTTTATCCTTCTCATTCAATACCTCGTTGACATGACTCAAAGCATCTCTGCCATAAGATGGTTGATGGGAAATCTTTCCGTATCCGGATATAAGGAGATACTGATTTTAACTCCTTTTTTTATTATTTATATTGTAATTATACTTCTATTACAGAAAGAACTTATCTTGATATCAGGCGGTGATGAATTTGCCGTTTCAAGAGGAATGAATGTAAAAAAATTCAGAATCTCAATTTTTATTCTCGTTTCACTGATAACAGGAATGATAGTTTCCGTGACAGGACCCATAGGATTTGTAGGTCTTATAATTCCGCATATCATGAGAATATTTATTAACAACAATTACAAATTATTAATTATTTCCTCAACATTTTTCGGTGGTGTCTTTCTTGTTTTGGCAGATATAATTTCAAGAACTATAATTTCTCCTGCTGAAATACCTGTTGGAATTATCACTTCATTTTTTGGTGCTCCTTTTTTCATTATCATTCTTGTTTCAGGTATTAAGAGTAACAAATAGTACATTTATTGACTTTAAAAAATTGCTATGATAAAAAAATAAATTAATAGAAGGAGTGCAAATGGCCGGAAGAGGAAATTGGGGTTCAAAATTAGGTTTTGTTCTTGCTGCTGCCGGATCGGCAGTAGGTCTTGGTAATATTTGGAAATTTCCTTACATTACCGGAGTATACGGAGGAGGAGCCTTTGTTCTGGTTTACCTCTTCTTTATTTTAATAGTCGGACTTCCAATTATGTTGTCGGAATTAATAATCGGACAAAAAACTCATAAAGATCCAGTCGGAGCTTTTAAATCACTTGACGGTGAAAAAAGTCCCTGGCAGTTCGCAGGATGGATTGGAGTTGCTTCCGGTTTTATTATTCTATCATTTTACAGTGTTGTCGCCGGTCAAGCAATGGCATATATATTCAAATCCATATCCGGTTTCTCAGGAACCGCTATAGAGATCAGATCACAGTTTACCGCACTTAAAACCAGCCCTTCACTCTCCATACTCTGGCATGTACTATTTATGGGACTTACAATCGGCATTGTAATCGGTGGAGTTCATAAAGGAATAGAAAGATGGGCAAAAATATTAATGCCCTCTCTTGTAGCCATCCTTCTCGGTCTGACAATTTACGGACTCTTTTTTATTGGAGGAGGTTCAAAAGCCTTACAATTTCTATTCAAACCTGACTTTTCCAAACTATCTTCAGAAGCTATACTATCGGCATTGGGGCACGCATTTTTCACTCTATCGCTTGGAATGGGTGCAATGATAACTTACGGCAGTTATATCGGGAAAAAAATAAATCTACAGAAAGCTGCTCTTACAGTCGTAATTATGGATACGGTTATTGCACTTCTTGCCGGAATCACTATTTTTTCACTTGTTTTTGAATATAATACAAAGATAGATTCAGGTCCCGGACTAATATTTGAAACTCTCCCTGTTCTTTTTGAAAAAACAGGTCCGTTAATTTCCGTCCCGTTTTTTCTACTGCTGACATTTGCAGCTTTAACATCCACCATTTCACTACTTGAGGTGGTTGTATCATATTTCATTGATGAAAAAGGATGGAGCAGAAAAAAATCAACACTTATAATGGGAGGAACCATAATGCTTATCGGATTGCTTCCTGCCATTGATAAAATAAAAATAATGTTTATGGGGAAACAGCAGTCATTTTTTGATATTTTTGATTTTATTTCAACAAATTATATGCTCCCTGTCGGCGGATTATTAATCAGTCTTTTCGTCGCATGGAAAATGAAAGAAAAACTGATCGTTTCCGATACTTTTAATAAAAATATGCTTATATATTCCATATGGAGAATAATACTAAAATTTATTACACCGATCGCCGTTACAATAATAATTCTTCACGGATTAAAATTGATATAAAAAAATTTATTTAGTCAGTTTAAAAGAGAGTGCTTCTTTAAGCTCAAAAAAATCACTCCCTTTGGGTACATTTCTTAATTTTGTTAATAACGTTTTCTCTTCTATAAGTTCTTTGAAAGGAACTGCAATAATTGAAAAATTATCCGATACCGATACCATACTGTTAAAGTCTGACTTAAGAAATATTTTATACGCTCCAAAACCAAGCATACTCCCGAGAACGACATCAAAACTAATGGGAGGAATATTTCTTGTTTCATATCCTATCTGTTTATATATAATTTTTTTATCATTTCCTGTTTTATCTTTATATAATTCAACCACCCTATCCCGTATAATTCTACCCACTTCTGCTTTTGACATAGAAATATTACCATGTTTATCCATATCCTTCGGTCTAATATCTTCGGGAAGCTTGGATACCAATCCTTCCGCAATACAAATAACTCCGTAATACTTATCTTTTTTCTCTCTACCGATTATAGTATCCACAATTTCCATGGCAATTTCATCTATATTCATAGTATCTTGTTCAATATCTTCCGATGAAATCATCATAATAGCTTCACCTGCAATACCTGCAGCATAGGTTATCCACCCTGCTTTTCTTCCCATCAATTCGGCAATAAAATATGAATTAGTACTTTCGGAATCAGCTTTTAAATTTAAAATAGCCTCTTTAGCCGTCTGTACACTGCTCCAGTAACCGAATGTCCATGGAATACCGAAATAATCATTGTCAATAGTCTTCGGTATATGAATTACAGGGAGTCCCATTAAACTCAAATAATTTGCAGTTTTCAGAGTATCATCACCCCCGATGGTAATCAAATATCCTACACCAAGACTATCAAGTGCTTCCAGAATATTCATAAGATTTGTATTCTTTTCAGGATTATCAAGATCGGCTCTGCCTTTTATTAATCTTCCCGGATTAGCTCTTGACGTTTTTAAATATACTCCTCTGCGATTTCTTATTTTAGATATTGATATGCTGAGTATTTCATAGTGAATATTCTCAGAAAGAAAAAATCTGTTCTTTTTATCAAACTTTTCAAGAAATTCAAATCCATAATAAATCCCGAGTATAGGAATCTTGGCATTAATAAAATTTAGTGCGACTGAAGAGATAACCGCATTAGCCGAAGGAGCCGGTCCACCGGAGAAAACAATAGCAACTTTTTTATTTCCTTTATATCCATCCATATATTAAATAATATTCCAAGAATACAATTATGTCAATCAATCCATACCGGAATGGTTTTAATACAACTTTTTTATTTATCATAATATACACTCCCCGGGATTTAATCTATTTAAATAAAATTCTCTCCTTATTAAAAATCGACTTAAAATCATTAATATTTACAAATCCATAAATCAAGGAACCGTCCCTGGTTTTTCCTAAATCAAGCCACCGTCCCTGTTTTCATTTTGCAATAAAGAGAATTCCCGCATCTTTCTTTTGATTTCGTATTGATTTTTTAATCATTTGTCTTTAAAATTGGCTTATAGCAAAATTGATTTCCTTATCAATCAATTAGGTTTATAAAAATGAAAATTACTATTTTTGCACTTTATTCAGTTGTTACACTATAAGAAAAACGGATTAAGGTAATGCCAATCAAAGTTAATATATCAGGGATAAGAGGGACTTACGCTGAACTCAACCCTACAATGATCGTAAATTCGGTTCAAGCCTTTTCAACTTATATCGGGAAGGGAAAAATACTTATCGGAAGAGACAACAGACCGTCCGGAAAATTTATTATTCCCGCTATTATTTCAGGATTACAATCCTGCGGTTCGGAGATTATAAACTGCGGAATAGTTCCAACACCTGTTTTACAGTTCCTGATAAAAGAACATGGATTTGACGGTGGAATCTCCGTATCCGGCGGACATAACATGTTCAACTGGAACTCCCTGATCCTTCTGAATGCAGAAGGATCATACTTTAATTATTTAGAGGGAGAAGAACTTTTCAACATTTATCACTCCGGAAAGTACAATGAACAAAATTTTGAAAATCTCGGTAATTGCAAAAATGAATCTCTCCTTTTTAAGAGTTATTTTAATAAATTGAAAAGAGAAGTAATACCAGGAAAAAAATTAAAATTTATAATCGATTGTTCCAACGGATTTAACTCAAATATAATCAAACATCTTTCCGAAGCGTTGGATATCACTTTTATTCCGATATTTTGTGACCCGTCCAGCTGGGTCGATAAAGGACCCGAACCAAATATAAGAAATGCTTCAATCTTATCAACGGTGGTTAAAGAATCAAATTGCGACGGCGGTTTCTTTCTGAATAGTGACGGAAGTAGAATTTTAGTAGTTGATGAAAACGGAACTTCTCTTTCCGAGGAGTTAACCCTCCCTATATTCGCCCATATTATTCTATCCGAGAAAAAAACGGATATAATAACCAACTATTCAACTTCCAAAGTTATCGACAAGATCGGAACTAAATACGGAGTAAAAGTTTTTCGTACGGATATCGGCCAGTCTCATGTTATGCAGATGGTTGGAGAATTAAAAACCCTAATCGGTGGAGAAGGAAATGGCAGCATAGCATATTCTCCATTCTCCATGGGATTTGACAGTTTCATTTTTATAAAATATTTAACGGGGTTTTTAAGAAAACATGATATAAAGTTGTCTTCACTTGCAGAGGAATTCCCCAATCCGAATATTCTCAAAACTACCATATATGTCAAAACTAACAATATCTTTAACAAACTTGAAGAGGTCGGTAAACTCTACCCTGACAAAAAAATGATTAAAGACGGTTTTTATGTGGAAGACGGAGATAATTGGTTATGTGTCCGCTCTTCCGCTACACTATCAATGATCCGTATTATCGGGGAAGGAAAAGATATTTCAAATGAATTCTCAAGAGTAAATGGAATTATAAAATGAAGAAAGTTGCAGGGATAAAAATAGGCGTTTCGGGTATAAGAGGGTTAGTGGGAATTACTCTGTCAGCAGAAAATATTGTCAATTTTGCCCGAGCTTTTGCAACACTGATCAGAGGAGGAAAAGTTGCTATAGGCACAGACTCAAGACCTTCAGGTGATTTCATTAAGTCAGCTGTTGAATCAGGTCTGATCTTTTCAGGAATAACTCCTATAAATCTCGGAATAGTATCAACCCCTACTCTTGCAATTTACATAAAGGAAAAAAAATTAGACGGTGGAATAATAATTACCGCTTCACACAATCCGGAAGAATGGAACGGACTGAAATTTTTAAATTCGGAAGGAATCTTCTTGTCTCCTTTTAAAATTCAGAACCTTGTTGATATTTATCATCAAAGAGGATTTATCCTACCCGAAAATAACTTTTTTCACAAAACAATTGACGAGCAAGACTCGTTCGGAATACATATGTCGAAAATATACGGAATTATCGACAAAGATATGATAAAAAAAAGAAACTTCAAAATAGTAATGGACACGGGCGGTGGTGCCGGTTCCTTTTTTTCAAAAATATTTCTGGAGAATCTTAATTGTCAGGTTACAATGATTAATGATAAAGTCGGGAAAAAATTCCCGCGGGCTCCTGAACCTATCCCCAAGAACATTAAAGGTTGTTCAAAAATAATGAAGGAAGGACAATTTGATATAGGGTTTGCTCAGGATCCGGATGCAGACAGATTAGCTATAATTGATGAAAATGGTGTCGTGCTTGGTGGAGATATGACACTTGCAGTTCTTCTTTCCGGTTATCTTTCCAGAAAAAAAGGGAGTACTATTGTTGTGAACCAATCAACATCAAGAGTAGTAGAGTACGTTGCTTCCACTCAAGATGTAAAAGTTTTAAAATCTGCCGTCGGAGAAATAAATGTCGTTGAAATGATGAAAAACTCAGGTGCTATTGCAGGTGGAGAAGGGAACGGCGGAATAATTATCCCCGAAGTTCATTATTGTAGAGATTCTTTTACAGGTATGGGAATAATGCTTGATACAATGGCAAGATCAAAAAAAAAAGTTTCGGAAATCACAAGCATTATGCCTAAATATTATAGAATTAAGAAAAAAATACCCTTTTCGATGAGCGGAGCTCAAAAAGTTATTTCATTATTAAAGGAAGAGTATAAAGATGCTGATACTCTTGATGGAATTCGAATAGATAAACAAGATTACTGGTTTCATATACGCCCGTCCAATACCGAACCCGTTCTCAGAATAGTTGCTGAAGGAAATACTAAGCAAATCTACACAATTATTGAAGATATAGAAAAAAAAATATTAAGCAAATGAGGTTATCATGTTATTAAATACGGTTGATATCACTATTATTTTTGTTTTTTTTTTAATTTCCATGATTATAGGTATTCTTGTCATGAAAAAAGCAGGGTCCAGTTCCGAGGAATACTTTGCGGGAGGAAAGAACATGCCCTGGTGGCTACTTGGTGTTTCAATGGTTGCCACTACTTTTTCTACAGATACACCTAATCTTGTAACGGATATAGTAAGAAATTCCGGCGTGTCGGGAAACTGGGTATGGTTTGCATTTCTACTCACCGGAATGGTTACGGTCTTTATTTATGCAAAACTGTGGAAAAGATCGGATGTTCTTACGGATATTGAGTTTTATGAATTACGATATTCGGGCAAAACAGCAACATTTCTCAGAGGATTCAGAGCCATTTATCTCGGAGTTTTCTTTAATATTCTGATAATGGGTACTGTTTCACTTGCGGCAATAAAGATCGGGGTCGTTTTACTTGGAATATCGCCTGAGACTACTGTGATTGTTTCCGGAATAGTAGTTGTTTTGTACAGTATGCTTGGCGGACTTAGAGGAATATTAATTACGGATTTTTTCCAGTTTTTTATTGCAATGTTCGGTGCAGTTGCCGTAGCTGTTATTGCAGTAAAAAAAGTAGGCGGGTTGGAAACATTGATGTCCAATGAACATGTAATTTCCAAAATATCAATTTTCCCGGATTTTTCCAATCTCAATGTTTTAATGGCGGTATTTGTTATACCTCTTGCAGTACAGTGGTGGGCTGCATGGTATCCGGGTGCCGAACCCGGAGGCGGAGGATATATTGCACAAAGAATGATAGCGGCAAAAGACGAAAAAAATGCAATAGGTGCAACACTGTTATTTAATATGACCCATTATGCACTTAGACCCTGGCCTTGGATAATAGTTGCATTGGCATCCATTATTGTTTTTCCCGACCTTCAATCTCTTCAAAATGCTTTTACAAATATTCCGGCTGACAAACTTGGTCATGATCTTGCTTATCCTGCAATGATCTCTTTTTTACCGCACGGATTGTTAGGAATAGTTGTCGCCTCTCTCACTGCTGCATACATGTCAACAATATCAACTCACCTCAACTGGGGTTCCTCATACATAGTTAATGATTTTTATAATAGATTCATAAACAAAGCTGCATCTGAAAAACAGCTGGTAAGGGTAGGAAGGATATCTACACTTATTCTGATGATAATTTCAGGTTTATTCGCTCTATACCTTCAAAATGCATTTCAAGCATTCAAGTTACTTTTGCAAATAGGTGCCGGTACGGGGTTAATTTTTCTCTTAAGGTGGTTTTGGTGGAGGATAAATGCTCTAAGTGAAATAACCGCAATGACCGTATCGTTTCTTGTGGCTGTCTATTTTGAACTTATCCATACAAGAATAGGATTTCACGCATTGGAAGATTGGCAGAAATTTTCATTAAGTGTTTTAATAACAACCTCAGCATGGGTTGCAGTTACTCTATTGACCAAACCATCCGATGAGAAAACTCTTTCTAAATTTTACACACTTATCAAACCCGGAGGACCCGGGTGGAAAAAATTCTTAAAGATTAATGGAATAAAGCATGATGACAAATCCGAGACCTGGGACTTACCCGGCAGTCTCCTTTCCGTTTTTCTCGGGTCTGTAACTGTCTATAGTGCATTATTTTCTATAGGATACTGGTTATATGCAAACTATACTTTTGCGATAACAACTACTATTTCAACAATAATATTTTCGGTGCTTCTTGCAAAGAATATAAAACGAAAATCTTTTTCCGGAAGATAACATGAATCTTAACAACCCCGGATCCAACTTATTTTTCCCATCAGAAGTAGATAATTTGAATAACTTTTCATCCGGCTATATGGAGATAAGTATCGTCGCACATCAGGATGATCTTGAAATGGTCGGTTATCCGGGAATACTTAAATGTTATAAAAAAAGTAACAAATGGTTTGGCGGTGTTGTATGTACAAACGGTATCCCCGAATCATCAGGATCAGATAACAACATAAAAAGAATACGGGATATGGAGCAGAAAAAAGCAGCAAAGACCGGAGATTACGGGTTTTTGATTCAATTAGACTATTACAGTTCGGAAATTAAGAATGGATCAAACTTAAATATTGAATCCGATATAAAAAAGATAATTGAAATCACTACTCCTGAAATAGTCTATACTCATAATCCGTTTGATAAACACGATACTCATATCGGGGTTTGCAGAGCGGTTATTAACGGGCTGAGATCCGCAAAAAAGGAGTTTAGACCTAAAAAACTATTCGGCTGCGAAGTTTGGAGAGGGCTTGACTGGCTTTCCGAAAAAGATAAAGTTGAATTTGATGTAGGTACAAACATAGAATTGGCAAGAAAACTAATTGGAATTTTTAATTCTCAGATTAAAAACGGTAAAAATTACGAGGAAGCAAGTATCGGCAGAAGAGCGGCAAATGCAACTTTTTCGGATCCTTATCAAAACGATATTACAAACCAAATTATACTGGGCTTAGACCTTACACCGCTTATTGTTGATGAAGACTTGGATATCGAGAAATATCTTTTAGGATTCGCCGACAGATTCAGAGAAGATATAAAAAGAAATATATCAAAAATTATAAATAAAAGATCTTCAACAACAGATAGGAGACAAATCTATGGAAATAATAATAACGGAGGATAAAAAAGCGGCAAGTTGTCTCGCTGCAAAAATAGTTTCAAAACAAATAGAAGAAAAACCCGATTCTGTTTTGGGACTTGCAACAGGAAGTACTCAATTACCCCTTTACAAAGAATTAATAAAGCTTCACAAAGAAGGAATGGTGGATTTCAGAAAAATCACTACTTTTAATCTGGACGAATATGTCGGACTTTCATCGGAACATCCTTCATCATATCATTCTTATATGTGGAAGAACTTTTTTAGTTTCATAAACATTAAAAAACACAAAATACACATTCCAAACGGATTAGCTCCGGATATTTCGGATCATTGCAAACAATACGAAGGGAATATCAGAGCTTCGGGAGGAATAGACCTCCAAATACTGGGACTCGGGTCCGACGGACATATCGGGTTTAACGAACCGTCCTCCTCTTTAAGTTCCAGAACCAGAATCAAGACTCTTACCGAAAAGACCATTAAGGATAATGCCCCTCTATTTAAGAATAAAAATGAGATTCCGAGACATGTGATCACTATGGGTGTCGGAACCATAATGGACAGTAAAAAATGTCTTATGCTTGTTTTCGGGGAGAAAAAAGCAGAAGCTGTAAAACAGATGATAGAAGGTCCTATTTCCAGTAGCATTCCGGCTTCAATTCTTCAGATGCACAACAACACGATTGTTATCATTGATAAAGATGCTTCATCGTTATTGGGTAGAAGAGACTACTATAAATGGGTGTACCGGAACAAACCCGATTGGCAAAAAATTTAGGTTTTTATTATCTGTAACTACAACAATCTTTGGTCCCGGACTTCCTATAATAATTTTCTTTTTTGTATGAAAATGAACTGTACCACTCTTTTTTACACATCCATGCCCGGATCAATAACCACAAATATTGAGTCGATATACTGAACTTGATTTTTTAAACATTTCATTGCATTGGTAATACAATCGAATACTCCACCATTCTCATCATTTGTTTGTTGAGGACTAATTGAATAATTAACAAATAAAATGAATAAAAATAAAATTCTCTCCTCATTAAAACGACTTAAAAATCATTAAAATTTACAAATCCATAAATCGAGGCACAGTCCCTGTTTTTCCATTTCCTTTTAAAATTATTTCGAGAAAGATTTCCTGACGATCGTATATCTAAAATCACTTGAATTTAAATTAATCAGAAATTCGATTGATTCATCATTATTCAGCTCAATTTTCTTTGTTTTAAGAAAGAGTAG